>Ga0214917_10002361_pt1 | contig 23093 bp, 22 predicted proteins | sample LL_1208_BB_MetaG_FD_177983 | JGI IMG/M metagenome (GOLD analysis project Ga0214917, IMG submission 177983) | Freshwater microbial communities from Lake Lanier, Atlanta, Georgia, United States - LL_1208_BB | ecosystem: Environmental > Aquatic > Freshwater > Lake | place: USA: Georgia | collected...
CGCGCCTGACCTTTTGTTCTTCGATGAGCCCACCACCGGGCTCGACCCCATCATGGGTGCTGTGATCGATGGGCTGATCGTCGATTGCGTGCAAAGGCTGGGTGCGACCGCCATTTCGATCACCCATGACATGGCGAGCGCGCGGCGCATCGGCCAGCGTGCGGCGATGATTTATAAGGGCCGGATTGTCTGGGACGGCCCGGCGGCGAGCCTGGGGCAGACCGGCAATGCCATGGTGGACCAATTTGCCCGTGGTGAGCGTGAGGGGCCGATCAGCATGGAATTGCGCCGCTGATTGGCGCGAAGTGGTCATGCTTCTGTCAGAGCAGTGCAACACACTTTGGCTAGACGGGGGGTCCATTTTGGAGAACCCCCATGCGCAATTTGCTTCTGGCCGGCATCGCCGCCATTGCCCTGACAAATGCCGCGAGCGCCGACCAGCGCTTCGAGGCCCGCGTCGTTGGCCACGCCATGCTGCCCGCCGCCACCTTGATCGCGCCGCCGGCCGATGCGCCCCCGGGCTTTGCCAATTCTGGCCGTTTCACCGGCCCGGGCAATAGCCGCGTTGAGGCCCTGGGCAGCATTCCCGCCGATACCGGTGCCATGCATGGCAACCGCCGTACCGGCGTGGGCCTGCCGCTGCAAGGCCAGCCGGTGCAGGGCTTTTCGGGCATCCGGCCTGTGGGTGATGGCTCCTACTGGGTCACCACCGATAATGGCTTCGGCACCCGCCGCAACAGCGCCGACGCGCTTTTGATGTTCCACCGCATCCGGCCGAATTTCCAGACCGGCGCGACCACGGTCGAACGCACCATCTTCCTCTCCGACCCGAACCGCGTGCTGCCCTTCCCCATCGCCACCGAGACCTCTGCCCAGCGCTATTTGACCGGTGCTGATCTCGACATCGAGAGCATCCAGAACGCGCCGGATGGCAGCTTCTGGTTCGGCGAAGAATTCGGCCCCTATATCTTCCAGACCGACGGCGAAGGCCGGGTGACGCGCTTCTTCGAGACCATGCTGGACGGCCAGCCGCTGCGCAGCCCCGACAACCACGCCTTCCAACTGCCCGCCACGCCCACCGCGGCGGTGCCCTACCGCTCGCGCCGCTCCGGCGGCTATGAGGGCATGGCGATGACGCCCAATGGCCAGACCATCTGGGCCTTGCTGGAGCAGCCGCTCTTCGCCGCCAATTCTGACCAATCCGAGGGCCAGTTCCTGCGCCTGATCGAGTTCAGCACCCACCATGGCGCCTGGACTGGCCGCAGCCTGCGCTACCGCCTGGAGGCTGGTGCGACGGCGATTGGCGATTTCAACATGATCGACGACCGCCGCGCCCTGGTGATCGAGCGTGACAATGGCGAGGGCGACCCCGGCCTGGCCTGCGCCCAAGGTGTGGCGCCCACCGTCGCAGCGCCCTGCTTCCCGCTGCCGGCGCGTTTCAAGCGCGTCTATCTCATCGATCTGGGTGCGGCCGATGCCGAGGGCTATGTCCGCAAGATTGGCCATATCGACCTGATGGCGATGCAGGACCCCCAGGGCCTGGTGCGTGACCGTGGCGCGCTGCCCGCCGGCGCCCCCGCTGGCCGCTTCACCTTCCCCTTCTTCACCATTGAGAATGTCGCCATGGTCGATGCCGACCACATCATTGTCGGCAATGACAACAACTACCCCTTCTCGGCCGGCCGCCATCCGAATGCGCCGGATAATAACGAGCAGGTGCTGCTGCATGTGCCGGAATTGCTGCGGGCGCGCTGAGGCCTCTGCCCGGGGGCTTGCTTCCCCCGGTTTCCGGCTTGCGGTAGCGTGAGCCGGTTTTTGTGGTGGGGGTTTGTATGGCTTTGACTCAGGCGGAGCGGGATGGGGCCTTCATCCCAGGGCCCAGGGTTGCTTTGGCGGGGATGCCGGGCGGCCCGCTGGCCGGTCTTCGCTTCGCGGTGAAGGATCTTTACGACGTCGCTGGTGAGGTGACGTCCTATGGCAATCCCGATTGGGCGCGCAGCCATGGCGTGGCCGCCAGCACCGCCCCGGTGGTGCTGGCTTTGTTGGAGGCCGGCGCCAGCCTGGTGGGCAAGACCAAGACGGTGGAGCTGGCCTTTGGCCTGACGGGCGAGAATGTCTGGCATGGCACGCCGATCAACCCCAATGCGCCGGATCGCTTCCCCGGCGGCTCCTCATGCGGCAGCGCGGCTGCTGTCGCGGCGGGTGAGGTGGATTTCGCCATGGGCAGCGATACCGGTGGCTCGGTGCGGATTCCTGCGAGTTATTGCGGCGTTTTTGGCTTCCGGCCGAGCTGGGGGGCGATCAGTCTCGCCGGCTGCTGCGCGCTCGGGCCGAGTTTTGATACACCGGGCTGGTTTGCCGCCAATGCCGCGGTGCTGGCACGGGTGGGCGGCGAAATTTTGCCGCTGGGCAAGGCCGGGGAGGCCGGGCCGCTGCTGCAGCCCGATGATGTCTGGGCCAATGCCGACCCCAAGGTGGCAGCGCTGCTGCAGCCGGCGCTGGCGGCCTCCGAAAGGGTGATGGGCCAGGCGCTGCGGCTGACGCTGATGCCTGAGGGGCTGTTTGAGCTCTATGAGAATTTCCGCTGCATGCAGGCCCAGGAGGCCTGGGCCACGCTGGGCCGCTGGGTGACGCAGACCAAGCCGGGTTTTGGCCCGGGCGTGGGTGAGCGCTTTGCCGCAGCGCAGGCGATGCCGGCTGAAAAGGCCGCCGCCGGGCGGGGTTTCCGCAAGCGCTTCCAGCACCGCATGCGCTGCCTGCTGGAGGGCGGTGCGGTGCTGGCATACCCGACCTCGCCGATGGCGGCGCCGTTGCTCGCTTCCAGCCAGGCAGAGCAGAATGCGGTGCGGGAGAAGACCATGGGTGTCACCGCCATCGCCGGGCTGGGCGGGCTGTGTGAGGTGAGCATTCCGGCGGCGCGGCTGGATAGCGCGCCGATTGGCCTGTCGCTCGTGGCCGCAGCCGGGCAGGACCGGATGCTGCTGAGCCTGGCGGCGCGGGTTGCCGAAGAGCTGGGCCTGTGACCCCGCGCGAGGCGACCGAGGCCGACCTGCCGGCCATCACCGCGATTTATGCCCATCATGTGGCGCATGGTGCGGGCACTTTTGAGGAAGCCGCCCCCAGCCAGGCGGAGATGGGCCAACGCATGGCCAAGGTGCAGGAGGCTGGCTGCGCCTGGCTGGTGACGGAGCATGAGGGCGAGATCACCGGCTATGGCTATTACGCCCAGTTTCGTGACCGCAGCGCCTATCGCTTCACCGTTGAGGACAGCATTTATGTCCGCGATGATGTGCGCGGCCAGGGCGTGGGCAAGGCCCTGGTGGCGGCGCTGCTGGACCATGCGGCGCGGCGCGGCTTTCGGCAGATGATCGCGGTGATCGGCGATAGCGAGAATGTGGGCTCCGTGGGGCTGCATTTGGCGCTGGGCTTTCGCCAGATAGGCGTGATGCGGGCGGTCGGGCTGAAATTTGGCCGCTGGGTGGATATCGTGACCATGCAGCGGCCTTTGGGAGAGGCGGATCGTTCCATTCCGGTGTAAACTCGCCGCCATGACGATCCTCGACGCCCAAGACCCCTATCCCCGCAATCTGGTTGGCTATGGTGCCAATCCGCCTGATCCGCGCTGGCCGGGAGGGGCGCGCGTCGCGCTCAGCTTCGTGCTGAATTACGAGGAAGGGGCCGAGAACACGGTGCTGAACGGCGATGCCGGCAGCGAACTCTACCTGCATGAGGTGCCGGGCGGCACGCCGGTGCTGGGCGAGCGCAACCGCAGCGTGGAAAGCCAGTTTGATTATGGCGCGCGGGCGGGGGCGTGGCGGGTGCTGCGGCTTTTCGCCGAGCGGGGCCTCAAGCTGACCGTTTATGGCGTGGGCCGGGCGCTGGAGCTGCACCCCGAAATCGCCGCTGCCTTCATCGAACAGGGCCATGAGGTGGCGAGCCATGGCTGGCGCTGGATCGATTATCACAATGTGCCCGAGGATGTGGAGCGGGCGCATATCGCCGCCTGTGTGGAGACCATCACCCGGCTCTGCGGCCGAGCGCCGGTGGGCTGGTATACCGGGCGCATCAGCCCGCGCACCCGCGCGCTGGTGGCCGAGCAGGGTGGCTTTCTCTACGACAGCGACGCCTATGATGACGACCTGCCGCATTATGTTGATGTTGCGGGCAAGCCGCAGCTGATCATCCCCTATACGCTCGACAATAATGACATGAAGTTCGCCGTGCCGCCCGGCTTCACCAGCAATGATGGCTATGAGCAGCATCTGCGCGACGCGCTGGACCTGCTGCGCCGCGAGGGTGGGCGGATGATGAGTGTGGGGATGCATTGCCGCCTGGTGGGCCGCCCGGCGCGCGCCGCGGCGCTGGCACGGTTTTTGGACCATGCGGCCTCCTGCCCGGATGTCTGGGTGGCGACGCGTGAGGAGATTGCCCGCCATTGGTTGCGCGAGCACCCGCCCAAGTGAGAACCGAAACCGATAGCCTGGGCAGCGTGGAGATTCCCGCCGAGCGGCTATGGGGGCCGCAGACTGAGCGGGCGCGGCTACTGTTCCGCATCGGCTCAGAAAAATTTCCGCCCGGGATGATCCGCGCCGTGGGCCTGCAGAAATGGGCGGCGGCGGAGGCCAATGCGGCGCTAGGGTTGTTGCCGGCGCCACTGGCGGGCGCGATTGAGGCGGCGGCGGAGGAGATTATTGCTGGCAGCCGTGATGCTGATTTCCCGCTGCCGATCTGGCAGACCGGCAGTGGCACCCAGACCAATATGAACGCCAATGAGGTGATATCCAATCGCGCCAACCAGATGCTGGGCGCGGCGCTGGGGGCACGCGCGCCGGTGCACCCCAATGACCATGTGAATCTGGGCCAAAGCTCCAATGACAGCTTTCCGGCGATGATGCATATCGCCGCGGCTGAGGCCCTGACCCAGCGCCTGCTGCCGGCGCTTGGCGTGCTGCACACCGCGCTGGCCGCCCGGGCGGCGGAATGGGCCGGGGTGGTGAAGCTGGGCCGGACCCATATGATGGATGCGGTGCCGGTGACGCTGGGGCAGGAATTTGCCGTTTGGGCACGGCAGGTGGCGTTGGGCATGGCGCGGCTGCGCGATGTGCTGCCGCGGCTTCTGGTGCTGCCGCAGGGCGGCACGGCGGCGGGCACGGGGCTGAACACCTACCCGGACTTCGCCGAGCAATTCTGCGCTGCTCTGGCCGGCCGCACTGGCCTCGCTTTCGTGGCCAGTGACCTGCCGGGGGAGGGCATGTCGGCGCATGATGTGTTTGTTGAGTTGCAGGGCGCGATGAATGTGCTGGCGGTCAGCCTCAACAAATGCGGCAATGATATTCGCCTGCTGGGCAGTGGGCCGAATGCCGGGCTGGCGGAGCTGGTGATTCCCGCCGATGGCCTCTCCAGCAGCATCATGCCGGGCAAGACCAACCCCACCCAGGCGGAGGCGCTGACCATGGTTTGCGCCCAGGTGATGGGCAATACCACGACGGTGACGGTGGCCGGGGCGCAGGGGCATTTGGAGTTGAATGTCTTCAAGCCGGTGATCATTCATGCCGTGCTGCAATCGGCCGGGCTGCTGGCTGATGCGGCCGAGAGTTTTGCCGAGCATATGGTGGCCAAGCTTTCGCCCAACCTGCCGCGCATCGCCGAGAACCTGGCGAAATCGCTCATGCTGGTCACCGCGCTCAACCCGCATATTGGCTATGACCGGGCGGTGCGGATCGGCAAGCTGGCCCTGGCCGAGGGGCTGACGCTGCGCGATGCCGCGGCCCGGCTGGGCTTTGTGAGCCCTGAGGATTTCGACCGCTGGGTGCGGCCGGAGGAGATGCTCGGGCCGCATGCTTGAAAAGCGCAGCCTGAGCCTGGCCGGCCACCGCACCTCGGTGGCGCTGGAGCCCGAATTCTGGGCTGTGCTGGAGCAGGCGGCAGCCCCGGGCAGCCTCGCCGCGCTGGTGGCGGTGCAGGATGCGGCGCGGGCCGAAAACGGCGAACCGTTGGCCAGCCAATTGCGGCTTTTTGCCCTGCGCTATGCGCTGGCGCGGGCCGGTTCGGCCGCAGCCGGGCGATAGACCCCGCGCTCGCCCGGCAGGGGTTCCAGCCTATCGGTGATGCCCAGCGCGGTTTCCGCCGCGCCGAGATATAGCGCGCCATCGGGGGCCAATTGCCCGGCCAGCCCGCCCAGCACGCGCGACTTTGTCGGCATATCGAAATACAGCAGCACATTGCGGCAGAAGATCACGTCAAACCGGCCGAAACTCCGCAGGTCATGCAGCAGATTGGCCTGCCGGAAATCTGTATAGGCGCGCAGATTGTCATTGGCCCGCCAGAGGCTGCCGAATTGGGTGAAATGGCGCGTCAACTGGCGCATGGGCAGGCCGCGTTGCACTTCGAACTGGGTGAAGCTGGCCTCGCGCGCACGGTCGAGCACCGCACGGGTGAGATCGCTGCCGAGGATTTCGAAGCGGCGGGCCTGCAGGCTGGCATCGCCCAGCGCCTGCGTCTCGGCCAGGATCATCGCGATGGAATAGGCCTCCTGCCCGGTGCTGCAGCCGGCGGACCAGATGCGGATGGGCAGCCCCGGCGCACGGGCCTTGTGCAGCAGGGGCAGCCATTCCTTCAGATGCGCGAAGGGTTTGCCATCGCGGAAGAAATGGCTTTCGTTGGTGGTGAGCAGCTCCGCCATGTCCTGCGCCAGCGGCTCGGCGCCGCTGCCGCGCAGCCTCAGCGCCAGGGCATCGAGGCTGGCCAGCCCCTCGCGCTTGAGCAGGGGGGCGAGGCGGCTATGCAGCATATAGCCTTGATTGGCCATCAGCACGCCGCCCGAACGCTGCTTCACCATGGCGGCGAGATATTGGAAGGTTGCAGGGTTCATGCGGGTTGCCGCAGGGTGGCTAGCGCATATTCGGCGAGGGCGGCGGGAGGGGCGAGACGCTGCGCCAGGCCGGCCCGGGCCACGGCGCCGGGCATGCCCCAGACCACGGAGCTGGCCTCATCCTGCGCCAGCACGGCACCGCCGGCGCTCGCCACCGCCTGGCAGCCCAGCAGCCCATCCTGGCCCATGCCGGTGAGGATGATGGCCAGCAGGTCCCGCCCATAGATCATGGCGAGGGAGCGGAGCATGGGGTCCACCGCCGGGCGGCAGAAATTCTCCTGCGGGCTGCTGCTCAACTGCACATGCACCGCGCCGGATTCGCCCCGGCGGAACATCATGTGGTGATTGCCCGGGGCGATGAGGATATGGCCCGGTCGCAACGCCTCACCATCGCGCGCCTCGCTGCAGCTGGGGCCGCCCAGGCCATTGAGGTGCTGCGCCAGCATGGCGGTAAAGCCGGCCGGCATATGCTGGGTGACCAGCACCGGAAGATGGAGCTGGCGGGGCAGGCGCCTGACGAATTGCGCCAGGGCCTGCGGCCCACCGGTGGAGGCGCCGATGGCAATGGCCCTGGGCTGCAGCCCCGCGACAGCGCCCGGGCGGGTGAGCGGGTGGGCGGGCTGGCTGCCGATGCGCGCCCAACCTTTCACCTTGGCCAGCAGCTCGGCCTGGAAGGCGGAATCACGCAGCCCGCCCATGGCGGTGCTGGGCTTGGGCAGGTAATCGGCCGCGCCGGCCCTGAGGGCTGCCATGGCCTGGCTGGCGCCGCGCTGGGTGAGTGCGCTGGCAACGATCACCACCGGGCGCGGCCGGCGGGCCAGCAGCAGTGGCAGGGCGGTCATCCCATCCATCACTGGCATGTCAAGGTCAAGCAGAATGACATCGGGCTGCTGGGCGGGCGGCATTGTTTCCAGCACCCGAAGCGCAGCCTCGCCATCACCCACCTGGGCGATGATGCGGATGATGGGGTCGCTCTCCAGCAGGCGGGCGAGGCTGGTGCGCATGGCCTGGCTGTCATCGCAGAGCATCACCCGCAGCCTGGTATTGCTCATGGTGCCAGGGCCGCTTCGGCGGGGGCGAGGCCGATCATGGCGAGCTTGTGCAGCAGGATCGGCTCATTGAAGGGCTTCATGACGTATTCATCGGCGCCGTCTTCCAGCGCCTCGATGATTTTTTCGCTGGCCGAGGCGGTTGTGCCGATCACCACTGGTGGCGTGCGGGGCCCATAGGCTGCCCACAGCGCGTGCAGGCAGGCGATGCCATCCACCACCAGGGCGCTGAGGACCAGGGCACTGAGGCTCATGGGTCTTGCCTCAACCGATTTGCATCAGACGCTCGACATCGAGCACCACCAGCAGCCTGTCACCCAGCCGGTGCACGCCCTGGCACACGGCTTTCCAGGCCGGGTCGAGGGTGGGGGGATTGGCCGCGCGCTCGGCGGCGCTGAGGCTGAGCACCTCGCCCACCCCATCGGCCAGCAGCGCGTAGAGTTCGCCCTGATGCTCCACCACCACCGACATGGGTTTTTGGCCGGCCGGCCGGGCGGGCAGCTGCAGCCGCCGCCGCAAATCCAGCGCGGTGACGATGCGCCCGCGCAGGTTCAGGCTGCCCGCCACCTCGGGCGGGGCGAGGGGGATGCGGGTGATGGTTTGCGGCCCCAGCACATCGCGCACCGCGAGCACCGGCACGCCGCAGGGCTGGCCGGCGACGGTGAGGCTCAGCACCATCTCCGCCGCACGGCCCATGGATTGGCTATGGCTCGGCATGGGCATTCCTTAACCGGTGATCGGGGCCGTGATGGCGGCGGGGGCGTGGCGGGGTTGCAAGGCCCGGCGCAGGCTGAGGCCCAGCCCCTCACGGTCCGATTTCGCGATATAATCCGTGAAGCCGGCGGCGAGACCCTTTTCCACCTCGGCCGGTTCGGCGCGGCCGGAGAGGGCGATCACCGGCACATCCTCCCATGGCCCGCCATCGCGCACGGCCCGCAGGAGCTGGAAGCCATTCATCTGCGGCATGTCGATATCGGTGATGATGGCATCGAAATGCTCGCCCGCCTCGCGCAGGCGCAGCGCCTCGCGGCCATTGGCGGCGCCGGTGATGTCATAGCCCGCAGCGAGGAGTGCGGGGACGACGAGGTTGCGGAAGAAGGCACTGTCTTCCACCAGTAAGAGGCGCGGATGGGAGGCTTCTTTTGCCGGCGCCCGGCCGAACCAATCCGCGCCGCCCTGCCGCAGCCAATAGGCGCAGTCGAGAATTTCGGTGACCTTTTCGGCGATGACCGCGCTGCCGAGGAAGCCCGGCCGCTCGCCGCCGCGCTCGATCAGCAGAGGTGCTCCCAGCACGTCGAGAATATCGTCCACCATCAGCCCCATGGCATTGTCGCCATCGCCGAAGACCAGCACCGCCTGGCGGGTGCCGGGTGGGGGCATTGGGGAGGCTTGGCCGAGGGGGACCAGCGGCATCATGCTGCCGCGGCACTGCACCACCAGCGTCTCGCCGGCATATTCGATGCGCTCTGCGGGAAAATCCTCCAGCCGGGCGATGAGGCCGAGCGGCACCGCCTTGGGCGCGCCGGGCCCGGCGCGGAACAGCAGCAGCGCCATGCGCTCACCCTCGCCCCGGCCGAGTGGCGGCCTGGGCGGCGCCTCCGCCAATTCACCACCGCCCTCCACGCTCAGGCCGGTGGCGCGGGCGATGCCATTGGGGTCTAGGATCATGATCACCGAGCCATCGCCGAGGATGGTGTTGCCGGAGAACATCGTCACATCACGCAGGATGGGGGTGACCGGTTTGACGACGATCTCCTCCGTATCGAAGACACGATCGACCACGATGCCGAAGACCTGGGCGCCGACCTGGGTGACGACGACAAAACTCGTGGCATCCTCCGCGCGCGGCGGCTGCTCGAGCGCCAGCAGGGGGGCGAGCGGCACCAGCGGCAGCAGCCTCTCCCGCAGGCGCAGCACCGGGGTTTGCTTGATCATCTCCACCCGCGCGCCGCCGCGCTCACCCACCCGCACCAGCTCCAGCACGCTGTTCTGCAAAATGGCGAAACGCTCGCCGGCGGCCTCCACGATCAGCGCGCCGGCAATGGCGAGGGTGAGCGGGATCTTGATGGTGAAGGTGGTGCCGCGCCCGGGGCGTGAGCGCAATTCGATGACGCCGCCGATGCGTTCGAGATTGGTTTTCACCACATCCATCCCCACGCCACGGCCGGAGACGGAGGTGACGGAAGCGGCGGTGGAAAAACCCGGGCGGAAGATGAAGCGCTGAATCTCGCGCTCGCTCATCACGGCCAATTGCGCCGGGGTGGCGAGGCCCTGGCGCAGCGCCTTTTCGCGGATCATGCCCACGGCCAGGCCGCGGCCATCATCGCCGATCTCGAGCAGGACATGGCTGCCCTGGTGATAGGCGTTGAGGGTGATATGGCCGGTTTCCGGCTTGCCGGCGGCGCGGCGCTGGGCCGGGGTTTCCAGCCCGTGATCGGCGCTGTTGCGGACCATATGGGTCATCGGGTCGCGGATGAGTTCCATCACCTGGCGGTCGAGTTCGGTTTCGGCGCCGGTCATGTCGAGGGTGATTTTCTTGCCCAGCTCATGCGCCAGGTCGCGCACCAGGCGCGGCAGCTTTTGCCAGGCGCTGCCAATGGGCTGCATGCGGGTTTTCATCACGCCGTCCTGCAGGTTGGTGGTGATCTGCGACAGGCGTTGCAGCGGCAAGGTGAAGGGCGAATTCACCTCCGAGCGGGCGATCTGCAGGAGTTGGTTGCGGGTGAGCACCAATTCGCTGGCCAGGACCATCAGATCCTCCAGCACATCAACCGCGACACGGATGGTTTGTGGGGCGCTGCCGGGGGTGGGCTCGGCCGCCGGGAGGGCTGGCCGCTCCGGCCCCGGGCTGGCGGTGAGGGGCGGGCGGAGGGAGGCAGCGTCCAGCCCGGCGATGATCGCGCTGTCATCGCCGGCGGGCTCCACCCCTTCGGTTTGCAGCCCGAGCAGGATGGATTTGATGCGGTCCACCGCGGCGAGGATGAGGCTGATCCCCTCGGCCGTGGCGGGCAGGGCGCCATCGCGCCACAGGCCCAGCAGATTCTCACCGGCATGGGCCAGTTTTTCGAGCCGTGGCAGGCCGAGAAAGCCGCAGGTGCCCTTGATGGTGTGGATGGTGCGGAACACCTCACCAAGCAGGGCGGTATCATTGGGGTTGCGCTCCAGTGAGAGCAGCGCGCCATCGAGGCTTTGCAGCCCCTCATGCGCCTCGGTCAGGAATTCGGCGAGAATATCGTCCATACGCGGCTCCCCTTGCCTCGGGCGCGGGGCCTGCCGCCTGGCGGATCATGCCGGGGGGGAAACACCACGCCGCGCATGGCATGGGGCATGGGGGGGAAATAAAAGGTGAATCGGGTTGGCGATTCTGCGGCGCGGGGGGCGGCTTAGCGGGGCGGTTGCAGCAGCAGGGGCGGCAGGCCGGGCTGGCCCATGCCCAGGCTAAGGCGGCATTGCGCCGCCTCGGCCAGTGCAATCAGCCACGGTGCGAGCAGGGCGCGCGGGGTATCGGCCCCAGCCGGCGCCATGCCGGCCAGCCGCTCGATCAGCGCATGCGGCCAGGCGGCGATACGGCCCTCGGGCAGCACGACCAGCCCCGCACCGCCCAGCGGGGTGATGCGCAGCACCCCGCCGCGCGGCAGCGCCTCGGCCCCCAGCATGGCGGCGGCGAGCACGATCTGCGCCAAGGCGGGATCAAGCCTGGCCTGGGGCGGGAATTCGAAATGGAAGGCGATGCGGTGGGCGCCGGGCGCGCCGGCCAGCAGGGCCTGCACATCCGCCCAGCACAGCGCCTCCGCCTCACCAAACACGACCGCATAGAGGCGAAAACGCAGCCGCAGCTCCGCCACCGTCTCCTCCAGCAGCGCCGCACCCTCGGCCGAGCCGCCGGCGGCCATGATGCTGCCCAGCGGACCGGCGAGGTCATGCGTTAGCCGCGCGCCGAGAAGCTGCGCGAGTTGCGGGCGGCTCAAGGCCAGTTCCTGGGGCATTCGCCCATCTCCTTCTGCGCCCCGCCCCTTCTGGGGTGATGGGCCGCATCATCAACATGTCAGTCAATTTGTCGTCTGCATTGTCGAGTTCCGTAGAGAGCCGTCGATTCAACGACGACAATGCGCGACAATGCAGCCTGGAGCATGCATTGTGATGGATTGACGAAATCCAAAGTCAGTCCCAAGCCTGCGGTGTCAATTATGGGATAGCAGGGTGCAGCTGATCGAACCGGGAATGCGGGTATTCAACCCCGCGCGGCCAGATTGGGGCGTGGGGCAGGTGCAATCCGTCATCGGCAACCGCGTCACGGTGAATTTCGAGCATGCGGGCAAGCTGTTGATCAATGCCGGCCTGGTCACGCTGGATATTCTGCCATGAGCGGCATATGGGCGGGGCTATGGCCGGAAATTTTGGCCGCCGTGCTGGATTGGCGCATGCTGGGCGCCATCATCGCCACCGCCATGGCGGGGGTGATGCGCGGCTATGCCGGCTTTGGCACCGCCGTCATTTTGGCGCCCATCTTCGCCACACTCTGGGGCACGCGCGAGGGCGTGCCGGTGATGCTGCTGATGGAATTGCTCATCACCATCCAGCTTGCGCCCAAGGCGTGGCATGAGGCCGACCGCCGCGTGGTGCTGCCGCTGGGCGGGGCGGCGCTGCTGACCATGCCGCTTGGCACCTATGCGCTTCTGGCGCTGGATGAGGAGACGCTGCGCCGCAGCATTGGTGCCTTTGTGCTGGTCTTTGGCTTTGCGCTGATGAGCGGCTGGCGCTATCGCGGCGGGCGGCCGCTCTGGCTCAATCTCAGCGTGGGTGGCCTGGCGGGGCTGCTGAAGGGCGCCACAGGCATGTCGGGGCCGCCGGTCATTCTCTATCTGCTCTCAGGCGCGGAGGAGGCGAAGCGGCATCGCGCCAATCTTATCATTTTCTTCGCCATTATCGCGGTGACCTCCATTCTGGGGCCGATCGTGATGGGGCTGATTGATGTGACGACCTTTGCGCGGCTGGCGGTGGTGCTGCCGGTGATGTTCGTCTCGGTGCCGCTGGGGGTGCGGGCCTTTCATGTGGTGCCGCAGCGGCTGTATCGGCCCTTTGCCATGGCGGTGCTGGCGGTGGCGGGCTGCATCGCGCTCTTCGGCTGAATTAACGTGTGGCGGCGCAGTCTTCGCGCAGCGTGCCGGTGGGGGGCGCCGGCTCATGGACAAAGCGCAGCAGGCATAGGCCCCATGCCTGGGTGAAGCCCGGTTGGGCAGCGGCGCCATGGTCAGCCGGGCCATTGGCCGGGGACAGTATGAGGCTGGGTGCCTGACGCTGCTGCATGTGCGCTTCCCAGCGTTCGATGCGGGCGCTGGGCGCGGGGTCGAAGGCATCGTTGCGAAACAGCACCGCGCCCAGGCGCGGGCCATTCATTGGCAGCGCACTGATCAGCCGCCGCCAATCATCCAGCGCGCCGTTGTGGTTGCGGCCATCGCTGCCATGCATCGCCGGCGCCACGGCGATGACGGCATGGATCAGCCCAGGCGCCCGGCCGGCGGTCAGCAGGGAATGCCAGGCGCCACGGCTCTGCCCCGCCAGCACGATACGCTGATAGCCGGCCTGGCGCAGCTGGGGCAGGGCGGCGATGAGCTGCGCCGTGGCGGGCTCCAACTCGTCATCATAGGGGTCGCGGTCGAAGCGAAAGACATCCCATCCCGCATCATTGAGCAGCGAGACCCAGCCCTGCGTCGATGATCCGCGCGAATCGGGGCGGGTGCCGCCAATGGAGGCGGCGCGGCCATGGCTCCACACCACCACGCCCCGCGCGCTGCCCGGCCCATGGAGGAAATGCAGCGGGCTGGCGCGCAGCGGGCCGATGCGATTGCTGGCAGGGGTGATGGCTGCCCGGCCTGTCACCGCGCCATCAATGGCGAAGAGGCGGCATTCAGCGCCCAGCGGCTGGGCGGCGCGGCCGCAGGCGGCCATGGCGGCGTCGCGCGCGGCATCGGGGCTGGCCTGGGCGCCGGAGAAATTCCACACCACCCTGCCATCCGCCGCCTGGGCAAAGGCGAAGGCGGAATGTGGCATGGCGCCGCGATAATGCAGCGACCAGCCGATGCGCAGCGTCTCGGACCTGCTGCCCTCCGGGCGCTCGGTGAAGGCGCGATAGGCGGCCTCTGGCATTTGCGCGCCGGCAAACCAGGGCAGAAGGCACAGAAGAAGAAGCAAAATCGGCATGACCGCTCACCTAGCGCGGAGCCCGCATGGCAAGAAGGGCTTTTTTGCTCTATCTGAACCGGTCATGGACCAAGTCTCTGCCGACCCCGCCCGTTATGATTTCGCCGCCGCCGAGCCCCGCTGGCAGGAGGCATGGAACAGCCATGCCGTCTTCGCGGTGCCCGATGTGCCGCCGCCGGGCGTGCCGAAATACTACGTGCTGGAAATGTTCCCCTACCCCTCGGGCAAGATCCATATGGGGCATGTGCGCAACTACACGCTGGGCGATGTGGTGGCGCGCTATAAACGCGCCCGCGGGCATATGGTGATGCATCCCATGGGTTGGGACGCCTTCGGCCTGCCGGCGGAGAATGCGGCGCGCGAGCGCGGCATCCATCCCGGGCAATGGACCTATGCCAATATCGCCAATATGCGGGCCGAGCTGAAGCGCATGGGGCTCAGCCTGGATTGGAGCCGCGAATTCGCCACCTGCGACCCGGAATATTATGGCCAGCAGCAATCGCTGTTCCTGGATTTCCTCCAGGCCGGCCTGGTGGAGCAGCGTGAGAGCTGGGTGAATTGGGACCCCGTCGATGGCACCGTGCTGGCCAATGAGCAGGTGATCGATGGCCGCGGCTGGCGCTCCGGCGCGCCGGTGGAGAAGAAGAAGCTCATCCAATGGTTCTTCGCCATCACCAAATACGCGCCCGATTTGCTGGAGAGCCTGAACACGCTCGACCGCTGGCCGGAGCGGGTGAAGCTGATGCAGGCCAATTGGATTGGCCGCAGCGAGGGCGCGCGGGTGCGCTTCGCGCTGGACACGCCGGTGGCTGATATGGCCGAGGTGGAGGTTTTCACCACCCGGCCGGATACGCTGTTTGGCATGTCCTTCCTCGCGGTGGCGGCTGAGCATCCGCTCGCCGCTGCCTCCACCCGGCCTGGTGCGGCTGAGTTCATTGCCGAATGCCGCAGCCAGGGCACCTCGGAGGCGGTGATCGAGCAGGCGGAAAAGCGCGGTTTTGATACTGGCTTGCGGGTGAAGCACCCGTTTAATGGCCAGACCTACCCCATCTGGATCGCCAATTTCGTGCTGATGGAATACGGCACGGGCGCGATTTTCGGCTGCCCCTCGGGCGACCAGCGTGACCTTGATTTCGCCCGGAAATATGACCTGCCGGTGCTGCCCGTGGTGCTGCCCCCGGGGGCTGATGCGGCCAGCTTCGCCATTGCCGATCTGGCCTATACCGATGATGGCACGATCTATAATTCCGATTTTCTTGATGGGCTGGCCGTGCCCGATGCCAAGCGCCGGGTGATCGATGCGCTGGAGGCCAAGAGCCAGGGCCAGGGCGTGGTGAATTGGCGCCTGCGCGATTGGGGCGTCTCCCGCCAGCGCTATTGGGGCTGCCCCATCCCCGTCATCCATTGCGATGATTGCGGCGTGGTGCCGGTGCCCAAGGCCGAATTGCCGGTGCGCCTGCCTGAGGATGTGGATTTCTCCCGCCCCGGCAATCCGCTCGACCACCATCCCAGCTGGAAGCTTGTGAATTGCCCGCGCTGCGCCAAGCCGGCGCGGCGCGAGACCGACACTTGCGACACCTTTGTGGATAGCTCCTGGTACTTTGCCCGCTTCGCCTCGCCGCGCGCGGAGGTGCCGGTGACGCGCGCCGCCGTGGATGCCTGGCTGCCGGTGGACCAGTATATTGGCGGTATCGAACACGCGATCCTGCATTTGCTCTATAGCCGCTTCTTCAGCCGCGGCATGCGCGATACCGGGCATCTCTCGGTGGCGGAGCCCTTCGCCGGGCTCTTCACCCAGGGCATGGTCACGCATGAAAGCTACAAGGGCGCCGATGGCCGCTGGCTCTACCCCGAGGAGGTGGAGAAGCGCGCTGATGGCACGGCCGTGGTGCGCGGCAGTCCAGCGGGCGAGGAAGAGCCGGTGACGGTTGGCCGTGTCGAATCGATGAGCAAGTCGAAGCGCAACACGGTGGACCCCGGCGCGATCATCAATCGCTATGGGGCGGATACCGCGCGCTGGTTCATCCTCAGCGACAATCCGCCCGAGCGCGATATGGAATGGAGCGAATCGGGTGCTGCGGGTGCCTCGCGCTTCGTCCAGCGCGTCTGGCGCCTGGTGACGACCTCACTGCCGCTCGCTGAGGGCGCCGAGACGCCCGCGGCGAAGAAGCTGCGCCAGGCGACGCATCGCGCCATTGCCGCCGTGACCCTGGCCTTGGAGACCTTCGCCTTCAACGTTGCCGTCGCCCGCATCCATGAATTCGCCAATGCCATTGCCGATGCGCCGGCCGAGGCGGCGGCGGCGAAGCGCGAGGCGCTGGAGGCGTTGATCCGCCTTGCCTCGCCGATGATGCCGCATCTGGCGGAAGAGCTTTGGGCGGCGCTGCGCCCTGGCGCGGGGCTGGTGGCGCAGCTTCCCTGGCTGGAAGCGGACGAGGCCCTGGTGGCGGCGGATACCCTCACCCTGGCCGTGCAGGTTCTGGGCAAGCTGCGCGCCACCATCGAGGTCCCGGTGGATGCCGAGGAGGAGGCGATTTTCGCCCTCGCCCTGGCGGAGGAGAATGTGCAGCGCGCCATTGAGGGCAGGGAGATCCGCAAGCGCATCCATGTGCGCGGCCGGATCGTGAATTTCGTTGTTTAGGCGGGCACTTCCCCTGGTTGCGCTGGGGCTGAGCGGCTGCGGCTTCCGCCCGCTTTATGCGCCCGGGCCCATGGCCAATGGGCGTGAGATCAGCGAGGAACTGGCCTCGGTGCGGGTGGCCAATATTGGCGAGCGCAATGGCCAACTGCTGCGCCGCTCCCTGCAGCAGCGGCTGGAGGATAGCCGCCCGGGCACGCCGGCGCGCTTCGAATTGCGTTGCGGCCTTGCCATTGCCGGTGATTTGCAAGGCTACCGGGAGGATGGGGTGATCTCGCGCATTCGCTTCACCGCCAGCTCGGATTTCCTGCTGGTGCGCATGGCGCCGCCGCAGGATGTGGTGCTGCGCGGCACGGTGCAGCGCTTTGATGCCTTCAATATCCCCGAGAACCAGTTCTTCTCGGCCGATATCTCGCGTGATGCGGCGCTGGGCCGGCTGGTGGACGGCTTGGCGGAGGATATGATCCGCCGCCTGATCCTCGAATTCCGCCGCCTTGGCGAAGCTTGACCCAAAACGGCTGAGCGCCTTCCTGGCCGATCCGGGCGAGACCCGGGTGGTACTGCTGCATGGTGAGGATGCCGGGCTGGCGCGCGAATTGGCCGATACGCTGACGCGCAACATCACCGGCGGCGACGATATGTGCGTGATCGATGTGGCGAAGGATGCCTGGCGCGATGCCGGGCTGCTGGCGGCGGAGGCGGCGACGATGGCGCTGCTGGGCGGGCGGCGGGTGTTGCGGGTGCGCGATGCCGGCGATGGCTTTGCCGCCGCGGCGAAGAATGCGCTGGAGGGCCCCGGCCCCGGCCTCGTCATCATGGAGGGTGGCGAGATGCAGGCGCGCGGCAAACTCCGCAGCCTGCTGGAGGCAGCACCCCGGGCTGCCGTCATTGCCTGTTACCGGGAGCGCGGCGCCGAGCTTGCGGCCAGCGCGCGGCGCATCCTGGCGGAGTATGAGGTCACCATCGATCAGCCGGCGCTGGATTGGCTCGTGCAGAACCAAGGCGATGACCGGATGCGGATGCGGCGCGAGCTTGAAAAGCTGGCGCTCTATGTCGGCGCTGGCCAGCGCGCCGGTGAGGCGGATGTGCTGGCCTGCGTGGCCGAGGGGCATGAGCTGACCCTTGATGAGGCGCTGCAGGCCGCCATGCTGGGCAATGTGCCGGCCGCCGATCAGGCGCTGGCCGCCAGCATCGCCGATGGGCTGAACCCGGTGCAGGCGGTGCGTGGCGCGCTGCGGCATGTCCAGCGCCTGCAACAGGCTGCCGCCGCCATGGCGGAGGGCATGTCGGCCGGTGATGCCCTGGGCAGCCTGCGGCCGCCGGTGTTTTTCCGCGCCCGCCCGGCGATGGAGCAGGCGCTGCGCCGCTGGCGCCCGGCGCAGCTTGAAGCCCTGGGCGTGGCATTGCTGGAGACCGAGCGCCGCACCAAGACCACCGGGATGAATGATGTGGCGGTGGTGCGGCAAATGGTGCTGGGGATCGCCCATCAGGCGGCGCGGCGGGGTTAGAGCCTTTGTTTGTCGAGCATCTTTATCCGCCCAAACGATGCCGTTTGAAGGGATGATGCTCTGAGCGCCTGCTGGAGAGCTAACCCAGCCCGCCCATCGCCCGCCTTGTGGCATCGCGCGTGGCCACCAGCGCTGCGAGCGTGATGGCCGCCTGCTTCACCGCCGGCGCATCCGCCGGGTCGGTGTCACTCACCTGCTCCTCGGCATCGGCCACGCCTTGGACCAGCAGCTCATGCATCTCGCCGAGGCGCTCCTTGATCTCATAGGGGTCGGCCTGCGGCATCGCCTTCCATTCGGCCACAATCCCCTCCACCTCGCGCGCCATGCGCAGGGGCACCACGCCCTTGGCCGCCAGGGCCAGCAGCCGGGCGAGGGCGGCATTCACCGGCTTGACCGGCCGCGCGGGTTTGACGGCCATGGGCCTTGTCCTTTCCGAAACGCGGCCTTATCGCATGTTCGCTAAATGTTCTCAAGCGGTGCGGAGGATGGTCTCAGCGCTGGCCCCGCCGGGCATGCTTCGTGCGGGATGGCCCATCACCCGGCGGGGAGCATCACGCCTGCCGATGCCCTGGCCGATGCCCTGGCCGATGCGAGGCTGGTGGCGCCCTGCTCGGCCTGACGCAGCCTGGCGAGGATGCGCGCGGCGGCCTGGCCATCGCCATAGGGGTTGGTGCGCTCGCGCTGCGGGGCCGGGTGGTCCAGCAGCCGGTTGGTGGCGGCCAGGATTTGCGCCGCATCGGTGCCCACAAGCTGCGCGGTGCCGGCCTTCACCGCCTCCGGCCGCTCGGTCACCTCACGCAGCACCAGCACCGGCTTGCCCAGTGAGGGCGCCTCTTCCTGGATGCCGCCGCTATCGGTGAGCACCACCGCGGCGCGCATCAGCAGATGGGTGAAGGCGGCATAGCCCAGCGGTGGCAGCAGGTGAATATGCGGCACGCCACCCAGCAGGCACAGCGCCGGCGCGCGCACGGCTGGGTTGAGATGGAGGGGATAGACCACCTCCACATCGCCACGCGCCGCGAGCTGCAGCAGCGCCTGGCAGATGGCCGCAAATGGCGCGCCGAAATTCTCCCGCCGGTGGAGGGTGACCAGAATGACGCGCCGCCCCGGCGCCAATTCGGGCAGCGCCGCCGCCAGCCTTGCCGCCAGCGCGGGGTCGGCCAGGATGCGCCCGCGCATGGCCAGCACGGCATCCACCGCGGTGTTGCCGGTGACCACAATTCGTCCTTGTGGCACGTTTTCGCGCAGCAGGTTGCGCCGCGCGCCTTCGGTGGGGGCGAAGAGCAGGCTGGCCATACGGTCCACCACCACCCGGTTCATTTCCTCGGGGAATGGGCGGCGCAGATCATGGCTGCGCAGCCCGGCCTCGATATGAGCGATGGGCAGGCCGGCATAAAACCCGGCCATGGCGGCGGCCATGGCGGTGGTGGTATCGCCATGCACGAGCAGCCAATCGGGCCTTGTTTCAGCCAGGATGGGGCGCAGCCCTGCCAGCACTGCGGTGGTGATCCAGGTCAGATCCTGGCCGGGGCGCATGATGTCGAGGTCATAATCCGCGACAAGGCCGAATTCGGCCAAGGCGCCATCGAGCATATGGCGATGCTGGCCGGTGACGCAGAGCAGGGAGCGGATGCCCGGCGCGGCCCGCATGGCCAGCAGCAGGGGCGCCATTTTGATGGCCTCCGGCCGCGTGCCGATGACAGTGAGAATGGCCTGCATGGCAGCACCATAGCGCCCAATTAAGGGTCTTATGCAATCCTGATTATATTATTCTTTGGCTCATGATTGCCGGTCTTGCCGCACCACAGCCCCACCACTGCGCGCGAGCATCCCCCCCGGCCAGCGCCGGGCCACGGGCTCGCCCTCATGGCGCGAGAACCAGGGCGAGAAGGCCGGGTCCTCGACTGAGAGGCTGTTCCAGCGCGCCTGAAAAGCCGCCAATTCCGCCCGGTGGCGCGGCCATTCGCCAGGCGCGTCATCGGGCGAGCGGCTGGCCGATTCATGGTGAATCAGCGTGGCATGCGGCGTCCAGACCGTGGCGAAGCCCCCCGCCCTGGCGCGCAGACAAAAATCAACATCATTATATGCCACGGCGAAATGCCGCGCATCAAAGCCGCCCAGCGCCGCCCAGCATGGCTGCGCGACCAGCATGCAGGCGCCGGTCACCGCTGACAGATTCTGCCGGTGCTGCAGCCGGCCCTGAATGCCCCCCGCTTCGGCCGAGGTGCCGGCATACCAATGCCGGCAGGCGCCATTGAGGCCGATTATCACCCCGGCATGCTGCAGGCTGCGGTCCGGGTAGAGCAGGCGGGCGCCAACCACACCGGTGCCCGGCAGGGCCAGGCAGGCCAGCATCTCGGTCAGCCAGCCAGGCTCGATCACCTCGATATCATTGTTCAGCAGCAGCACCGGCCCCTTGGCCCCCAGCGCCCCCAGATTGACCAGCCGGGAGAAGTTGAACGGCCCCGGCGCGGCAATATGGCTGATGGCGCCCGTGGCGGTATGGCGGCGCAGCAGCCGCAATGCTGCCGGCTCGGTGGTGCCATTATCCACCACCACAATGCGCAGCGCGCGATGCGCCGTGCCATGCAGCAGACCGTCGAGGCATCGCTCCAGCATGGAGGATTGATCGCGGGAGGGGATGACGACCGTGACCTCCAAGCCTGGGTCCACCGCCGGCATGGCCGGGGCGGGCAGCGTGGCCGGCGCATCGGCCTCGTGGCGGGAAAAGGCCGGGAAGGGGATATGGTAAATACCGGCCGGCGGCAGCGCTGAAAGCGGCAAGGCCGCCACCTCACGCCGGTGCAGCACCGCCTGGCCGATATAATCCAACTCGCGCAGCAGCACCGGGTTGATGGCGGGTTTGTAGAGCAGCCCGGTCTCCGCACCCTGGTCATCATGCAGGGCTTCATCGGTGTAGAAGGCCTGGGCGTCGGGGGCCTGGGCGATGGCGTCACTGAACAGCGCCACCGCATCAGGGTGCAGCCTATGGCCCTCGGCCAGGGTCACCACCCAATCACCCTCGGGCGGCAGGGCCTCGCCTGGGCGGCGAATGGCGATGGCGGCCAAGGGCGCGCGGCCCTGGTGGCGCAACGAAAAACCCGGCCGGGCATCCTCCAGCACGCGCCGATATTCCTGGCTTTCCTGCGGCATGGCCATGCCGGGGCGGGCGGGCAGGATGCTGATCTGTGGCGTGGCATGGGCGAGGTGCAGCCGCAGCCCTGCCGCCGGCGCGATGCGTATCCGCCGCGTCACCAGCGGGTCCATCACCACCAGCCGCGCCGGCCCTTGGGGGCGGAGCGGGCGCCATTCATCGCGCGGCAACCAGCCGCGCCCCTGATCCAAATGCACCGCCGGGGGCCCGCCCGCCGCCTCCAGCGTGATGCAGAGCGGGTGCGCGATGGCCGGCAGGTCGAGCATCAGCGGCTGCTCGGGGCCTTGGGGGATGATGGGCGCGCCACTCTCCAACGCCGCCTTGGTGCGGGCGGCCTGCCTCTCGCCATCTGGCTCGGGGCGCATGTGGTAGAGGCTGAGGGCGGTGTATTCCGCCGCCGCCTCCTCGGCCCAATCCGGGTCGCGCAGCAATGCCTCGAAGCATTGCAGGCCCAGCATGATCTTGCCGTTGTTTTTGGCGATATGGCCCAGTTGCAGCATGCCATCGGGCAGCGCGCGGGCGGTGGCATAGGCCAAGATCGCATCCTGGATGCGCCCGGCCTCCTTCAGCGCATGGCCCAGCATGATGGTGGCGTGCAGGTCGCCAGGCTGGTGCTGCAAATACGCATGGTAGTGGCGCACCGCATCAGGCCAGATGCGGGCCGCAAAGGCGGCGCGGGCGTGGTGCAGTGCCTGCACCGCGCCCTCGCCCGCTTTAGTACATATGCTGGCCGCCATTGATCGAGAGCGTGGAGCCGGTGACGAAATCGGCCTCATCGGCGGTGAGGAAGACCACGCCGCGGGCGATATCATCGGCGGTGCCCAGGCGGCCGCGCGGGATGCGGGCGATGATTTTCTCGAGCACATCGGCGGGCACGGCGCGAACCATTTCGGTATCGACATAACCCGGCGCAATGGCATTGACCGTGATCTGGTTGCGCGCGCCTTCCTGCGCCAGCGCCTTGGTGAAGCCATGGATGCCGGATTTGGCGGCGGCATAATTCACCTGGCCGAGCTGCCCGGCCTGGCCGTTGATCGAGCCGATATTGACGATGCGGCCGAATTTGCGGGCGCTCATGCCATCCCACACCGCCTTGCAGGTGTTGTAGCAGGAGCCGAGATTGGTATCGATCACGTCATCCCACATCTGGCGGGAGAGCTTGCGCATCATCGCATCGCGGGTGATGCCGGCATTGTTGACCAAAATCTCGATAGGGCCGTGATCGGCCTCGATCTGCGCGATGGTGGCGGTGACGGCGGCGAAATCGCTCACATCGAATTTATAGCAAGGAATGCCGGTGCGCTCGGTGAAGGCGGCGGCTGCGGCGTCATTGCCGGCGTAGCTGGCAACCACCTTGCGGCCGGCGGCCTGCAGCGCCTCGCTGATTGCAGCGCCAATGCCGCGCTGCCCACCCGTCACCAAAGCCAAACGTGCCATTTTCTTGCCCCTTGCTGGAAGGGTGTGGGTTGCACGCATCGCAGCGCAGTATCAAGGGCCTATTTGCGGCGAAGTTTGAATAATGCCTGTTCACCAAACAGATTGGCCAGCCGGGCGGAACGCCGCCAGGGCGACTTCAACCCGTCATCATCGGCGGCGAGCCACTCCTCCACCACGAAGCCATCGCGCTCGCAAAGCTCGAAGAAATCGCGAATGGTGCAGGGGTGGATATTGG
>Ga0214917_10002362_pt1 | contig 23090 bp, 19 predicted proteins | sample LL_1208_BB_MetaG_FD_177983 | JGI IMG/M metagenome (GOLD analysis project Ga0214917, IMG submission 177983) | Freshwater microbial communities from Lake Lanier, Atlanta, Georgia, United States - LL_1208_BB | ecosystem: Environmental > Aquatic > Freshwater > Lake | place: USA: Georgia | collected...
GGCCACCGGACAGCAGGAAGAGGTCGTCACCGACGGCCGTCAGCTGATTCGGAAACAGGTTCGGTATGCCGGCGACCGGCACAGCCCCCTCATCGGCATCCGTCCGCCACAGGCCGAAGGCGTAGGCACCCGAGTCCGTCTCGCCGGCGGAGACGAAATACAGGGTTTCGCCGACGGCGGTCAGCGAAAACAGATTCGAGCCGGGGTTCGAGAGTTCCGCTCCCTGGGGGGGCGTGAGATCCTTGACGAGCGCTACGGCACGCGTCAGCGTGTCGAGTTTCCACAGTTCTGCACCGTGGATCCCGTCGTCGAACGTGAAGTAGAGATCGGTGCCCGCGGCAGTGAGCCCGTACAAAGAAGACGTGTCACGATCCGGAAAGTCAGCGGAGAGCGTCGTCACCTGCTCGGTGGTGACGCCATCCGTCCGCCAGATCTCGTCTCCCGCGTAGGGGTCGGCACTCGCAAAAAAGTAGGCCGCGGCTCCGGCCGATGTGAACTCGCTGGGCGATGAACTCGCGTACCCCGGCGCGATGTCAGCCAAAAGCCGAGTGCCCGCTGCATCCGAAATCCAAGGCTCGTAGCCCGCGTCGTCGGTCCGGGCCATGAACAACAGCGAGTCGCCGAATGCGAACAAGCGATCGGGACTGATAGTGGCCCCGTTCCCGTCGAGCACCTGCTCGGCTGCTCCGACCTCGCCGGTCGTCTGCCAGAGAAGCCGCGAGTAATCCGTCGACTCCGCGCTGAAGAACAGCGTGTCGCCGACGACCGTAAGGTCGCTTGGATCAGACGAGATGGGGCTGCCCCAGGGATGCGTACCCTCGCCGATGTCCTCGACGAGCACAGTGCCGGCGGCCGTGCCGTCCGACATCCAGAGTTCACGCCCGGAGTCCTTGTCCTTCGCCGAAAAATAAAGCTTGCCCTTGAATGCCGTGAGGCTTTCCGGTTCCGAACTGTCCGGCCCGTACGAATACCCGTAAAACTCCACGTCTCCCGGGGCGATGTCCTTCACCAACCCGGTTCCAGATGCGGTGCCGTCGGTCTTCCACAACTCGATGCCGTGCTCGGCGTCTGCGGCCGAAAAGAACGCCGTGTCGCCGACGACCGTGATCTCGCGCGGATACGAAGAAAAGCCCGTGCGGTTGATGTCAGCCACCAACGTCGCGGTGACGGGCGTCGCAGCCGTGTCCGCCGCCAGCGCGATCTTCGGCTCGAGCTGCTGAATGCCGAGCGAAACGGTGTCGCGCCGCCGGCGCCGGCTCGTGGAACGGGCCGCAGGGCCGCCGCGGCGGGCCGGCCAGAGCGAACGGACGACACGATCGCGGACGCAGGCACGGCGCGTCATGGGCGGGCTCCTGGATTTCGGAGAAGTGGAAAACGGATCGGCGATGTCCCGGATTCGCCGCCCGGGTTGGGGGACGGCCTGCTGATCATGAGGGGAGACGATGCCATGCATGCAGACGCATGTCAAGAAAAATGCGAGCCTCATATGCGGCTCACATTGCCGCCCACGCGGATGCGGCGTGCCGGGGCCGCCCAATGCCTGCGTCAGTCTGCCGGGAGGTCGGCCGCGACGGCCGCGACCACCCGCTGCCAATCGGTCTCGGCGGGCCCGCGAACCAGCCGGCGGTGGGTGCGGGGATACCACGGGATGCGGTCGTCCGCCGAGCATTCCCGCCAGGCGGCCCGGTGGTGCATGACGACGAGGCACGGCGTGCCCACCGCGCCGGCGACGTGCAGCACCGACGTGGGCACCGTGATTACGCGGTCGAGTGCGGCCACCAGTTCGCACGTCCGCTCGTAGTCGGCCGCCCGCGTGACCTCCGGGAGGTCGAGCATGTCGATTCCGTGCCGCTCCCGCAGGGCCGCGATTTCGGCGGCGCGGTCGCGGTATTCGAGCGACACGAAGCAGGCCGCGCGGCGGAGCACCGGGAGCCAGTCCACGAGCGGGATGTGCCGATAGACGGCATGCGTTCGCGATGTCCCGCCGCTCCAGGCCAGGCCCACGAGCGGCCGCCCGCGGGCCCGCCCCGCCAACTCACGACGCAGGGCGGCCACACGATCCTGATCGGCCGCAAGATACCCGCCCCGGTCGGGGAATTGGCCCGGCTCAGTGCGAAAGAACATGCCCAGGTCGCCGAGCGGCACGACCCGGTCGATCGGCCGGGCGAAGGCCGCCCGGCCGGCTGCCGTGCCGTCGCCCAGGTGGCCGACCGGGAAGTTTCGCCCGAACACGCCGCGAAGCCTGGGGTTCGCGTCGAGCAGCACCTCGACGCCCCGGTCACGTGCCGCCGCCAGGAATTCCCCGAACATTCCGGCGAACAACAGCTCGTCGCCGAGGCCCTGTTCACCGTGGCAGACGACGAGCCAGCCGGGCCGTAGCTCGTCGAGCGCGACGAGCCGCGGCGGTCGCACCGCGTCGGGGCCGTACAGCGGCGGTCGCATGACCGGAGTGTCGAAGCGGTGGGCATACTCCCGCCATCCCTCCCGCCACCGTCCTTGTTCGAGCAACATCAGGCCGAGATTCCAGCGGATGGCCGGACTGGTCGGGCAGTGCCCGAGCGCCTCCCGTGCCACGGCCTCTCCCGCCTCGGGCTCCCCCTCGTTGACGAACGTGGACGTGAGATTCAGCCAGGCGTGTGGATCGGTCGGCGCCAGCTCGACGCACCGGCGCAGGACGCCCCGCGCCTCGTCGAGTCGCTGCCGCCGCCGGAGCACGAATCCGAGGTTCATGAGGGCCGCCGGGAAGTCGCTCGCGCCGGCCACGCTCCGCTCGTAGCGGTCCAATGCCTCGTCCTCGTCTCCCCGGGCCAGCGCGAGGTTGCCCGCCACGAAGAGGAGTTCCGGATCGTCGGGGGCGGCGGCCAACGCGGGCGTCAGGACCGCCGCGGCTCCCGCCACGTCGCCCCGCGACAGATGCGCCGTGGCGGCACGACAGGCGGCGCGACAGGCGGCGCGGGAGGCGGCGTTCATGGCGCGTGTCCATTCGGCGGGCTCGCCGGGAGCGCATGTGCCGGGCTCCCCGGGAGCGGCACGGGACAGGGGTGCAGGACGATCTGCCGCCGCTCGCGGCGGTATTCCACGAACGGCCGGAGGTGCTTCCACTGCCCGGTGTAATGGACCGACCGGGCGGACGTCGTCGCCGCCGCGAGGTCCCAGAACGTGCGATTGAACTCGTCGGGCAGCCGTGCGGCCTTCGGCCCCAGCGACCGCACGAGCATGTTCCACCAGGTCGAGCCGGGGGCGAAACCGTGCACGTCGGCGTACCGAATTCTCAGGGCCGCGAACTCCGCCGCGAGGTCGCGCCGCAGATAGAGAAAGCCGGGCTCGGCGACCACCGGAGCCGTCGCGTCGGCGGGCATGCCGAAGCCGTGCCGTTCGAGGTCGGCGAGCACCGGCCGCAGCGGCAGCGGGTTCGCCACCCAGAGCACGTCGGCATCCGGCGTCAGGTTCTGGATGCCCTGCAGGTCGCCGACGATGTCCGTGTCGGGATCGATGTACAGCAGTTCGGAAAGGTTCAGCTTCGTCGGCAGACCGGCCCGCAGTTCATCGAACACGGCCAGCCGCCGATGCGGCTCGGGATCGACGAACCGGTCCCGCACGACCGCGTCGAACAGGTCTCGGCCGCGGGCCTCGATGCGGGCGGCTTCCGCATCGGCCACGTCGTCGGCCACGAGCAGCAGCAGGTGCAGCCGCACCCGGCCGGAGCAGTGGGCCCGCGCGAAGGCCGCGAACCGGGGGAGCATGTCGTCGATCCACCGATCGGCCTTCGAGATCGTGGCGATGTCGAGCACGGCGGGAGGCGTCACGTCAGCTGCGATGTCCATGATGTCCAGGGCCGGGCATCAGTCGAGCAGCCGCCGCCAGGGCAGGCCGGTGCGGACCTCGTCGTAGGTCCATTGCGTCCAGGCCAGCCAGTGCAGCCACTCGGTGCGGTCGGGGGTCAGGGTCTCGTGCGGCGCATGTCCCGTCACGGCCCAAGCCATCGCGGCCTCGTCCATCGTGACGGTGGGAATGCCGCGCAGCACCGTGTCCACGCCGACACTGGAGTTGAGGGTCACGGAGAGACGGCATTCGTCCCAGGCGTCCGTGATGGGCAGACCCGGGGCACGCGGCGGCGGGAGGCCCGCTCCCCGCGCGGCCGGATGAGGGCGATAGTGGGTGCAGGCCGGGCCGACACGGGAGTACCAGGCGTTCAGGGTCCGGTAGTGGGGCGAATAGGTCTCGGTCTGGCCGCAGAGCACGATCCGCTCGCCGCAGGCCGACCATGCCGCGACGGGCACTCCATACCGTGCCCACCGCGTGCCATCCGGCTGCGGTGGTACGCGATGGTCGCCGCGGCGACCATGGCCGTCGCGCACCAGCGAGACGAACGTGCCGGGGTCGCCGAAGCTGCAGCGATCCACCAGCAGGAACGGTCCCGCGGCCTCGATGCCCCGCCACGAAGACGTGCCCAGCAGGATCGGCAGCCCGACGTCTTCGCGGTACTCGCGATTGGTCACATGGCAGGCGACGCCCACCGCCCTGAATCCCTCGGCGGCGGCGGCGGCGAATCCGGCATGCCAGGCGATGTCGGGTCGGGCGTGGATCACCACCTGCGTTCCGGCTCGCCGCCGCCGCGGCGCGGCCCGCGGCTCGCGCGGCTCCGGCGACCCCGGCACGACCCAGATCGTCTCGGTGTCGTCCACGTCGGGGTAGGGGCCGGAAATCGCCGGGTTGCGGTAGCCGGGCAGAACCCGCACGTCGAAAATTTCCTCGACGCCGGAGCCGAAGAAGAGCCAGGCCAGGATCAGCCCAGTGGCCACCTCCACGACTCCGATGCCGCACCGCAGCGTGTCGCGGCGGGCGTCGAGCGGCAGGCCGCCGAAGACGGCGGTCTCGCGGATCCGCGACAGGCCGACGAACGCCAGGCCGCCGTGCAGGTCGAGACCACGCGTATAGCCAGGAAGTTCGGCCACCGGCACGGTCGAACGGCGGGCGGCGTCATACCGCTCGAGCCGCCCGTGTCCCGAGTTGAGGAGCCATAACTCCCCCGCATGCAGCCGCGGTGAGTGCGGCATCGACAGGCCGGCCACGACCACCTCGGCGGTCGTCACGTCCACGAGGCAGCCGCCGTCTCGCTTTCCGTCGCGCCAGCCGTTGACGGTGTCGGTCTGGCCGAGGCACGTCACGAACCGCGGCCCGGTGTCGTCGGCCGCGAGCCCGTTGAGGTGGCAGCGGTCCCCGGCGGCGAGTTCCGAGATGAAGGGGGGCCGCCAGCGCGGCACGAAGCTGGCATCCGGCTCGATCGTGCAGAGGCTGTTGAAGAGCGTGTTGACCAGCCAGAGCGCACCGCCGCTCCAGGCGAGATCGTGTCCCATCACGGGCCCCGTAAAAAGGGCCTGCCGTGCCAGAAACGCGACATCGCGGCTGCCGGCCGGCTGCACACGGTCGGCCAGTCCGGGAGGCGCGGCCGGCAGCATCCAGATCTGCCGCTTCGTGCCCACGGCCAGACCGGTGGGCGTGCGGGCGATCCCCATGGCCTGCTCGAAATGATGGAAAGCGATGACGATCCGGCCACCGTGTGTGCCGACTGTGAAGACTTTGCCGGCCTGATGCGTCGAGACCAGGAGCGACGCCCCGCATGCGTCGAGAACCATGGGGAGGTTCGCAGAATGTTCGTAGGTGACCGCGGTCTGCCGGTCACGGGGCTGCTGACCCGGAGAAGCCTCGGCGGGGTGGCTGGCGTCGGTCATGGCGGCTACGGGCTGGATCATGCCCGACGTTCGCGGATCGGGAACCGGCGAGCATACTCTCGCGGCAATCGTCCGCGGAGGGCGCCGGCCGCCTGGGCACTCCACACGACGCCGGTGGGAGCGGAATGTTCGATGCGAGCCCCAAAAATCCTGGTCCTCGTCCTGCACGTCGATGCCGGTCGCTACCGGCAGATGGGGGACGCGCAGCGGCGACTCTGGATGGAAGCGGGCCCTCTGGAGTGCATTCACTATGCGGGGGGAGGGTGCGGCCCGCCGGCGCTGGAACACCCGCACATGCTCCGAATCGACGCCACCGAAGGGAATAAATGGGACGTCGGCCCGAAGACGGTCGCGGCCTTGGCGTGGGCCCTGGACAATCGCGACTTTGACTTCGTGTTCCGGACGAACAGCAGCAGCTACGTCGATCAGGACAGGCTGATCACGCATGCCGCCTCGTTGCCCCGTGAACACTGTTACTCAGGGCGCATCGACCCGCGGTACGGCGACTTCGCGTCCGGAAGCGGCTACGCGATCTCGAGAGACCTGGTCGCGGCGCTGGTCCAGTCCGGCTGCAAACTCGACGATGCTCCCGACGACGTGGCCCTGGCGCGGTGGCTGTGGCTCCACACGGGCGTGAAGCCGATCGACGCGCCGCGAATCGATCTTCAGTTGCCACGGCAGCTCGTCGAGTGGCGGGCGGCGGGAAGACCGGCGAATTTCCACTACCGCTGCCGCTCGCTTGCGATTCGGCGTCCGTTTTGGGAGCTGTCGTGCTTCGACGAGATCCGGAGGTCGCTGGAGCCCGGTGGCCATGTGCCGTTGGGCAACTTCAGCCAGGTCATCGCCTGACGCGCTCCTGCGGCCCGCCGGCGGCACGGAGGCAACGATTCGCGGAGCGGCTACGATAGCAGCCGATCGACGCTGGCGAGCAGCCGGTCCATGGCGAAGGGCTTGCGGATGTAGTCGTCGACACCGAGCATTTCGGCGTAGGCCTTGTGCCGGCTCCCCTCGTTGGCGGTGATCATGATCACACGCACCGGATTCGGGCTCGAGCGGCGGAGCTTTTCGAGGACCAGGAACCCGCTCCGCTTCGGCATCATCATGTCGAGGACGACGAGGTCGGGAGACTCTTTTTCAGCCATCACGAGGCCTTGGTTGCCGTCGCGGGCCACCAGGATCGAGTAGCCCCGCGACTCGAGCACCGTCCGCATCGATTCGACGATCTCCTGATCGTCGTCGACGAGGAGGATTCTCCGGCCGCCCGCCACGCCCTCGTCCGCGACGGCGGTCGCCGTACCTGGCGCGGCATCGGCTGCGGTTGGTTTCCTCACGACCTTCTTCGCTCGCTTCTGGGCAGCCATCATCGACCTCTTGTGTTCGACGCGGATCCACTCGGAGAACGCCCGGGCGATCCGCCGTCGGATGGTATCACGGCGGAGCCTTGAAAGCCATTCGCATGCCGTGGTCATTCGCACGCCGCGGTCGGGGTGCGTGCCGAGTTCAGGAATCGCCCGCCGTGGCCGACACGGATTCGGGTTGCCGACCACGCGCGGTGAGTGGATCGAGCCAGATCGACGCGGCGAGCAGCCCGACCGCCGCCCCCCAGGCGATGTCGCTCGGGTAATGCGCCGACGAGGCCACACGCTGAAAAGCCGCCAGAGCCGCGACCACGCCGCAGACCCATGCGGCATGTGGGTATCGCCAGCCGAGCGCGGCGGCGAAGGCCGCGGCGGCTGCGGCATGACCAGATGGAAAACTCATCACGTCGGCGCCCCCGCGGCCGTCGCCGAGCGCGGCGGTGCCGAACGTTCCGAAGGCCGACGCCACTGAACCCAGATCGGCGGCCCGCGGCCGCACGCGTTCCACGAGCGACTTGAGCGTTGCCGTACAGATGCTCGTGGTGATCACCGCCGCCACCATGCGGGCGAAGGCGAGCGGCCAGTCGGGGCGGCTCCGGAGCGGCCGGTCGACGGCCAGCAGGATGATGAACAGGAACGTGATGCCGGTGCCATGGGCGAAGATTTCCATGAAGTCGAGCAAGCGGTCCAGTTCGCGGGGCAGGCCATACTCCTTGATCCAGGCTGCGGTCGGCACGTCGATCGCCAGGCACGCGCAGCCGACGATCAGCAGGCCGCACGCGCATGCCCACAGGCCGCGCCGGTAGCTGCGGCCGCACCGGTCAGGGGGCTGCTTCCGTTGTGGCAAGCGATCAGAGGGCGGCGTCATGGCGGAAGTATGTCATGCCGCCGCGGTTCCGGGCTACGGTTCGTCGGCGCGGTGGATGCGCGGATGCTACGTCCAGAGACCCCGATCAAGGAGCCGATAATTGATCGCCTCGCTCACGTGGGCGGCGTTGATCGTGTCTGCCGCATCGAGGTCGGCGACGGTGCGGGCGACGCGGAGCACCTTGTCGTGGGCGCGGGCCGAGAGGCCGAGGTCGGCCACTGCTGCCCGGAGCAGCTCGGCGGCCGGTGGCTCCATCCTGCAGAATTCCCGAATCTGGCGGGAGTTCATCCGGGCATTGCAACGCGGCGCCGCACCGCCGGCGGGTTCCGTCATGCCGAATCGCTGCGCCTGCCTGAGCCTGGCAGCGAGCACGGCTTCCCGCATCTGACCGCTCGACGTGCCGGCCCGCGAAGCGGCAAGTTCCCGAAACGGTACGGCGGGTACTTCCAAATGGATATCGATCCGGTCGAGGAGTGGTCCCGAGATCTTGCCCATGTATTTGTCGACCTGCGGCACGGTGCATTGGCACTCGCGGCGTGGGTCGCCGCGATAGCCGCACGGGCAGGGATTGAGAGCGGCCACGAGCATGAAGTCGGCCGGAAACCTCGTCGAGGCTCGGGCCCGGCTGATCGTCACAAAGCCGTCTTCGAGCGGCTGCCGCAGGACCTCGAGCGTCCGCCGGTTGAACTCGGGAAGTTCGTCGAGGAACAACACGCCGTTGTGCGAGAGTGAGATCTCGCCCGGCATCGGGATCGAGCGGCCGCCAATCAACCCCGCCTCCGAGATGGTGTGGTGCGGGGCACGGAACGGGCGCGTGGCAAGCAGGGGCTGGCCCGGCTGCAGGAGGCCGAGTGAGCTGTAAATGCGGGTCGTTTCAATCGATTCGCCGGCGGAGAGTTGCGGCAGGATCGTGGGAATTCGCTTGGCAAGCATCGTTTTGCCGCCGCCGGGCGGCCCCACCATCATGCAGTTGTGGCCGCCGGCCGCCGCCACGCAGATCGCCCGTTTGGCGGCCTCCTGGCCCCGCACGTCCGCGAAGTCGATGTCGTAGGCCGCGAACCGATCGAACCATTCGGTCACCCGCGGTGGCGCCGGCGGGATCGCGAGGTTGCCCGCGAAGAACTGGACCGCCTCCGTCAGCGAGGCCACCGGAATCACCTCGATGTCCTCCACGACGGCCGCCTCCGTCGCACTTGCCGCGGGCACGACGACGCCTTTGAGCGGCGGCTCGCCGTCGCCGCGGTGCTTCTGCCGTGCGGCCGCCATCGCGATCGAGAGCGCACCGCGGGCCGGTCGCGTGGTGCCCTCCAGGGAAAGCTCGCCGACGACGGCGTAATCGCGGAGCCGCTCCGACGAAAACTGGCCGCTACCGGCCAGGATTCCCAGCGTGATCGGAAGGTCGAAGGTGGCCGCCTGCTTCGGCAGTTCCGCCGGGGCGAGATTGATGACGATCCTTTCGTTCGGCCTGCGGAAGCCCGAGTTGACCAGCGCCCTGGCGACGCGATGGGTGCTTTCGCGAATGGCCGTGTCGGGCAGGCCGACGAGCACCGTGGCGGGCAAAAAGCTGGTCGACACATCGACCTCGACATCGACAGGGACGGCATCGATTCCGAACAGTGAGAAGGTCTGCAGCCGGGCGAGCATGGGGGCGTCCTTGGAAGGGGGAATCGGCGGCCAGGAACGGGGCCGGGCTGGGGCGAAATGGTCCGCCAGCGCCAGATAGTATACGTGCGTTCATCAATTGTGCAAGAGCCGGGTTTCCGCAGGGGCGGCCCGTTGGGGTACGCTGCTGCGATGCACGCTTCTCACTCCGCCAGCGGCAGCCGTCTGCCGCGCCAGTCGTTGCGTCTGGTCGCGCACCTCGCCGCGGCCCTCCTTGTCGTGTCGGCCGCGACCGCCGACGAGGGCATGTGGCCGTTCAATGGACTGCCAACCGAGGCCTTGGCCCAGAGGCATGGCGTCCGGCTCACGCCGGAATGGCTGGAGCGGCTGCAGCGGTCCTCGGTGCGGTTCAACTCGGGGGGCTCCGGTTCCTTCGTCTCGGCCGACGGGCTCGTGCTCACGAACCACCACGTCGGTGCCGACAGCCTGCAGAAACTGGGCGACCCCGAGCACGACTATTTCCGCACAGGCTTCGCGGCCGCGACGCGGGCCGACGAGCTGAAGTGCCCGGATCTCGAGCTCAACGTGCTCGTGTCGATCGAGGACGTGACGGCCCGGGTGGAGGCGGCAGTCACACCCGGAATGTCCGCCGCCGATGCCTTTGCGGCCCGCCGCGCCGTGATGGCCACGATCGAGCAGGAGTCGCTGGCCGCGTCGGGGCTGAGGAGCGACGTCGTCACGCTCTACCAGGGGGGGGCCTACCATCTCTACCGCGCGAAAAAATACACCGACGTCCGGCTCGTGTTCGCACCGGAGCAGCAGATTGCCTTCTTCGGCGGTGACGCCGACAACTTCGAGTTCCCCCGCTTCAATCTCGACATCTGCTTCTTCCGCGCCTACGAGCAGGGGCAGCCCGCCCGCGTGCCGCATCATCTTCCGTGGTCCCCACGGCAGGTCGCAGCGGGCGATCTCGTGTTCGTGTCGGGACATCCGGGCCATACCGACCGGGCTGCGACGCTCACCGAGCTCATCTCGATGCGGGACGTCCGCATTCCGGCCGACCTCCAGCAACTCAATCGACTCGAGTCACTGCTGGCCGCGTATGCCGCCGAAGGGCCGGAGGAGCATCGGCAGGCAGCCGACGATCTCTTCGGCGTGAGGAACGGCCGCAAATCGCGGCTCGGCGTCCAGGCCGGCCTCCTCGATCCTGCGATCATCGCCCGGCGGAAGGCGGCCGAGGAGCGGATTCGGAGCGATCTCGACGCCGATCTCGCCGGGACGCAGTCGCCGTACGACCGCATCGCCGCTGCGCAGCGTGAACTCGACGGCGTCGCCTGCCGGCTGCGGCTGCTCGAAGGGGCGACGGCGTTCAACAGCCGGTTCTTCGCACATGCCCGCACCATCCTGCGATCGGCCGCCGAGCGAACACTGCCCAGCGGCGAACGGCTGCGGGAATACCGCGACTCCAATCGCGAGTCGCTGGAGCTGGAGCTGTTTTCGGCCGAACCACTCCATGACGCCTACGAGACCGCCAAGCTCGCCGACTCGCTCACGCATCTGGCCGCCGCGCTCGGCGGAGACGATCCGCTCGTGCAGCAGGTGCTCGCGGGCCGGTCGCCGCGGGAGCGGGCGGCGGAGCTGGTGCGCGGCACGACGCTCGGCCATCGTGGTGAGGCCTTGCCCGGGGAGGCTGCGCGATCCGACACCCGTCGGGACCTGTACGACGGCGGCCAGGCGGCCGTCGCCGCGTCGCAGGACCCGATGCTCGCGGTCGCGCGGCTCGTCGATGAGGAGTCGCGGCGGCTGCGAAAGATCGCCGAGGCAGCGCAGGAGGTGAAGCGGCAGGCCCATGCCGAGATCACGCGGGCCCGCTTCGCCCGCGAAGGCGCCGCGATGTATCCGGATGCGACGTTCACGCTCCGGCTGGCGTGGGGCACCGTGCAGGCTTACGAGGAAGCGGGCCGCACCGTCGAGCCGATCACGACGTTTGCGGGGCTCTTCGCCCGGGCGGCCGCGAAGCGCGACACGCCGCCGTTCGACCTTCCACCGCGGTGGCAGGCGGAGCGTCGCGGTCTCGAGCAGGATGCCGCCTTCATGGCGACCCCGTTCAACTTCGCCTCGACCGCCGACATCATCGGTGGCAATTCGGGCAGTCCGGTGGTCAACCGTGCGGGTGAGCTCGTGGGCGTGATCTTCGACGGCAACATCCAGTCGCTCGTGCTCGGCATCGCGTATGACGACGCGCGGGCCCGCGCCGTGTCGGTGGATGCGGCGGGCATCCGTGCGGCGCTCGCGCGGGTGTATCGAGCCGACTCGCTTCTGGCCGAACTGGGGATCGGCGATGCGGAAAGACATTCAGTGAAATGACCGAAAGGACGGCAGTCGTGGCGGCATTCATTCACCGGTTGATGATCCAGTTCGCGGGCATGCTCATCGCCGTGGTGGAGGCGGCGCCCGGGGCGGTGCTCCAGGGCCGCACGCTCGTGAAGCTCGCGGTGTTCAACGAACTGGTCCGCAACGAGCGGCAGTTCGGCGTCGGCCCGATGACTGCCGATCCAAGCCATCTCACAACCTGCAGAACGAGGCTGCACATGCAACGAAGCGAGCATCGGCGGATCGTCGCGGGCGGCATCTTGATCGGCCTGATCGCAGGCGCCGTCTGCGGCCAGCCCCGGGCCGCCGAGGCCCCCGCGGCCGCCGGCTGGCGATCGCTCTTCGACGGGGAGCGGCTGGGTGACTGGAGGGTGACGGCCTTCGGTGGTGAAGGGGAAGTCGAGGTGGTCGAGGGGGCGATCCGGATCGGCATGGGCGCCGACCTCAGCGGCATCACGTGGCAGGGGGAGTTTCCCGAGCAGTCGTACGAGATCGCGCTCGAGGCGCGGCGTGTGGACGGCAACGACTTCTTCTGTGGTCTCACGTTCCCCGTGGGCGACGACGCCTGCAGTCTGATTCTGGGTGGCTGGGGGGGCGCGGTGACGGGGCTGTCGAGCATCGACGGCCACGACGCGGCCGACAACGGCACGACACAAGTGAGGGCCTACGAGACGAATCAGTGGTACGACGTGGTCGTGCGGGTCACGCCCGAGCGGATCGAGTGCTTTCTCGATGGCGAGCCGATCATCGACCAGCCACTCGCGGGCCATCGGCTCTCGATCCGCGCGGAGGTGGAACCAGCGCGGCCACTGGGCATCTCGACCTACGCCACGACCGGCGAGGTGCGGAGGATCCGCTGGCGGCCGCTGGCGGACGAGGCGGGTGGAATCGTGGGCCGCAAATGAGCGACGACACGCCCGACAAACTGCGGCAGCGGATCGCGGCGGAGGCGGCCCGGGGCGTGACCGGCGGCAGCGATGCCAGGCGGGCGATGTTTCGCGCCGCGCGGCGGGTCGCCCGCGGCTGGGTGCCCGACGATCGGCTGCCGAGCCGGGCTGAAATCTCGAGCGACGTGCAGCGCCGGCTCGATCCGACCGGATCGCTGGCCCCACTCGCCGGCGATCGCTTCGATGCACTCGCGGGGGTCGTCGGCATGCTGGCCACGGTGCGGCAGAATCCGGCCACGCATCCCGAGGGGGACGCGCTCGAGCATTCGCTGCAGGTCTTCGAGCGGGTGCGGGCCGAGCGGCCGTTCGACGAGGAACTCCTCACGGCGGCGCTCGTGCACGACGTCGGCCGGGCGTTCGATCGCGACCGCGTGGTCGAAGCCGGCCTCGAGGCCGTCGGCGACCTGATCACGCCCCGCACCCGCTGGCTCGTCGAGTCACTGCCGCTGGCGGCGGCCTACGCGGATCAGACGCTCGGCCATCGGGCGCGGCAGCGGCTGGAAGCCCATCCGGATTTCGAGGATGCACTCCTGCTCGCGGAAGCCGACCGCCGCGGCCATGTCCGCGGCGGCGAGGCCCCGTCACTCGACGAGGCGATCGCCAGACTGCGGGCGCTCGAGGCCGATGCCGGCGGGCCGGCAGGGAGTTGACGGTGAACGAAACATATGTATAGTATGCGGCGACCTTCAGGATTCAGTCGTGGATATCGCCGGGGTTCGCGACGCACTGCATGCTCAGCCGTTTTCACCGTTCACGATCTGGCTGGCCGATGGTCGGTCGCTGCACGTGCCACATCCTGATTTCGTCGCGTTGACGCCGCGCCGGGTGATCGTGGGTGCCGTGGACGATACGTGGTCAGTCGTGGAGCCGCTGCTGATCGTGGCGCTCGAGCATGCCGCCGGATCTCAGGGCAGTGAGGCAGAGGGGGGTGGCAATGGCCGCAAAGCGGGCTAGTCGGCTCTCCACAAGCTTCGGCGCACACTCCGGCGCGAGGGCCCTCGCCGCATTGCTCGCCGGGGCGCTCGTCGTCGCGCATTGTGGGGCAGCGGCATTCGGCTGCCCATTCTGTGGCGTCGTGGGCGAGCCGCTGGCGTCGCGGCGGGATCGGGCGGCGTGCGTGCGCATGGCGGAGGCGGACGGTGTGGCCGGGGCCGATGCGAACGGACTGCTGGTGCAGCGGTTCGTGATCAGGCAGCCACTGCGGGGCGACTGTCCGGCTGAGGGCGGGTCGCAGGCTGTCGTGGCGCGGGTGTTGGCGGCAGTGGATGGTACGGCCGTGCTGTTTGGCGACCGACGGGATGCCCAGGAGCCGATGTCGTGGTCGGCGGTCGCGGCGAACGAGGGCGTGATCGGCTACATCGCCGCCGTCCCGCCGATCCAGGAGCCTGTTCACGAGCGACTGGTCTGGTTCGCACGGCGGCTCGAGCACCCAGACCCGGCGATCGCGGCCGATGCATTTCTCGAGTTCGGCCTCGCACCGTACGAGGCGGTACGGGATGCGGCGTCCGCCTTCGATGCCGAAAAGCTCAGGGCGTGGGTGCGTGATGGAGCGGCTGATCAACGACGTCGCGGGTTCTATGGGCTCGCCCTGGGACTCGTGGCCGCCACCCGGCCCGTCGAGCGTGCCGAGTCGATTCGGGTGCTCCACGAGGCGATCGAGACACCGGCCGACGATTTTCGGACCGGGTTCGACGGGCTGCTGGGCGGCGTGCTCGTCGCGGAGGGAGAGGCGGGGCTCACGTATCTGGCGGGGTTTGGACTCCTCGGCCCGGAGGCGAGGCCGGTCGATCAGCGGCACACGCTGGCGGCGTTGCGATTCGCCTGGGAGAGTCTGGCTGCGACGATCCCGCGCGAGGCGGTCGCGGAGGCGACGCGTCGCTTGCTGGCCGCGCCCGTCGTGGCGGCTGAAGCGGCGATCGATCTCGCCCGGTATCGGCACTGGGGGGCGGTGGAGGACGTGGCTGCGCTTTGGGATCGATTCGGAAAAGACGATCCACTCGTGCGGCGGGCCGTGGCGGGGTATCTCACGGCCTGCCCGTTGCCGGAGGCTCGCAGGCGGCTCGATGCGCTCGCGGCTGCGGATCCTGAACGGCTGCGCGAGGCCGTCGACGCAGCGGCCCTGCCGGCCGGCCGCTAGGAGCTATTCGGGTGACTGGCCCTCGAGGGCGGCCTTCACGGCTTCGCGAACCTCCCGCCAGCGGGACTTGACGGTTCGTTCGGAGCAGTCGAGGAGTCGGGCGACCGTCTTCTGGTCGGCCCCGAGGTGCCAGACGAGATGGAAGATCTCCCGCTGCTCCCCCGGGAGTCGCGCGATCGCCTCGTGAAATGCAGACCAGCGGTCGAGGTGATCATCGGCCGCGGCAACTCGATCCACGTGATGGACGAGGCTCTGTCCCGGCGCGTTGCCGCGAGGCACGATGTTCGTGCCGTGATTCGCGGCGTATGAAGAAGGCCCCGCGTGATGCCGGGCGAGATCGAGCAGCTCACGGTGCAACTGCGTCGCTGCGAGGGCCATGAGCTCGCGGGGGGATCCGATGGGGAGGTGCCCGAGGGTCCGGTGCAGCCGCATGGCCGCGTTTTGGAACACGTCATCGGTGTCGTCCCAGCGGCGGACGTTCGGGAACCGCGTGAGCATGCGATGCGCGAGCGTCCGCAGCCGGTCGGCACACAGCGCGATGATCTCGTCGCGGGCTCCGAGGTCGCCTGCGGCGAGCCGGTCGAGGCAGGCGGCGAGGGCCGAATTGAGCTGATCGCCGTCCATGGTGGGATTCTCGTGAGATGCGAATCTCTGGCAGTTTACGGGGTGGAAAAGGAAGGCACGGATTTTTTTGCCCCTGACCGCCGCCGCTCTCGTTCATATGAATACCTGTACATCATGGTGCGGCACCGTCGGTGGCCGCTCGAGGAGTGGAGCGACCACCCATCATGGGAGCCTGTATAACGCTGGTCATGGACCGTCCGCGCCATTCCGCCGCAGAGCAGACCGATGCCGGCTTGTCGGGGCCGAACCGCCAGGTTGAGCGGTCGGGCGACGGGCTGACCGGGGCAAACGAATCCTTCGGTCTGGGAGATCGCACGGCCCTCGACGCCGTGTTCCGGCCACAGCCGGGCACCCGGATCGGAGACGTCACGATCGGCCGGCTGCTGGCCGCCGGGGGTATGGGCTGCGTCTATGACGGCTGGCAGGACGCGCCGCGCCGGCGGGTGGCGGTGAAGCTGATGCGGCCCCATGGTGCCGGCGGCTTCTCCAGGCGATTCACCCGGGAGATCGACGTGCTCGCCAGTCTGCGGCACCCCCACATCGCCCAGGTGCACTCCTGCGGCACCCACCGGACGGATGACGGGGAGGTGCCGTACTACGTGATGGAGCTCGTGCCGGAGGCCGAGTCGATCACGATGTATGCCGTGCATCACGGCCTGTCGATCCGTGAGCGGGTGGCCCTGTTCGGCACGATCTGTGCGGCGATCGCCCATGCCCATGCCCGCGGGGTGATCCACCGCGACATCAAGCCGGCCAACATTCTCGTCGGCTCCGACGGCACGCCCAAGGTGATCGATTTCGGGGTGGCGCGGCTGTTCGATCCGCGTGCGGATCAAGGCCTTGGCGCCGGCCGTCGTGAGCCGACGTGTGCCACCCGCGTCGGCGAATTGGTCGGCACGCTGCAATACATGAGCCCCGAGCAGCTCGTGGGCAGCAGCGACGTCGATGAGCGGAGCGACGTCTATGCGCTCGGACTCGTGCTGCATGAACTGGTGACGCGAAGCCTGCCCTACGATCTCAGTGGCCGTTCCTACACGGAAGCAGTGCGGATCGTGACGGCAAATGCAGCAGCCACGTCCGGTGCCGTCACGCGGGCTGCCGCCGCGACCGACGGCCTCGGCCTCGATGCGCGGGCGCTCGGCGTGATCGCCTCTCGCTGCCTGGAGGCCGATGCCTCCGATCGCTATCCATCGGCGGCTCGCCTCGAGGCCGACGTGGCCCGTTGGCTCGACGATCGACCGATCCTGGCCCGACCGCCGACGCCGTGGGATTCGGCCCGACGGTTTGCCAGGCGGCATCGAGCGGTGGCGTGGAGCGCGGCGGCAGCCGTGGCGACGCTCGTGATCGCCGTCGTCGGGATCTCGCTCGCCTCGCTGCGGGCGGTCCGACTGCGGCACGAGGCCGAGCGTCAGGCGATCGCAGCGAGGCAGCAGCTCTACGCGGCCACGGTGTTGCTCGCGGCGGAGGCCCGCGACCGTGACAACGTGGCGGAGGCGCGGCGGCTCGTCGATGAGGCGCGGCGGCTCACGGCCCCGAACGAGCCGATCGAAGTGCGATGCCTGACAGCGTCGCTCGACGAGGCCGGCGAGATGATTGCGGGTGCCGAGGGGACCGTCGCGGCGGTGGCATGGTCGTCCGATGGCACGTGGCTTGCGGCCGGCGATGCCGCCGGGCGTGTGCGGCTGCATCGGCCCGGGGAGGCAGGGATGTCGAGCGTCGTGCTCGGCAGTCATGAAGGGGCGATCTGGTCGCTCGCCGTTTCGCCCGATGGCCGGCGGCTTGCATCGGCCGGGGCGGACGGTCGCGTACGAATCTGGAACGTATCGACCGGCGGGTGCGAGGCCCAGCTCCTCGCTCATGAGTCAGCGGTCTACTCGGTCGCGTATGCTCCGGACGGAGCAACACTGGCGTCGGCGTCGCGGGACCGAACGGTACGGCTCTGGGACACTGCGACCTGGGAGGAGCGGCGCGTGCTGCGCGAGCACACGGGGACGGTGTATGCCGCACGGTTTTCGGCGGATGGCCACCGGCTCGTGACCGCGTCGCTGGATCGTACGGCCCGCGTGTGGAACGTCCAAACGGGCGCGAGCGAAACCACGCTCTCCGGCCATTCGAGTCGGGTGTTCACGGCAGCGTTGTCGACGGATGGCACGACGATCGTGACGGCCTCGGAGGACGGCACGGCCCGGATCTGGGATGCCGTCACCGGCGAGGAGCGGCAGCGGCTCGCGCATCCCTTTCGCGTGAATGCCGCGGTGTTCGTCGGCGCGACCGAGCGGGTGGCGACCGTGGCTGCCGACGACGTGCTGCGGATCTGGAACCTGGCCAGCCCTGAGCCACCGCGGCAGTTGCATGGCCACGTGGCGCCACTCTGGGCTGTGTCCGCCACGGCGGATGGAGGACGGCTTGCGACGGGCTCGGCCGACGGCACGGTGCGGATGTGGGATGGCAGTGGCGAGCCGGCGAACGTGCGGTCGGAGTCCGATCGCGTGCGCACGGCCGCGTTCTCGGCCGCTGGCGGCCGGCTGGCCACGGGCTGTGACGACGGCAGCGTCGTGCTGCGGGATGCCGCCACGCTGGCTGACTACGGCCGACTGTCAGCGGGCGGCGGACGCGTGAACGCCGTGGCCTTTCTTGCCGACTCATCCATGGTGGCCGCCGCGAGTGACGATGGCTGTGTCACGATCTGGGACGCGGCGACCTGTGAACGGCGGATGTCGATCGCCGCGCACACGAAACGGGCCTATTGCGTCGCGGTGTCTCCGGATGGCAGCCACCTGGCGACGGCTGGCGAAGACCGCACGGCGCGAATCTGGAATGCAGCGACCGGGGAGGCGATCGGAGCACCTCTCAAGCATCCGCGGCGGGTGTTCTGTGCCGTCTTCACGGTCGATGGCAGGCGGCTCGTCACCGCCTGCGAGGATCGCCTTGTGCGGGTGTGGGATGCGGCTGACGGCCGAGAACTCGGCCAGTGGGACGGGCATGCGGCGCCGGTCAACTGGGTGGCCGCGTCGGCAGACGGCGAGTGGATCGCATCGGCGAGTTCCGATGCCACCGTCCGACTGTGGCGGGCCCGAGACGGCCGGCCGGGACCGGTGCTCACCGGTCCGGCCAAGCAGATCTGGAAATGCGCCTTCTCGGCGGATGCCTCGCGAGTCGCCGGCGTGTCCGCCGACGGCACTGTGCAATTGTGGGACGTGGCCTCGGGGCGGCCCGCGCTGATGCTCCGCGGCCATGGCGATCAGGTCTGGGCCGTCGCCTTCAATCCCGATGGTCGGTCTTTCATCACCGGCGGCTGGGATCGCACGACCCGGCTGTGGGGCGTGTCGGCGGCCGAGATCGGCCGCCGACATCGCAACGCTCGCCCGTAGCCGCAGGCCGTTAGTCTGCACTCGCCTCAACCGCTGAGCACGTCGGCGAGCGTCTTCTGGAGGACGCCCGCGCTCATCTTCAGCGCCTGCACCTCCTTCGGCCAGAGCTCGATCTCGAGCGTCTTTTCGGCTCCACCGCGGCCCACGACCGTGGGCACCGAGAGGGCCACGTCGCGGAGGCCGTAGCAGCCGGCCTGGACCGTGGACACCGGCAGCACCCGCTTCGAGTCGAGGGCGATCGCATGGATCACTTCGGCGATCGATACGCCCACGGCGAAGCCGGCGCCGGTCTTCTTCTTGATCATCTCGGCACCGCTCGTCTTGGCCCGCTGGAACACGTCGGACCCGAGCTTCGGCGTGTAGCCGGGATACTTCTCCAGCGGCAGGCCGGCGACCGAGGCGCTCGACCAGACGGGCACCATGCTGTCGCCGTGCTCGCCAAGGATCATCGCCTGCACCTGCGTGGCGGGGGCATGCAGGTTCATGGACAGCAGGCTGCGGAACCGCAGCGTGTCGAGCAGCGTGCCGAGGCCGACCACGCGGCCCTTGGGGAGGCCCAGTTCCTTCTCGGCGATGAAGGTCAGGATGTCCACCGGATTGGAGACGACGAGCACGTTGGCGTCGGCCTTCATGCCCTTGGCCTTGATCTCGGCCAGGATCGACTTGAAAAGCACCACGTTCCTGTTGATGAGTGCGAGGCGGCTCTCGTCGGGCTTCCGCCGCAGGCCCGCCGTGATGCAAATCACGTCGGCGTCGGCGAGGCAGTCGTAGCCGCCGGCGTGGATCACCTGGTCGGCGATCGCGGCGGTGCCGTGGAGCATGTCGAGCGCCTGGCCGTCGGCCAGTTCGGGATTCGCGTCCACGATCACGATCTCGTGGACGATGCCGCCGAGCTGCAGGGCGAAGCCCGCCGACGAGCCCACGATGCCACCGCCGCCGATGATGCCGACTTTCATGTTCCTGCTTTCTCCGTGTGCGTCAACAAAGCGAATTCGTCAAAGGTTTGGCGCCGGCTTCGGGGCGGCAAAAGTCTCGTCGCGGTGGGCCGCGGCGGCCCAATGCTCCTCGAGCGTTCGCCGACCCCTTCGCCGACCGCATTTGTCGTTCAGGCAGCGGCGATACCGAGCTGCTTGCAGACCTGCTCCGTGACCGCCTTCACAAGGGCTTCGTGGTCGAGACCGGCCGGGGCGACAGCACGGGAGGCGTTCTCCGGGTCGGCGCCCATCGGGGGGGGCGCGTCGAAGGCCTTGCGGGTGACGCCCGTCGTGCCCCAGCTGGCGCGAAACACGTCGTTCGCGCAGATGTCGCAGTTCTCCATGTTCTTGTCGAGCCGCGGGTCGGTGTAGCCCCACTTCGCCTTCAGGTCGAGCAGCTCCTTCGTCTCCTGCTTCGTGAGATAGGTCACGCGGCCGAGGTCCTTCGAGAGCATGAGGATCCGGCAGTAGGCGTCGAGGATCTCGGTCCACCAGTAGGCCTTCTCGACCGTCTCGCCGAAGCTCACGGTACCGTGGTTGGCGAGGATCACGACGTTCGACTGCTTCACGAACGGCTTGACCGTGTCGGCGAACTTCTGGCCGCCCGGGGTTTCGTAGCGGGTGATCGGCACGTCGCCGAGAAACACCTCCACCTCGGGCAGCACGCACTGCGGGATCGGCTCGCGGGCCACGGCGAAGGCGGTGGCGTGCGGCGGGTGGCAGTGCACCACCGAGTTGATGTCGGGCCGCTCCTTCATGATCGTGAGGTGGAGCAGGATCTCGCTCGACCGCTTGCGGTTGCCGGCGACCTGGTTGCCCTCCATGTCGACGATGCAGAGGTCGGAGGGCTTCATGAAGCCCTTCGAGATCATCGTGGGGGTGCAGAGCACCTCCCGCTCGTTGAGCCTGAAGGAGATGTTGCCGTCGTTGCCGGCGGCGAAGCCCTTGTTGTAAATCCGGCGGCCGATGTCGCAGATCTCCTCCTTGAGCTGGGAGAGCGACTTGTCGGTGGTTTTGATCTGGCCTGTGGCTGCCATGGCTGCTCCTTCGGGTGGCGACTGGGGTTCTTGGTGTATGAGGTGTGACGCCGTTGCGTCTTCTCGATTCTGACCCACTTTTCGGGTCGCGGTCGGATTGTGGATTGCGGGTTTGCTGCGTCAGGGACAGGTCGTACGGGTCATGCCGGTCGTGCGGCCAGGTCGAGCCGGTCGATCAGGGCCGCGACGTAGGCGTCGATCGGCTTCTCGGCCGGACGGAACGGCTGGGCGGCCTCGCCCCCCTCGCTGAAGGCGACGAGCTGGCCGTCGCCGGCGCCGAGGTCGTCCCAGGCGACGAGGGGCTCGGCGTGGCCGTCGCCCGCGTGGAGATCGTTCGGGCCCAATGGCACCACGAGGCGGAACACGCCGCCTCGCACCGTGGAATGGGGCTCCACGAGGGTTACCGTGCCGATCGTTTTGCCGAGTCGCATGATTCAAGCTCCCTCTCGCATTGGCACAGCTGACCGGCATGGTCCGGCTGCGGGACGGCATGAGTTGCCTCGCTGGCGGCCGCACGCCACGCTCGGCATCCTCACGCCGATCCCTTCGCCTCGTTGCTTGGTTGGCATCGTTTTCTCAGTGAGCGTGAGAATTGCAGCCGCAGCCCGCGGGCGCGGAGGCGAGTTCGGAGGGCAGGGGGCCGGCCGGCCGCGCGGCGAAGTCGCCGCACAGCCGTTCGAGGCCGCCGGGGAAGGCCGCCGGATCGACGATCAGCAGGTTCGCCTGGCAGTCGGCGGCGGCCGCCGCGAGCTGCGTCGCGTCGCGGCCGGTGACCGCACGCAGGCTGGCCGAGCGGTTGGCGAGGATCGTGGCGACGGCGGGCCGGCTCGTGAGCAGGATGCCGCGGGCGGCGTCCCGCGAGGCGTGCGTCGCGAGCGTCGTGATCACGTCGGCGAGCCCCGACGGCGGGAGCTGCTGGGCGGCCGGCACGGCACGTGCGATCGCGGCGGCCTTGGCGGCGGGATCTGCCTTGCACTGGGCATGGGCGATCAGGAACGGACGGGGCGGGGCGGCCGACGCGGCCGCAGGCGAGGCGCCTCCACGCACGATCGCGATGCCAGCCTCCTTGGCGTGATCGCGGGCCGAGGGGGTCACGACGGCCTTCGCGTCCACGACGATCTGCCGGGTGCCGGCCGGAAGCCGCTCGAGCACGGCCAGGGTGATGACGCGGTCGCCGAGCACGGCGCCGGCTGACTTCGCTGCGGGAGCGCCGTAGCTGCTCGCTAACGCTGCTGCCGGCCCGGGGGATGCAGGACGGGGAGCCGCCGGGCGGGTTTCCGCTTGGATGCGACGGATGACCTCGGCGACGAGCCGCTGCACGGTGTCGCGATCGAATGTCGGCGTGGTGTTCGAGCTGCTCATGTCATTCATCCAGGAGCGCGATCGTGCTCCAGCGGGCGGGCGTCGTGTCGCTCTTCAAAAGGTCGCGGAGGAGACGGCCGTCGCTCGTGATCACGGTGATGTCACCGGTGCCGGCGCCGACGGTGTCGATCGCCAGTTGGGGATCACCATCCGGGGTCGTGCGGTCGGCCATGAGCGGCTGCACCACGAGCAGGCGAGGGCCCGCGAGCGACGGGTGTTTCACCGTCGCCGTCGCCGTGCCGATGATGCGGGCCAGTTGCATGGGTTCGTGTCGTTGGTGGGGTTCAGCTCACCGCGTCGGCGCTGCCGAGGATCCGCAGGTCGTCCACGAGCGTGCATCGCCGCTGCCGGGTGAAGGTCAGCGGGGTCGTCACGCCCTCGCCCGTGGGCGTGGCGATCGAGAACGAGAGGTAGCCCTCGCCGCCAAGTCCGAGGCCGGCCACGCTCGGGCCGTTCTTCACGAACAGGGTGGTGTCGAGCAGGCGGCCCATGCGGGTCATCGTGCGGACGTTCGTCGAGTGGATGACCGCGGTGTGACGGAAGCCGTGCTCGCTCGCGTGGGCCCGGTCGATCGCCTCATCGGCGTCCTTGCACCGCACGAACGGCAGGAAGGGCATCATCTGCTCGGTCGGCACGAACGGGTTGTCGGCGTCGGTCTCGCCGAACACGAGTTCGAGGCCGGCATGGCCCGTCGCGCCGGCCGCT
>Ga0214917_10002365_pt1 | contig 23081 bp, 19 predicted proteins | sample LL_1208_BB_MetaG_FD_177983 | JGI IMG/M metagenome (GOLD analysis project Ga0214917, IMG submission 177983) | Freshwater microbial communities from Lake Lanier, Atlanta, Georgia, United States - LL_1208_BB | ecosystem: Environmental > Aquatic > Freshwater > Lake | place: USA: Georgia | collected...
GGGTTAGAACCCCTGATGGCAATTTACACTTATTTGATCCTGTTTTAGGTCTTTCATTGCAGAAGTTGCAAGGATTAAGCGTGGAAAAGGTGATCAAGGGAAACTGGAAAATCGATGATTGGACAGGGAAAGGGGCAAGCGAAACTGAAACGAATCGTTGCTGGAACAATGCGGGCTTTAATATCTTGGCTCCCCTTCCTGCTTTGGCTCCCAGGAACCAAGATTTGGTACTTCTGTTTCCGGAAGATGAAAATGCAATTCCTAAAATCAACATTAAAAAAGAAATCGAAGACTGGAATGTGACCTTGAAACTTGCGGGAATATCTCAGCCCAAGGTCTCTCTCGATATAGCATCAATATCCAGATGGCCCGGATTTCTGCCTGGAATTGAAGGAGGAGAGGGTAATCCAAGTTTGATGAAATTGTTTTCATTTAGTTATGTTCCATGGGATTTATTGCCCAAGGAAATACTTGAAGCACACCCTCTGTTGGCTCGTTTGCAAGTCCAAAACGCGCTCGGAATACCTGTGCCACAGCCAGTTGGCGAGAAACTTTTGTTCGGTTTTTTTGCACCGATTTTTCAAAACTGGCATGAAACCGATGGAAAAGGTCGTGATCTATTAGTTCGCTTTCAATTTTCAAAATTAGTTCCAGATCTTAAACAGGAAAAGGAAGAAATTCAAGGAAGAGTTGCAAAAAATTTCAATGATGCTGAAAAGGTTTTTTTGAGAACATGGATCAGCGATTCAAATACAGTTTATGCCAATCTAGCGCGCAAAGGTGGCAACTCTACGACAGATGAACTTGCGAATGCCCTTTGGGAACGCTCAGGACCGATTTTAATGATTGTTCTCATTCCTGCAGCGAATGCACGAATGGAAGAAATTCAATTTGCTCTTGCGCTAGCAAAGCACGAACAGGCCTCACAAATGGATCGAAAACTGGCAAATAAAATTCAGGGTATATCTTTTTCTGACTCAGCCAAGGCTTGGCGTTCAGCAGCAGAAGGTTGGACTCAGTTATCTTCCGACAGAAAAGAACAAGATGCTATTAGTCACATTGCTCGTTTTCACGGTGAGGCTTTATGGAAGTCCGGAAACCCAAACAAAGCCAAGGAGCTTTGGGAAAAAAACTCAGGATCTAAATCAACGGATTCCAGAGCTTGCTCGATTTTGGCAAAAACGAAATAATCTAAAACTTAGTTACAGCAAAGTTTTAACGGGTGCGCTGAATTTTTTCTCGCGCGCGCGCAATCAATGAATTTAAATTACTTTCGGAGATTTTTAACTGTTTAGCCACCTCACTAAGAGAACAACCTTCTAGATAATGCAATCGAACAGCTTCCCTTTCGAATGGTTTTAAATTCTCGAGCATCGTTTCTACTTCATCAGCCGAACAATTGCCTGCGCCAGAAACAGGTTCAACAGGATTATCTTGATCCCTGTCAATAATCTTGCGACTTCTTATTAATTGACAAAGTTCAATGGCAGTCCTTCGAGCGGTAACAACTATAAAGGTGTCCAAGCTACTCTCACCACGAAAATTTCGTAGTAAAAAAAAATCATTCTCAATGAAACGCGTAATGACACCGGCCAAGAGTTCCTCCTTATTCAACTGTAATTGATTTAAATGAAATCCATTACGCGATTCGACATCGCAAACCACATGGAACAAGTTCGGCAGATAATCATCCAAGAATAGTTCCCATCCGTCATGATTCCTGTTAAGACATCCTCCCAAAATTAATCGCTGTCGCGAAGATTCAAGCATAGGAAAACCCTCCGGTGACAGATAATAAAATAAAGGTCATTCATTAAAATGGATCACTCTAGTTTTTCGCTGGTCGCCAAAAATTCTATATGGTAATCGGATTGAAACAGTTCGATCAGGAGAAATGGATTACAAGTCATGGCGAATAACAAGGAAATGAACGAGTCTGACCCATGGTTTCAACACCTTTTCGCTAAGCGGATTGGTGGCGAGCAATACGGCAAAAGCAACAAAATCTACAAATTTGAAAAAATCAAACGCGCAAAAAGAGCAGCATTGGCTGCAAATCCAGAAAGACAGCTCTTGGATTTCGGTATTGGTGAAAACGATGACATGGCCGAACCAATTGTTAGAGAAGCACTTAAAAAAGAGGTCGACCGCCTGGAAAACAGGGGGTATTCAGATAATGGCATCCAAGAGTTCAAGGATGCTGCTGCAAGATACATGCAACGAACATTTGGAGTCAAAGTTAATCCTAGTACCGAAATTGTTCACGCCATTGGAAGCAAACCTGCCTATGCCATGCTGCCAGCAGCTTTCATAGATCCAGATGATATTACTCTAATGACAGTCCCAGGCTACCCAGTAGCAGGAACTCATACAACTTATTACGGAGGAAAAGTGCATGCCCTACCTCTGAAACCAGAAAATGATTTTTTCCCAGATTTAGATGGAATACCTGCCGAAATTCGAAAAAAAGCCAAGATTCTTGTTATCAACTACCCAAACAGTCCAACGGGAAAAACTGCAACAAAAAGCTTTTATGAAAAGGTAATTTCCTTCTCCAAGGCCAATGAAATAATCGTGGTTCAGGACGCAGCACACAGCCTTCTTAGCTACAGCCAGCCCCCATCTAGCTTTTTGGAGATCCCAGGAGCCAAGGATGTAGGAGTGGAAGTCCACTCCATGTCCAAAGGTTTCAATATGATCGGATGGCGAATGGGTTTCGTCGCAGGTCATTCGAAAATTGTTCAAGCTTTTGCAGATATCAAAGACAATTCTGATTCGGGGCAATTCATGGCCATTCAAAAGGCAGCAGCTATTGCCTTGGACCATCCGGAAATTGCTGAAAATATTAGAATAAAATACAAAAGACGATTGGAGAAACTTGTAATTGCTCTGAAGTCTGCTGGCTTTAATGCAAAAATGCCTGAAGGAACATATTTTCTCTACACAAAAGCACCAGCCTCTTGCACAGACAAAGTTTTTTTAAATGCGGAAGAGGCTTCACAATATTTGATTTCGGAACAATCTGTGTGCACTGTTCCATGGGATGAAGCTGGTCCGCATCTGCGTTTCTCAGTGACATACCATGCCCCCACTGAGGCGGAGGAAGATGCGTTGATGGCTGAAACCAGCCGAAGATTAGGAGCTTTGAATTTGAAATTCAAACCCTGACCTCGTTCATAAGCATATTCATGACAGTTTTAATTTCACACACCGGATGCATGATCCATGGAATCTCACGAGATTTTATAAGGTTTTCCTCACGAATCCATTCCGATTCATGGTCTAGTATCTCATAGATGCTAGCCACCGAGGATGAAAAAATATTGGATATTTTTTTATTAATGTTTTTGAGTGCCTGACACCTTGCCCTCATACCTAATTCGTCTAATGGGCTCCAATCAATCAGTTTTGACTTCTCCAGGCCTAAGGATTTCAGGAGATCAGAGTCGCTAGATGCATTCGCCAACGATTCACCATGCCAACGAAATTCTCTAAGACGCTTCTTCAACTCATCAATTTCAAAACGCGAATGTATCGGTTCAGCAAATGGCAAACGAAAGGTTGCACTGCAAACCATGGAAACGGGCGGCGCAATTCCAAGCCAACCCCTAATCCATCTATCAGTCATCTCATCATAAAGGGCACCACCGAGCCCATGAACAAACAAATCAGATGCAAAAACACGCAAAAACAATGAAATCAAAAGAGCCCTAGGGCGAATAAAAATTCCGCAGGAAGCGAGTTTACGAATACATAATCCAAATGTTTCCAAGTCACTGAAAGGCATTCGACCGGTAAGTTCTGCATTATGAGAACGCCAATCGAAAGAATCACCATTAACCTTGATCCAAAATCGCGAACGCTCAGGAAATTTATTAGAAAATATCCACAGCGGAGTTTCAAACCAATCATTTTCTTTTTCTAAAAAAGGAATTGGCCGTCCAGCCTGATCAATTTCATGGTCCAACCTGAAATCTACTATTGCTTGATTGTACTCTTCAAATGCAACTTCAATTTCATAAAAAAACAATCGAATTAATTCAATGAATGAAGAAAAACAGGAAATATTAGAAATAAATAGATCTATCAATTTCAGACCCATCTTAACTTCTACTTTATTCCTAATATCAGAAAATTGGCGGGCAGCACTGATTGAATGATCGATTTTAGAAATTTGCTGAATAGCTAAAGATGCCATAGATTCAAAACCGAAAATTTTCAAATTCTCAATAATCTGAGAAAATGAATTGAAAAGGAAAGAAGTGGAAAGTGGCTTTTGTAATTCCCAAGGAATACTTCTTTCACTAAATGGTATAAATGGAATTAATAATGGAGCAGTAGGAATTTTACATCCAGAAGGTTTCGGAATAGTCCATGCCAAGGTTTTTGGAATGTCGCTGTCTATTACACAATTCAAAGCAACTCCGCCACTGGACATTGCAATTTGGTGAACAAGGAAATTTTTTGACCAAACCCCAGGATGAAACCATTCAGGTTGATGCCCTGTCACAATGAGAGGACTGTTTGAAGACCCGAACCCTGCTTCGCGTTCAAATAAATTCCTTATAAAGGAATACTTATAAGGATACTGTTTAAAAATGTTTTTATTTTCATAAAGAATTTCGGAATATAATTTAATTTCAGGGTGTGATATCCATGATCCATGGGTATGTGGAGCTTTGATTTTCATAAATTACTTATAACATCATGAGAAAAACAAGAATTCCACTCCTTTTGAATAATTTGACGATAATAACGAAGCCTTTCATCTGGATTATTCAATGCTGCACCAAAATTCCGTGTTGGGTCCAAATATATTCTTGGGACTGGAACCTCTACAATTTTTAATCGAAGTTTTGCTGCTTGCACCCAAAGTTGAAGAGGCATGCCCCAACCTGTTTCAGTAATCCTAAGTTTAGCCAATCCAGATGTCCGATATGCCTTATATCCACAAAATGAATCTGTCAGATTAAATTCCAATAATTTATTTAATTCCATTGTTATAATTCGGTTTACTTTAAGTCGATCACTTGGAGCTTGATTATCGGAAGTGAAATATTCAAGATATCGACTGCCCGAAACAATATCTGCTTGATTTAATTCATTAAGCAAAGAACTAGCTCTAGAAGGATCATGTTGACCATCACAATCCATAGTCAACAAGGCCTCAAATTTACCAACTGAAACTGCATAATTAAAGGCAGTGATTAATGCGCCACCATATCCTTTGTTTTTCTCGTGCCTTATGACCTTTACGCTTTGAAATGTATTCAATAATTCGCATGTTGCATCAGTTGAACCATCATCTACAACTAGTATATCCTCTGAAAATTGCCTCACTTTGTTTAAAATATCAACGACTGATGAAGCCTCATTATATACAGGTATTGCTGTAAGAAATCTCATTTTCTTTACCGCCAAAAGGTATCTTTATTCCAATCTAGCTTAATTATGCACATAAGATTTATTTTTTTGAACCGGGTTGAAGATCCAGCTTCCAATCCCCACCGCCAATTCCGACTAACCCACCAGCTATAAGCCAAATAATTAATAGTTTGCTGGTTTTAGGCCAAATTTGATCTGTTCCCGGCCATAAATTTAGTAACCACGTCTCAGCCAACATACAAATCAATAAAATCCCAGAAGCACAACGCGTTCTGATGCCTAATAGAATAGACAATGCTGAAAGCAGATGGATCCAAGCAATGATTGCTTGCCATGCTGGAGAAAGAAAATTTCCAGCCCAAGTAGTACCTCCCATCTGATAAATCTTTAAGTAACCATCCCCAAGACAAGGAAAGGCTAAGGCTATTCGCAACAATAAAGGACCTATCTTTGTTGATAGCGCATTATCCACTGATCATCGCCCGTTATAGTTAAAATTAAAAAAAAATATTTATATGGTTTACTCAAAATCAAGGTTCACCTGCAAATGAACTAAAACGCTTTTCAAAGATTCTATTGGAAGGCCAACAACATTGGATTTACTACCTTCCACAATTTGAATGACAGGATCATTATTCATTTGGATAGAATAACCCCCTGAACAACCTTCCCACTTCCGTTCATTTAAGTATGTATCAATTTGATTTTTGCACATTGGAGAAACTCTAACCAACGACCGTTCCTGCCAGCAAATTTGAATATTCCTTGAACGATCCCAAACGACCACACCCGTCCACAGTTCATGAATGCGGCCTTGAAGGCTTATTATCATATTTCTCGCATGGTTTCGGTTCTCTGGCTTTAACATAGGCTGACCATCAATCCAAACTATGGTGTCAGCCGCAATAATAAGACCGTCTGAAAGTTCTTGGGCCACTGCCACAGCTTTCATCCATGCAATAGTCTGAACCATAGCCTTAGGATTGGAAAAACCTTCCTGTGGCTCCTCAATCGACGAAGCTATAACTTCAAATTGCTTGATAAATTGATTTAGTAACCACCGTCTACCAGAACTGGAACTGGCAAGAATCAAACGGACTCGATTTTCCATGGTGGCATTCCAACAAACGAATTAACAATTACATTCCAAAGCAAGTCAGGAGTGAGAACAGACATGCATTCTTGACTGGTAGGGCATTTTCGAAACAAACTTCCATTGCAGTGAATTGGAGCAACTACAGCCCGAGAAAATTGCCCGTATGGACCGGTAAGTTCAACTTTTGTGCAAAGAAAGGGGGAAGCAACAGGCCTTCCTAGAGAACATGCCAAATGTAATGGACCGCTATCATTAGCAACAACCAAATCTGCTACGGAAAGCAACGCTGTCAAAAGTCCTATTGCTGTTTTACCGCCCAAATTAATAAAAGAGCAGTTCAACCGATAAGATAATTCATCAGTTAATCTAATTTCATCAGGTGCGCCAACAAGCAACAACGTACCGCCAAAGTTACTAACTAATCTTTTTCCAATTTCTGCAAAATGGCCAACTGGCCATCGCTTGGTCATCCATCGTGCCCCAGGAGCCAGAACCCAATAGGGCCTGGGAAAATCAGTAAGCAAATCATCAACCGCTTCAACTGAATGCAAATTTGGTTTTATCAATCCAAATCCAGGAAGACCATTGGCACCAAAAAGACGAGCAAAAGACCAATTACGCATAACTGCGTGGGTATCAGGGACAACCGTTTCTGTTAAATGAGTGTAAAATGTAAGAGCACCTTCTCTAGCGTCGAATGGCCCAACTCTTAATTTACATCCGGTCATCAAACTCATAACTGCGCTTCTAAGCAAACCCTGCATGTCCAAAACTAAATCGTATTTTCCAGCCCTAAGTTTTAGAATCAAATTAACCCAAGCCAATGAAATCTTAAATGGAAAACTGGCCCGACGGTCAAACTCAATTACTTCATTAATGAATGGATGGTTCCTTAAGATTTCAGCAAAAGATTTGTTACAAACCCAGTCAATTTTTGAATTTGGAAACCTGTGAAAAAGATATTCTAAAACTGGAAGTGAATGACAAATATCACCTAAAGCGCTTGGTTTAATGATGAGCAAGCGCCTTAGGTCTAAAGAAGTTAATTGGCTATACTTTAACTTTCTGTTAATCAATCAATTCTCGCCTCAAGATTTACCTTCATATTGCTTCTTATAACAACAATTGGAATAACTTCACCTTTTTTTTGGACCGCCATCACAGACATGTATTCGTCTATATCTTTAATAGGTTTTTTTCCGATTTCTATGATTCGGTCGCCATCCTTGAGGCCCGCTTTTGCTCCTGGTTCACCAGGTAAAACTCGCTCCACTAAAACACCTTGTTCATCAGAAGAATATCCAGGTTGAATACCCAACCTTGGGCCGCTTCCGCCAGATCTTGCCCGGGGAGAAGGTGCCACCTCCACAAAAGACAAAACTTCAGATGTCGTTGAAATCCGACGGATGGCCTTCTCGACAAAATTTATGATTTGCTCCATTCCTTTATAATTTATTCGGTCAACGGTATCAGATGGAGAGTGATAGTCCTCATGAACATCAGTCCAAAAAAACAAAACTGGAATCTTTTTACTACAGAAAGAATTGTGGTCAGATGGACCAAAACCTGATTTTTGCTTTTGAAATGAAAATTCTTGATTGGCATTCCAATCGTCCAGATATCCTTCGAACTCCTTTGCAGTACCGGTCCCCTGCACCAATAATCTTTGCTTTCCTGAATTCTTATCAGCCCTAAGTCTTCCAATCATATCAATATTGATCATGGCTTTGGTTTTATTCAAAGGGAATCTAGGTTCCTTGCAATAGTGAACGGAACCAAACAAACCCAACTCCTCCCCGCTAAATGCACAAAAAATCATTTTTCTGCAAGAGACTGCAGGATTAAGTTTTCGCCATTCGGAGATCTTGCGTGCCAGTTCCAACAAACCGGTCGAACCCGAACCATTATCATCTGCGCCGGGATGAACAACCGGAACCTTTACTTGGGCCATGCTGGAAAATCCGCCATAGCCGACATGATCATAATGGGCACCAATGACAACAGCTTCATTCGAGAGGGAACCTGATCCAGCGATGGAACCAATCACATTTCTAAGCTTAACTGTTCCGGGACCCCGCTTTGTCGAAACTTCAATCTTTGACTTTATTGGTAAAACACATGAATCAGGACCAAATGTTTGGTTGATTTTTTCTTCCCTCGCCTTAAGGCCTCTCCCGGTAGATTTCACTAACCAAAAATCAACCAACTCCCTTTTGACCTGAAGCACGGGGATTTCAGCACCTTTGCCTTGGGAAAATGCCATAAAGTCGAATGGGAGGAGAATATCCTCTTTTGCTGCGGTTTCGGAATCATTTATCAGAATGACACCTAATGCCTTGCAGGCTTTGGCCAAATTGAATTTTTCGGCCAATGATGAAAGAACACGACGGGACTGAGCGGGAGCAAATTGGTCAGCCTTGCCATCGGGTTTTGGAGCATCCCGAAGCATGATGATTATTTTTCCATCCAAATCAATTCCCATGCGATCATCGTAATCCTTTTGCTTTTCAACACCGATTCGTTTGATTCCATAACCAAGAAAAACCATTTGTCCCTCAATTTTTCCAGAACCGGATAGCCCGTTGACAGTGAAATCCTTTCCTTCCTGAAGGTGGTTCGGAGGCAAGTTGTTTTCTTGAACAACGAATACCGAAGCCGATTCCTGGGAAGCACCGGGAATTGAGAAATCTTGGAAATACGTTTTGTTTTCTCCTTCAGGTTCCAACCCAGCGTTTTGAAATTGCTTAACAATGTATTCGCCAGCTTCAAAAAGTCCGCGAGTCCGGGGACCTCGCCCTTCGCGATCTGGTGATGCCAAATACCCTAGATCTTTTTTAATACGACTTTGAGTTTCTTTTTTGAATGAATTTATATCTTCTGCACAAACAAAGGAAATTGAAGAAAAAACAGAAATTATCAGAAGAGAATTAAACCTTACAAGCATTTCAATCATCCTCCTGCCAGAATCCAAAAATTTTTAAGATTATCCTATCACGACTCGTGGCTGCCTGAATTCGTCAGGTTCGTTTCTTTTAATTAGTTCACGGACCAACCAGGGAATATTTCCCTCACCAAAAAAGACAAATTTCAAGTTGGCGGTTAGTGGAGATTCATCTGACCAGCCGAAATGAATTTCAGGAGGACTTCTCCCATCCTTACTCATTTCAAGGGCCAATCCAGCAATAACATGGGGTATCGAGGGGCATCTGATTATTTTGACAATCGTCCTGCCTTCTTCTAATGTCATTGCGATAAGGGGTTTCACCTTGAAATCCGAGGGGTCCCCCGTAGTAACCTCAATAAAAGCAATTTGCGTGTCATTAGAAATGCGATGTTCTTTCCTGATACTCAGTTCCTTGTTGTCTAATTCGCGTCGGCCCGGCCTGTGTGGTACCAAAACCTGAAATCCGCTGGCCAAAAAAGTTGGATAAAGAAAGTCTCGTGTATGCTCGTCGATAAAATCAAACCCATCAAATCGCAGTTCTGTTGTGCGCCAAAGCCTAGAGCCAAATGAAAGAAACAATATGGCAGTGATAAAGAAACCAGCTATCTTCAATCCAACTGGTTTCTCAATCAAAATGGCCAGTAAAGTATAAGCAAAAACTATTGTAATAACGACAAAGTAGGGGGGGAATTTTTTGACAAATGGCTGATTTAGTCGCAAGTTGTACACTTGGATCACACTGGCAACGCAGGCACTCAAAATCAGTACCAAAACACCAGTGGCATAGGCATCCCCCTGTTTGTCAACTCTCGCATCAAAAACCCAAGTGACAAATAAATTGACCGTGGTAAAGAGGACTACTAAAGTTGGAACATTTTTAGTCCATTCTGGTGCCATGCCATATTTGGGAAGGTATTTTGGCACAAGATTAATCAAGGCTGCCATGGCCGAAGCACCAGCAAACCAAAGGATTATTATAGTTGATATGTCATATATAGTTCCAAAAATTTTCCCGAATAAAACATGATTTCCAGATGCAAGGGCTTGATGTCGACTTTCCCCGTTAGCGAAATATGAAAGGGCCCTGTCCTTTGCCTTTGCGGGAAACTCCTCCCCATTAGGACTAACAAGATCTTCAGCAGGAATAAGTAGGGTAACAGAAAAACTTGATGTCAATAACAGCACCGACATAATAACTGCTGCTGTAAACAATAAATATTGTGTAGATTTGATCCTTCCTTCTGGGTTTTCAGTTGTGTCACTTGGCATTCCCTTGATCAAAGGCATGATTGCCACACCGGTTTCAAAGCCACTCAATCCAAGAGCCAATTTTGGGAATAACAACAGGCATGAAATGATTATTCCGGCAATCGGGCCGAACATACCCAGGTCTGGAGCATGGGACTTTTGCCAATCAGTCGGATACCAACCATTCCTTCCGATTGCCAACCTGTTTATCCAATCGCTAATTAATTCTGGATTATTCACTAGGTGCTGTACACAAAAACCCAAAATGATTGCGTTTAGAACCAAATAAACCGCAGTAATTGTTACGGCCAATCCGATAACTTCGCGGAATCCCCTTAAAAACATAAATCCCAACAACAAGAGGAGACCACAAGTGATCCCTAATTGGATAGGTTCGCGCTCTCTTGCTTCCAATTCGACACGCAACTCGGATTTTTTTTCCTCTGACAATAGATGCCATTCAGTTATTTGAGCCGCTAATCTTTCATCAAGAAGATTCTTGGCTTTTTCTGGATCAGACGATTGCCAGACAGGGTTGTTAATCAGGTGAGCCGCAGCATCTGCGGCTGACAAAGTCTTTGTGATAACAAAGTCAGTGGCGGCAAATCCCAAAAGCACCAGGACGATTATTTTTCCTTGCCATCCCTTTATTTGGCTTGATAAAAGTCCCAAACTACCCATACCTTCATGGGAATACCGTGCTACAAAAGAGTAAATGGGCAGGGCGCCGAATAACGTAACAAGAACTACAGCAACAGTCGCCAATGGGCAAAGATAGCCAGTTGCAGAGAAGGCGATAGAGGGTTGGTAACCAAGGGTACTGAAATAATCCACTCCGGTAAGGCACATCGCCCATAGCCAGAATGTTTGTGGATGATGGGCACCTGAACCCTCGTGGGCTTGATTTGTTTGAGGCCTTCCGCTTTCTCCTGAAGTGGGAGAAGGCGCGGCTGCAGAGGTCATTGCCAAGAGTTCCGAATGCCGGCGCAGCTTTGTTGGCCTTCGGCCACCAGCCACGCTTCTTAACGATTATCTTATTGCCCAACAATCAAAGCGTTAGGATTCAAGTCCATTTACGCTAGCTCTGCAAATCCGTTTCTAAACATAAACCCAATTCAAACAATGCCTTATCACTTCCAGGCAGACCTATTATTTGCACTGAAAACGGTTCGTTCCTGATAGTTTTGGTACATGGTATTCCAATGGTTGGCCATCCCAAGAAACTCCATGGACTTTGGCAACGTGGATCACCTGTTGATGATCGATCAGGAGGGCTTGACGGGGTACAGGGCATGATCAAAAAAACTCCAGTCGGCCACCATTTCATTAAGGTTTTTTTCAAAGACCTTTTGAATCGCTGGGCTTGAAGCAGATCCCGCGCATTGAACCCGGCGCCTTCGGCTAATAATCGGGATATGCAAGGTGGGTAATCATCAGGAAAGCGGTACCACCGTTCTGCATGCCATTCGAAAGCTTCAGAGGCCATGATCACATGGTGATGTTTGATGACTTCAAAAAAGTCACTTGGAAGGCTAACATCCACATACCGAAACTTCCCAAATTTTGTTTTTGAAATGATTTGATCAAAGTAATCACAGAAGTCCGAATCCACGAAAGTCGAATTAAGTTTTCTATCAATCATAACAATAAATTTACTATCAAATAGTAGCCCACTAAATTTGCTCAAACATTTAGCAATTTCCAGAAGGTTACTTACGTTTTGAGCAATCACACCTACATGATCTAAACTAGGGGCCAATGGCACCACACCTTGTTTTGAGATATTGCCGTATGTGGGTTTATAACCAGCAACCCCGCAGTAGCTTGCTGGCCGAAGAATTGAACCTCCTGTCTGAGTTCCAAGCGATGCGAAACAATGACCGGCAGCCACAGCGGCAGCAGCGCCTGCCGAAGATCCTCCTGGGCTTCGGTCAGGGAATCTTGGGTTTAAAGTGGGAGCCGGGTCGAAACTTGCAAAGGGGGTTGTCACAGTTTTTCCTAGCAAAACTGCCCCGGCTCTCCTTAACGATTTCACACAAGGAGCGTCTTCCCTTGCTATGGCATTCCGCCACCTAGTTGAACCGGCAGCTGTAGGCCAATCTGCAACATCAATAACATCTTTGACACCGATGGGTATTCCATGCAATGGGCCCAAAGGTATTTGCATCTTCATTTTTTGATCAGCCGCATCTGCTTCGGAGCGCGCACGTTCCGCATCAACCAAAACCCATGCTTTGATTTCACAGTCAGTCTCGGCAATTCGATTTAAAAATGCTTCTGTCAATTCTCGTGCTGAAAAAATACCGGATCGCATCATGCTTAAGGCTGAACTAACAGAAGATGGTGTTTGCTGCATGATTGAAATATCCGTTAAAATAACAATTTGGATTTGATCCAACAGTGCTGCAAAATCAATAACTTGGAGCAAATATGAAGAAGCAACGAATAGCAATTTTGGGCGCTTCGGGTTACACCGCAGGAGAACTTGCAGGAATTCTACTTAGGCATCCGGGCGCAGAAATTGTTGCAGCAACCTCTAGGAAAAACGAATCGCTTACTTTTGCAGATCACCACCCCCGCCTAAGGTCAAGAATCGACCTTGCTTGCGAACCTTTCCATCCTGAACTGCTAGCAAGCAAACAGGTTGATTTCGTATTCAGTTGCCTGCCCCATGGCGCTAGTGCAAATGCAGTCAAGCAAGTTCTTTCCTTGGGTATCCGGGTAGTGGATCTCAGTGCAGACTATCGTATTCGCTCACCAGAAGATCAGCTTTTATGGTACGGAGAAGGTCACCACGATCCAGAAAACCTGAAGCATGCCATTTACGGTTTACCTGAAATGGAAGCTTCCAAAATTGCTAATGCTCAATTGGTAGCCAATCCTGGCTGTTATCCGCAAACGGTAATTCTTTCAATGGCGCCCCTTTTGCATAGAGATTTGATCGACGCTGAATCGATCGTGGCTGATTGCAAAAGTGGTATATCAGGGGCTGGACGGTCCCCAAAATTGGGAACTCATTTTCCCGAATGCAATGAGAGTGTATCGGCCTATCAAGTTGGAATTCATCGTCATACGCCAGAAATGGAACAGGCACTAAATGCCTTGAGCAAACGCAAGTCACGGGTTTTATTTATTCCCCACCTTATTCCAATGGACAGAGGAATTTTTGCCACTGTTGTTGCCATACCAACGACAGATGTAAGCCCAACCGACTTGTTGAACCACTTTAAATATTATTATTCACAGAAACCATTCATACGAATTGTCCAATCACTTCCTGCAACCAAAAACACAACAAACACAAACTTTATTGACATTCATCCTACTGTAGCCCGTGGCAAAATTGTTGTATTAGCCTGTTTAGATAATTTAATTCGAGGCGCTTGTGGAGTTGCGGTGCAAAATTTTAATATCATGAATGGATGGTGCCAAAAAACCGGGTTGGAAATCTGAGCATTTGAAAAACAAACATAATTCGCCAATTTCATTGTAATGGCTTTCCCAAGGTGTTCCTGAAGAGCCGGCTGTTCTCTAGAATACTTGCCATGCGCACTAACCTAGGGGCACATTCATGGCGTCAGCCGTTCGTGAAAAGCTTCACAATCGTATCTTTCAGGCAGTCCACCGTCGAAACTTGCTTTACAACACATGCTGGGAAGATCCGGCCCTCGACCGCGTTGCTTTGAATTTAACCTCGAGCGACCGGCTTTTAGTGATCACCAGTGCCGGTTGCAACGCCTTGGACTACCTTTTAGCAGGCTGCGGTGAAGTTCACACCGTAGATATGAATCCGATTCAAAACGCACTACTTGAATTCAAGCGTGCTGCCATTCTTGGGCTTTCACATTCCGATTTTTTTGAATTGTTTGGAGAAGGCAAGACACCCAAAGCCAAACAGATGTATAGGGATGTCATTCGCCCATCGCTTCCAAGATATGCATCAGATTATTGGGACAGACACATTTACTTTTTTTCAGGCAAAGGTTGGAGAGATAGCTTTTTCTTCAGGGGAACTTCAGGTTTGGTGGCGAGGCTGGTTTCTTTAAATTTGCTTAGATTTGGCAAGTTGCGTCCAGCTTTGGAAGCAATGATCAATGCTCCAGATTTATCAACTCAGGAAGCAATTTATCGGGATCAAATAGCCCGTAAACTTTGGACTCCTTGGATGAAATGGTTTCTGAAGCAACGACTAACCATGACACTTTTAGGTGTTCCTGGACGACAACTCGAACAAATCACCAATCAATACGAAGGGGGTTTGTACCAATTCGTCAAGGACCGATTGGAATATGTACTGATCAAGCTACCTCTTCGCGACAATTATTTCTGGCGAGTTTATTTGGAGGGCCGATACACGCACGATTGCTGCCCGGAATACCTCAAGGAAAATCAATTCCCTAAGCTTCGCTCCTTGATGGGCAAACTCCACATAAACACTGGAAAAGTAACGGATGTGGTTAAGGCCAGCAAGGTACCTTTTAGCCGATATGTGCTTCTCGATCATATGGACTGGATGAGCCATCATGATCCAGTTGGATTGGCAGATGAATGGAATGCGCTTTTAGATAAGGCCACATCAGGTGCTCGCGCACTTTTCCGAAGCGCGGGTCTCAAAGTAGAGTTTTTGGACAACTTAGAAGTAAATTACAAAGGTCAAAAAAAACGCCTTGGGAATCTTATTCGACCCAATTCCGCCCTTGCAAACGAATTGCACCTGCGGGATCGGGTTAATACTTATGGAAGTTTCCACATTGTGGATTTGCCTTTTTGAGAATTAAAGATGAGCCTCAAAGGCGATCTAAAAATCCTTTTCCACATGTTAACTGCAACAGGAGGGTCTGGTGCAGATCACAAAGAGCGTCTAGAGGCATTCTACAGAGGGCAGCGCCATGCTTACGATGACTTTAGAAAACGCCTTTTACATGGCCGAGAAAGATTAATGCAATCGCTTCCATTACCAGAAATGGGAGGATTTTTATTAGATATGGGTGGTGGAACCGGGAGCAACATAGAAGCATTAGGCAAAAGAATTAAAAATCTTAACAATGTAGAAATAGTCGATCTTTGTGAAAGTCTTCTGGAAATAGCAAAAGAACGAATAAATAACAACAACTGGGAAAATGTAAAAACGGTATGTACCGATGCAACAAAATACACGCCTGAAATGGCACCAGACGCAATCACATTTAGTTATTCTCTCACGATGATTCCTGATTGGTTCACAGTAATTGACAAAGCTTACGAAATCCTTAAACCCGGAGGAATAATCGGCGCAGTGGATTTCTATGTCTCGAGAAAGTGGCCAGAAAATGGAATGAAAAAACATTCAGCATGGACCCGAGGATTTTGGCCAGCATGGTTTAGCTACGATAATGTGTTTCTTTCACCTGAACACATTCCTTATTTAAAGAAAAAGTTCCACACTATAAAATTGGAAGAGTGGTACGGATCAGTTCCTTACATTCCTGGAACAAAGGTACCGTACTATATTTTCGTTGGCCAAAAAATAAAGTAAAATAGATTAAGATATAAGACATAAAAATCGAGCCATCTCATCGGCCGATTTTAAATCGCCAACCTCTTTGGCAATTTTTATACCTTTCCCATAAATCTCTACAGCCTTATCTTCAAAACCTTCTCGAACAAAAACCTGCCCTAACTGTAAATACGAAGGGATAAATGTTGGATAATTCAAAATAATCGATTGCAATTCGTGAATTCCTTGGTCCCAAAATCCGTCCGATAAAGAATCCATGGCAAGCCCGTAATGCACTTCCGGATCATCAGGAAAATCTTTGATCAATTTTTCGAGTTGAACCCTTCTTTGACCCATTACCCCCTCCAATCCATAACATTCGCCAAATACCGGCAAATAAAAGCATTAAGACCAATCGAGAAGTTCATGTCAAATGGTAGCACCCAACCGAAAATATGAAATGTATGATTCGAGACCCCTCCGTAGAGAACGAAAAAAGATTACACCTGTCGATTGAAGAAAAGTGAGATCAATCAAAACCCCGGTGGAAAAAACAATGACCAGGGGCACCATTTTAGCTTCAATGCTAACCTTATTAATAATTAACACAATATCTTTGGGACAGGAACTTATTCCGCAATCATTGCCAATCCAACATTCGGATTTGTTAAGGTCATGGAACCCAAGAACAACACCAATTGTTCATGTTGTTGCAAAAGTTAAAAATGCGGTGGTTAACATACACAGTGAAAGAACAGATAGTGGAATGAATCTGGGCCGCGTTAACGGAATGGGAACAGGAATAATAATAGATCAACGCGGATATATAGTAACCAATTATCACGTAATAGAAGATGTAATGGCACTAAAAATTCGATTAGCCGATGGGTCGAATTATCACGCCAGAGTTTTAGCCAGAGATCCTGAAACTGATCTAGCTCTACTAAAATTTGAGCCCTCTAAAGCATTACAGGTAGCTCGAATTGGCACAGCAAAGGATTTAATGGTTGGAGAAACAGTAATTGCTATTGGAAATGCCTTCGGCTACGAACACACGGTAACTGTAGGAGTAGTAAGCGCAACTAATAGAGATGTGTCTCTAAATAAAGATCTTGGTTACAAAGCTCTAATACAAACAGACGCAAGCATCAATCCTGGCAATAGCGGTGGTCCTTTGTTAAATGTGTTAGGAGAGGTAGTTGGATTAAATGTAGCAATTAGAAGAGAAGCACAGGGGATTGGGTTCGCAATACCTGCGGAAACGCTAATCAAAGTTTCTGGGGAAATGATGGCAGGACGAAGAAGGAGATGGAATTCTGGTTTAACGTTGAAAGATGAATTGATTCTGCCAAGACAAGAATTGAAGCCATTAAGAAAGCTTGTCGTAGAAAAAGTTGAAAACGATAGTTTTGCAGCAAAAGCAGGAATGAAACCTGGTGATATTTTATTAAAAGTTGAAGAACTGCAGATAAACCACTCACTTGATTGGGAAAGATGTCTTATTGAACGAAAAGCAGGGGAAAGCTTTGAAATATCTTATGAAAGAGCTGGCCAACAAATAACAGGAAAACTATCACTAGAAAAGCCTGTTCCAGCAAGTGGCAACCCAGAAGAAACAATATGGACGCGCTTAGGAATTAAGTACATAACAATATCAGGAGAAAGAATTTCTAGAATACATCCTCAACTTCATGGAGGCCTGCAAATCACGGAAATAAATCCGGATGGAAACGCCGCAAAAGCTGGAATACTAAGAGGAGATACTCTTATCGGACTTCACCAGTGGGAAATGCTGTCTTCAGACAACTTGATTTTTGTGCTAAACAATCCAGACCTCCATTCACTAAACCCGGTAAAGTTTTTTGTCTTAAGAAACGGACAACTGCATAGAGGTTTGGTGGATTGCCAAAATTAACCCAATATAAAAACCTAATAATCATTAAAAGTAAAATACAAAGAAAAGCTTGATGAATGGGATCTTACAGCTAAAATGATATTTTGGTTGAATTGATTTGCTACTGAGGTGAAACATGGGGCGAAGACGTGGAAGTGGACGAAGAAAAGTTGGAAGGAAAAAAAGAAGAATGCGGGCTAAAATTCGACACAGAAAGTAATCAATTAAGTAGTTCGTCCTCCGTCGACCACGAGAATTTGTCCCGTGGTCATTTTAGTTTGAATTGCCAAATAAATTATCGCTTCAGAAACATCTTCCGCAGAGCAAGCTTCTCCTAAAGGGCAATGCTTTAAGTATTCAGTTATACGCTCTAAATGTCCTTCAAGCCATCGAGTTTTAATAGGACCGGGAGCAACTGCATTGATACGAACATGAGGACCGTACGTTTTTGCCAATGATTTTGTTAATGTGTTTAAAGCACCTTTACTTAAGGCATAAGGAATGCTGCTTCCCATTCCAGTGATCCCGGAAACTGAAGTAACAAAAACTACAGAACCATGGTTTCTTTTCAATTCTTCAATACATTCGCGAAAACAATAAAAAGAACCGATAATATTGGTTTGGAAAATATCATTCCAAACCAAGTTAGTTAAACTATTGAGATCTGTGTATTCTATAAAATGTGTAGTTCCAGCATTACAAATTAAAATATCGATACGACCAAATAATTCCAAAACTTTTCGAACCAACTCAATAACTTCGAACTCAATGGCTATATTAGCACAAATCGCTTCAGCTCGAATTCCCATTTCTCGAATTTCATTAACAGTTGAATTAGCTTCCTTTTCTGACCGACTGTAGTTAACGACAATCGAATAGCCCATCCTAGCCAAGCCCAAGCAAACCGAACGACCAACACCGGTTCCACCGCCCGTAATCAGGGCAACTTTATCCTTATTAATAATAACCATTCCTACTCAACCTCAAGGGGCATTGCAGCCCAATCTCTGGGCTTGAGAAAATACTCAGTTAAAATAGCTTCAGGAGAACCGACAGAGGGATGGTAATCATACCACCAGCGAGCTTTTGCTGGAAGTGACATAAGAATTGACTCGATCCGACCACCCGTCTTCAGTCCAAATATAGTGCCTCGGTCAATTACTAAATTAAATTCAACATATCGACCACGTCGATATTCTTGAAACTCTTTATTTTTCTCATTGTAATTAGCGTTCATCCTTCGCTTAACAATTGGTACATATGCATCAAGAAATTGACTCGCTGCATCTTTTACGAAATCCCAAGAAGCACTTGATTCAGGCATATAATCGAAGAAAATACCGCCAACACCGCGTGCTTCCTGACGATGTGGAAGAAAGAAATAATCGTCACACCACTTCTTAAGCTTTTCATGATTTGCAATATCTGAATGTCGATCACAAACTTTTTTCCAAACTTGATGAAAATGAATTACATCATTTAAAAATGGATAATACGGGGTTAAATCAGCGCCACCACCAAACCAAGTAGTATTTCCTTTTGATAAGAACCGAAAATTTGCATGAACAGTTGGAATGAACGGATTACGCGGATGAAGTACTAATGAAACACCCGTCGCGAAAAATGATCGGCCATCACCAGGAATAGTGCTGGATAACTCTTCCGAAAATTCACCATGAACTTCCGAAAAGTTCACTCCGGCTTTTTCAAATAAATTTCCTTCAACTATTACCCTGGTTCGACCACCTCCACCCTCCGATCGAATCCAAATATCTTCATGAAACTTTGCCCCGTCTATACTTTCCAATTCTTTTACAATAGCATCTTGAATGTTTTTTAAAAACAAAACATATTCATTTTTCATTTTATTCACCATGAACCTATTAATTTCTTTTTGTTGTCTACTTTATCCTTTCAATTAACGCCATATCATTGACATTATTAAACATAACAACCTGATGAGAGCCAGCCCTTAATACAACTCGAGCCTCTCTTCGAACCAAATCATTTGAATCGTTTAACCATTCAGCATTAAGATGGTAAACATAATCTATATCTTCAATTAACTCTGGGGAAATGAACTCCCTAGATTCACCAGATTGGCGAGTGGGAACTCCTTCAATAGTAATCTTTGCATTTGATGGTATTTTTATTGAAATTCGAGCGGTTAAGCGGGAATTCTCATTCTCCATGTTAACGCCAGAATCTTTGGTAATTTTATCTGGTTCAATTTCCTTTGACTGTGCTTGTTTAGCCCCCCGCATTACCGGGCCATCCGGATAATTGCCGGGCTGAGTGAAATGGGGCATTTGATGTAAAAACGGGGTTCTTTTAGGATCGTTCGTCCAGACTCGTCCAGGAACAGGTCCAGGAAAATCCCCTATACTTGGAAAACCTCTTGTGTATGCATAGTACCGGGTGTAATTACCTCCACCATAATAACCAGCAGCATTATCACCAAAATTATATCCGTACCACCAAGGATCTAAACTCCCGACTGGCTGCCCTCTTTGAAAACCAGGAATTGTAAAAGCCATCATCTTTCGTTTCGGGTTTGTAGTTATCAATGATGGTTGGTTTTTAATTTCTTGTTGATTATTTTCCATTTCTGCTTGGTTGATTGTTATTAGGCAGCAAACTAAGGCCCCTGCCAAGGTTAAACCTTCCATGGGCTATTCCTCTAATTCATTGAATTAAATTCACCAATTTAAATGTTCATTCAATTTCACCAATCGCCAAGTAAACTTTTATCCTGAGAAGCCAAATTCATCCCATTTATTATGATTTGGCTTAATAATCTGTTTGTTGCGAGCCGTTTGTTCATTTGTTGTGCTTCTTATTTGCTTCATCTATTTCTGCGCGAGTGGAGTAAAGTCGTGAAAGTTATTCAGGATCTTGCTCAACATCATGGTTTTGTTGGCTCTTTATTTCAAAAATTTGTTTCCGACAATTTTGCTCAGTTTAAACTTTCTGATCATCAAATTGAATTTTATCATCGATATGGGTATTTATCAGGAATTAAGCTTTTAGAAACCGCCCAAGCAGATCATTTGCTTGAAGAGCTTTCTTCTATTCAGAATAGCAATCACCCGTCAAATAGCCTCTTCTATGAATTTAATTCAAACGAGTCTCATGACCCCTCAAAGGTTCTCTTTCATGCCCTTGGAGCGTGGCGAACAACACCAGGCTTTCATGACATTCTTTGGAATCCTGCATTTACAGTTCCAGCTTCCCAACTTCTTGGGGGAAGCGTTCGTTTTTGGCATGATCAATTATTTTGCAAACCAGCCCGTCACGGTGGGGTTGTTGCTTGGCATCAGGATTACTCTTATTGGACCAGAACCAAACCTATGGCCCACCTGACCTGTTGGATAGCTTTGGAGGATGCCAATGTCGACAATGGATGCCTGCATTATGTCCCGAAAAGCCATCGATGGGACCTTCTTCCCGTTACTGGTCTTGCCGGCGATATGGAAGCAATCAGGGCCGTCCTTTCCCCATCACAATGTGCCGAGTTCACTCGTCACATCCCAATTGAATTGAAAAAAGGATATGCTACTTTTCACCATCCTCTCTTAGTGCATGGTTCCTTTGAAAATAAAACAGAAAGACAGCGACGCGCCACAGTGATTAACGTCTTCCGCGACGGTGTTTGTTCCGACTCAAATGATCAGCTTCTTCACGGGGTGCCCTCAATTCCAAAGGGACATCCCATGACAGGAACCTTTTTCCCCCTCCTTTTAGATTCAAATGATGTTTCTTCCTGATTGCTCAATATTTTTATGACTGCCATTAGGAAAAAAATTTCAGATTTCAGTCGCAGGGATTCCGTAGGAGCCCTTGTTGCTAACGGGCTATCGATGGGTGGACTTTGTGGGAGCACACTTACTTTTTCTAGGCCTTATAGGGCAAAAATCAGAGCCAGAAAGATTTTGATGCTTTTTGCCAGTGGAGGTCAAAGTCAATTCGAAACATGGGACCCAAAACCATTTGCACCGGTGGAGGTGCGTGGGGCTTTTGAAACAATCGGAACCTCAACCATTGGCCTTCGGATATGCGAACATTTACCTAAATTGGCTGCCCTTTCAAATAAATTCTGTGTTTTTCGTTCCATGAGCCACGATGACCTGGACCATGGAACTGCAAGTTATCTGACTTTAACCGGCAGGCATCATTTGTTAAAGTCGGCCAATCCGATTCCCTCCGCTAGCGATCACCCTTGCTTGGGGGCCGCTTTTTCTAGAGTATCTCCATCTAAAAATATACCTTTTTCCTCGGTCAATATCAACGGTCCGTTGTTAGTACCATTTACTACCGGTCCAGGCCAAAACGGCGGTTTTCTTGGGCATGGTTCTGGCCCCGCTTTGATAGGAAACCCAAATGCTCGCGTCGTTCAGTCTTGGGGCATTGCCAATGCTGATGATTTGCCTTCCGTCCGAATAGACGGTCGACGCATTTTGGCGGAGAAACTTGATCACCTTAGGCAGCAGATGGAGGCAAATTTTCTTGGGAATGATTGGGATCATCAACTGCGTCGAGCTTATTCTTTGCTCAAATCCAGTCAATTCCGTCAAGCATTGGATCTCGAAAATGAAAAGCCCACATTGTTGGCAAAATATGGATCAGGGCGAACAGGTCGCGCATGTCTTATGGGAAGAAGGTTGATTGAAGCCGGTGTTCCGTGGGTGACAGTCTTTCTCAATCATTCCATTCGTGGACAGGATGAGTACCAAGATTCTCATGATTGGTTCGGCTGGGATACTCATAATGACATATTTCAATCTTTGAAAACCGTCTTACTTCCCCGGTTTGATACGGCCGTTTCCGCGCTTATAGAAGACATGGATTCAAGAAACCTTCTTAACGATACCTTGGTAGTGGTTGTGGGAGAATTCGGAAGGGCACCACTTGTTGCAACAGAAAAACGCTTTGCAGGATCATCACCTGGGCGAAAGCACTGGGCAGGTGCCTACAGCATGATCGTGTTTGGTGCTGGTATCCCCGGTGGAAGAATCATCGGCGAGACGGACAAATGGGG
>Ga0214917_10002366_pt1 | contig 23059 bp, 19 predicted proteins | sample LL_1208_BB_MetaG_FD_177983 | JGI IMG/M metagenome (GOLD analysis project Ga0214917, IMG submission 177983) | Freshwater microbial communities from Lake Lanier, Atlanta, Georgia, United States - LL_1208_BB | ecosystem: Environmental > Aquatic > Freshwater > Lake | place: USA: Georgia | collected...
AAGTACCTGATTTCAGGCGGGCAGCCCGCCGAGGCTTTTGAAGAGGCTTTGCGCAATATGGCGCAAGAACTGGACAGTTAAGTCCGAGCATCATTGGCTTACGGGTGGACTTCTGTTGTCCAAGGACCTACGGTAACGCCCACATGCTGGGTATGGTTTGCGCCGCCATGGATCACGCCACGTATAGGTGAAATATCTGCATAGTCTCGGCCAATTGCAAGCCGCACATAGTCCTCTGCAGGTGTACCCCAACCATCATGGTCATTGGTGGGGTCGAGGTCATACCAGCGCTCTGATGGCTCTCCCGGCAAGTCGGGTACGTACACAGAAACCCATGCATGCGACGCGTCACTTCCCAGCAACTTTTCCTGCCCTGGTGGTGGATGGGTTACCAAATACCCGCTCACGTAACGTGAAGGTAAGCCCATCGTGCGCAAACACGCCAACATGATGTGCGCAAAATCCTGGCATACCCCTTTGCGCATGGCTAAGGCTTCACGAGCAGGGGTGTTGATTTCAGTGCTTTGGGAGGCATATTCGAAGTCCTGATGAATGCGGTGCATAAGGTCGCGCACGCACTTTATTAACGGAGCGTCTATGGGAAAACTCGGGCGAGCGTACTGTGCAAAGTCCTCATGGCGTTCCACGAATGGCGAAGGAAACACAAACTCAACAGCCTCATCAAAGGGTTGGTTTGCGTTGTACTTGAATTGCTTTTGCACTACGTTCCAACTGACCAGGCCCGCATCCGCTGGCACTGAATTTGGCGCTTGAGTTTCTAGCTGACTTATAGCAGTCACATCAAGCGACGTATGTGGTGATTGGAATGAGAAATATGTGCGGATATTGCCAAAAACATCTCGCTCTTGATTTGATTGGAGGGGTGGCGGCTCAATAATCAATTTCTGTTGGCTTAACGTCTGGCACGGCGCTGTCTGGGGCTGCAAGCACAACATGTGTTGGGCCGTTTCAACGGCGGGCGCATAGTCGTAATGCGTGTGGTGGGACACCTGAAGCTTCATAGAAGAGGGTTCAGCCTTTAGGTGCTCAGACTTTTGCCAACATCTTGGGTATGTGTGAAAAATCTCAAACTGATTTCGTCCGACACTGTCCATGAGGCTTGGGTTAATTCATCGAGTAATCGGCCAAAGGTCGCTAAGGTATTGAGCTCATTGCACAGCACATCCAGTTCCCAATGTTTGGGGTCAGGTAAAAGTGCCAGCATTTTTTTCATTTGCTTGGAGTTGGCTTTGGGTAATTTGCTCAAACTCTTTCTTAGCGCTCGTGTGACCCATGCCAGAGAGCGGGGGTTGTCGTCACTCATGACCAACAACTCCAGGAGGGCGCACACACTTCGGCTTTGCTGGTAGTTAGCATGAAAAGTGATGGTGCTGTCAAATAAAGACAAAATGGCGGCAAACCCTCCTGCCTCATGCAGGCCATCGGACTGCTCCATGATTTTTGTAGCACTGGATAAAAAGTCCAAACGCTCCACAAAACGGCCAATGGTCATCAAGCGCCAACCTTCGTCGCGCGTCATGCGGTCAATTTGAGCGCCGGTCATAGCTGCCAGTGTTGCGCTGGTCGTGTCCAAGGTCCTGAGTACCTGAACAAACGAAAAATCTCCTTGATTCTGCAGTGAGGCGCACGACTCTCGAAACTCTTGCTCTGCCCGAACGGTCAAGCGCCATTGCTCTAAAGACAAACGGTCACGTACCGCCGAGGCATTGGTTTTCACCGCTTGAAGATCAAAACCAAGGCTGTAACTATGGTGATGGTCGTTAAGGCTGGCAATGAGGGCGCGCTCAAAAACACGGCGCGACTGCAAAGGTGAGGGCGTGCCGGTTGGAATCAGATGGTTATGCTCCGCCATAAGCTGGAGTGCCTTCATGAGGGATACGGAGCCCTGGTGCTCACCGTTAAGCGCTTCTAGAGTCAGTCGGACCAAACGTAACGTGTTTTCAGACCGCTCCGTGTAGCGGCCTAACCAGTAGAGGTTTTCGGCTGCTCGACTTGTGACCAAGCGCCTACGTTCCATCACCATAGCCGGAGTGAGCTGGGGTTGCAACAAGCTGGTGCGGTCTACCTCTCCTTCGGTTCTCACCCAGACATCGGCACTGCTTCCGCCACGCTGCATCGTGGCCATCCCATCGTCTGCACTGACCAATCGGGCTAACCCACCGGGTAAAACTCTCCAGGAGTTGCGACCATCGGCCATAGCAAATACCCGCAGCATCACAGAACGTAGTTCCATACGAGGACGCTGTGGATCAGAGTTCCAAATGGGCATTTGCGACAATCGTTTATTGGCTTGCAAGGTGTAGAGGTCACCTTCACGCATAATTTTTCCAGCCCATTCGTCCTGAGCGCTTCTTGATAGCTCAGACCCCCGCACTGGATCGAAGGTGGGCAAGTTGGGTGATTTGGGGTAGGTGGGATGAATCACGCATTCTGTTAGCCGTGGCAATATTTGTGCAACAGCGGCTTGTTCTCCACACCACCAAGTTGGAGCTGCGGGGAGTTGGAGTTCCTGGTCTAACAGGTGCTGCGACAGTGCAGGTAGAAAACCCAGCAATGCGTTGGATTCCAAAAAGCCAGAGCCCGGAGCATTGACCACCAGCACATTACCGGCACGAATGGCCTGCAACAGACCCGGAACACCCAAAGAGGAGTCGGGCCTAAGCTCAAGCGGGTCCAGCCACACATCGTCAACCCTCTTGATTAGGCTGTCGATGGGTTCCAGTTTTTCTAGGGTGCGCAAATATAGACGGCAGTTGCGCACCACCAAATCATTGCCTTGGACCAAGGTCAGACCCAGATAACGCGCCAAGTATGCGTGTTCAAAATAGGTTTCGTTATATGGTCCGGGAGTTAACAAGGCAATGTGTGCATCTGTACCCGCAGGGCTCATTTGGCGTATTCCCTCGATCAACGCACGGTATGTGGATGCCAAATGCTGCACCTGCATCGTTTCAAAGGCTTGCGGAAATTGGCGCGAAATAGACAGCCGGTTTTCCATCAGGTAACCCAGTCCCGATGGGGCTTGCGTTCGCTGTGCCATGACCCACCACATGCCATCGGGTCCTCGCGCCAGGTCAAATGCGGCGATGTTCAAGTGGTTGCCACCCACCGGGTTCACGCCATGCAAAGCCCGTATATAACCTGGGTGGCCATGTACCAAAGCCGCTGGAAGCAAGCCCTTGCGCAGTAGCTCCTGCGGTCCATACACATCCGTCATGATCGCGTTGAGCAACTGCACTCGCTGAAGGACACCGTTTTCAATTTGTTTCCAACTCGCAGGAGAAATAACAAGTGGAAATAAATCCAGCGCCCACGGCCGTTGCAGGTCTTGGCTGTCGGCGTAGACGTTGTAGGTCGTACCGTTGTCGCGTATTTGGCGAGCCAGTTGATCGGTGCGCAGATTCAGCTCTGACCAATCGTTGATGCCAGCATTTGTAAAAAAGTCGTGCCAGCCAGGTGCCAATTGGTCGGGTTGAGCTAAAAAGTCTGGTGCTTCATCTCCCAAGGCCTTAGGAAGATGGTGGGGAAGTACTCCGCCCCTGAGCTCGTCAAAATGTCCTGCCTGTGCAGTTGCCGCCCAACAAGCCACATCTTGTGACCCAGAGTTGGGTTCCAAGGTCATTTGCTGGGGCTGTACAGGACCACTCATGTGGCTTGAATCAACAAAATTGCGTTCCACTCACGTATTGTCTCAGCGCCGCAGATCTAGGGTGAAGGGAAACTCTTTGCTAGCCGAAAGCTGCGCATTCGCAGGTGGTACCAATATCGGGCCTGAACTATGTCCCATTGGCTCAAAGCGGGACATCCTCCGGCTTTCAGCCTCGTAGGCATTGATCGGCAAGGTGTCGTAGTTACGGCCTCCAGGGTGCACCACATGGTAGCGGCAACCTCCAACTGATTTTTTAAACCAAGTGTCCACCAAATCTAGAGTGAGTGGGGCATGAACTCCAATATTAGGATGCAAACTCGATGGTGGGTTCCAGGCTTTATATCGAATGCCGGCCACGAACTCACCTGTTGTCCCGGTCGATTGCAATGGCACGGGGCGGCCGTTGCAGGTCAGAGCGTAGCGGCTCTCATTAAAGCCCGATACGTGCACCTCAAGACGTTCTAAGGACGAATCCACATAACGTACCGTACCTCCGCTGCTACCTTCTTCACCCATCACATGCCAAGGCTCCAAACCGTTACGCAGGCTTAACTCAACGCCCATGTGGTTCACTTGGCCCACGAGTGGAAAGCGGAATTCAAAGTGTGGAGCAAACCATGTATCCTGAAAGTCAAATCCGGCTTGCCGCATTTCGGTCATCACATCTGAAAAATCTATGCGCACAAAGGTAGACAATAAAAAACGGTCGTGCAATTCGGTACCCCATCGTGTCACGGGTGCAAGGTATGGAGAATTCCAGAACCTGGCCACTAAAGCGCGCAACAGCAGTTGTTGCGCCACGCTCATGCGGGCGTGAGGGGGCATTTCAAAAGCGCGCAGTTCTAATAAGCCAAGCCGACCGGTTGAACTGTCAGGTGAATAAAGTTTGTCGATACAAAATTCGCTGCGGTGAGTATTGCCCGTGACATCCACCAAAATATTTCTTAAGCTTCTGTCAAGTAACCAGGGGGGCAAGTAACCACTATTTGGCCCCCATTGCTGCCTTTGCTGGTGAATTTGTTTCAAAGCAATTTCAAGCTCGTACAACTGGTCGTTGCGGGCTTCGTCCACGCGTGGAGCCTGGCTGGTGGGCCCAATAAACAGACCCGAGAACAAGTAACTCAGAGAAGGGTGGTTGTGCCAATACAGCAGCAAGCTGGCCAGAAGGTCGGGGCGTCTTAAAAAAGGGCTGTCTGAGGGGGTGGCTCCGCCCAGCACCACATGGTTGCCGCCACCGGTACCTGTATGTTTGCCATCTGCCATGAATTTCTCAGCAGAAAGTCGAGATTCAAATGCCGCTTGGTACAAAAACTCGGTGTGTTGAACCACCTCGTGCCAGTTGTGTGCAGGATGGATATTGACTTCAATAACACCCGGGTCAGGTGTGACTTGCAAGACCTTGAGCCTTGGGTCGCGAGGCGGCGGGTAACCTTCAAGAACCACTTTCATGTTCAGGTCTTGAGCGGTTGCCTCCACTGCGGCGAGTAGATCCAAATAATCTTCGAGTTTTGCCAAGGGCGGCATGAACACATATAGCAAGCCACTTTGCCCTCCATGTTCGGCTTCAGCCTTGGGTCCATTGGCGCGCATTGGGTCGCGAGTTTCGACGCACAAGGCAGTTCGGGTAACCCAATAAGCCGATTCATGTCGCGCTGGCAGGGCCGATGTGGCCAAGCCCTCGCCCTTACTTTTGGCCTTGCCTTGGGCTAAATCCAAAGCGCTTGGGGCTCCGTTTGTTGTTATTGGGTACTGCGCTTTGATTTGTGCCGCACTGGGCAGAGGTGATCGGGGTGCAAAAGGGTCTTGTTCGATCAAGTGGGGGTAGTCGTTGTCAGTCACCCAAGGCAAGGAGTCCAAAGGCAATCTATAGCCCATTGGGGAGTCTCCTGGCACCAAGTACATGCGTTCATCTCTAAAAAACCAAGGGCCGGTGCTCCACTTTGGGCCCTCTAGTTCGGGTGCGGCCTTGGCCTGAAGGGGTAAAACGTAGCCAATCACACTTTCGAGCTTTTGCCCAAATACGCGGCGCAAGCGGATGCGCTCCATTTCATCGTCCAAGCGGGATTCATGCGGGTCGACGTTAACCGGCAACCTGCGTTCACGCCACAAGTAGTACCAAACATCTTCAAACCCCGGGGTGATGTATTGCAGGCTCAGGTTTAAACGTTCAGCCAAACGCGTGACAAACCTTTGGGCATCTGCGGAGCTGTAGTGCATGGGATGGCGTTCATCAGCAAACAAATCAGGCCGTTCCCAAATGGGCTGGCCGTCAGCGCGCCAATAAATTGATAAAGCCCAACGCGGTAGCTGCTCGCCTGGATACCACTTGCCTTGACCAAAGTGCAGAAAACCACCCTGACCATATTCATCTCTTAATTTGTGAACCAATTCCGTGGCAAAGCCGCGCTTGGTGGGGCCTAAAGCGTCTGTGTTCCATTCTGGTGCATCGCGGTCACTTACCGCAACAAATGTGGGTTCTCCCCCCATCGTCAGCCTGACATCGCCCTCAGTAAGGTGGCGGTCCACCGCGACACCGGTTTGGAGGATGTGTTGCCACTGTTCGTCGGAGTAGGGCCGGGTCACGCGTGGTGATTCATGAATTCGGGTTACCGCCATGTGGTGATCGAACTCCACTTCGCATTCATCTACGACCCCTTCGATGGGAGCTGCGCTTGTGGGGTCGGGAGTACACGCCAGAGGGATATGGCCTTCACCTGCCAATAAGCCTGAAGTGGGATCCAAACCAATCCAACCTGCCCCAGGCAAATAGACCTCGCACCAAGCATGCAGGTCCGTGAAGTCGTGGTTGGTCCCACTGGGGCCATCTAAGGCTTTTACGTCCGGGGTGAGCTGAATGAGGTAACCCGACACAAAACGAGCAGCTAGTCCGCTGTGACGCAGGAGCTGTACCAACAACCAAGCTGAGTCTCGGCAAGAGCCACTGCAAAGAGTCAGGGTTTCCTCAGGGCTTTGGACTCCAGGCTCCATGCGAATCAGGTAGCGAATGTCTTGGTGGAGCTTTTGGTTCAGGAACACCAAAAAGTCGATAGTGCGCTTGGAAGTGCGGTCAATTCCTTGAAGGTAGCTTTGAAGATTGGGTGTTTTGGTTTTGGATACCGGCTCGGTGACCAGGTAGGGTGCCAAATCAACTCGGGTGACCTCGTTGTAATTAAAAGGAAAATTTTCGGCCTCTTTTTCTAGAAAAAAGTCAAAAGGGTTGTAAACCGCCATTTCGACTACCAGGTCTACCGTGACCTTAAACGCTTTGGTGGGCTCTGGGAACACCAGACGCGCTTGGTAGTTGGCAAAGGGGTCTTGCTGCCAGTTAATGAAATGTTGGTTGGGTTCAACCTTCATTGAATAGGCCACCACTTTGCTGCGGCAATGAGGTGCAGGACGCAATCGAACGACTTGAGGTCCTAGGCTGACCAGCCGGTCATAACTGTATTGGGTTACGTGCTGCAAAGCGGCGTGTATGGTCATGGGCTGTGCTTTCTTTCCAATCCGACAAATCAAGGCCTTGTCAACTCTAGCAAGACACGAGCCAATGCTCATGAAGCCCCAGAAAAAAGACTAAAAATATGTTTCATATGGTGATGTGTATCAAATTTGGCATTTAAATTGCTCTCATATCGCCATCATTAATGGAGCCATCCATATGGGATTTGATGAGATGTATGTGGTCAATTCGCAGGTTGCCTCTGGGCAGTCTGCGGTTGCGCGGTCGCACTATCAGGCTTATGCCGAATGGTTGGCAAGGCAAGTGGACGCGACCATGCAAGCTCGTCGAGCCGAGGCCGAGGTGATTTTTCGAAGGGTGGGAATTACCTTTGCCGTTTATGGCGAAAAAGATGAAGACGGCTCTGGAACTGAGCGCTTGATTCCTTTTGATGTCATTCCGCGCATCATTTCATCTAACGAATGGGCCGGTTTGCAAAGAGGTCTTACTCAGCGCGTAGCTGCACTGAACCATTTTGTGCATGACGTTTACCACGGTCAAGAAATTTTAAAGAAGGGTCTGATCCCTTCTGAGCAAGTACTTCAAAACGTGCAGTTTCGTCCCGAAATGATGGGGGTCAATGTGCCTGGCAACATCTATTCTCATATCAGCGGTATTGATATTGTGCGGGCGGCAAACAGTCAAGGCGGCGGTGAATATTACGTCCTTGAAGACAACCTTCGGGTACCCAGTGGTGTGAGCTACATGATTGAAGACCGCAAAATGATGATGCGGTTGTTCCCTGATTTATTCAGTACCTACTCTGTGGCTCCAGTGGCGCATTACCCAGACTTGCTGCTCGAAACCTTGCGCGATGCCAGCCCGGGCGGCCGGTCTCAGCCCAATGTTGTGGTGCTCACGCCGGGCATGTACAACAGCGCCTATTTTGAGCATGCGTTCTTAGCGCAACAAATGGGCGTGGAGTTGGTCGAGGGTAAAGACCTTTTTGTGAAAGACCGTTACGTCTACATGCGAACCACTCGTGGCCCCAAGCAGGTAGACGTGATTTACCGCCGTGTGGACGATGACTTTTTAGACCCGGCGGCTTTCCGGGTCGATTCCACCTTGGGTTGTGCCGGTTTGATGGATGCCTACAAAGCTGGGCATGTCACGGTATGCAACGCCATCGGCACGGGGGTGGCGGACGACAAATCCATTTACCCCTATGTACCGGCCATGATTGAGTTTTATTTGGGTGAAAAGCCCATTTTGAACAATGTGCCTACCTACATGTGTCGCAAACCTGAAGACTTGGCCTACACCTTGGCCCATTTAGGCGAGCTGGTAGTCAAGCAAGTTCATGGGGCAGGAGGCTACGGAATGTTGGTAGGTCCTGCGTCTACCAAGGCTGAAATTGAAACCTTTAGAAGCCAGTTGCTGGCACATCCTGAGCTTTACATTGCCCAACCCACTTTGAGTCTATCCACTTGCCCTACCTACGTGGAGTCGGGCATTGCACCACGACATATTGACCTTCGTCCGTTTGTCTTGTCGGGCAAAACAGTTCAAATGGTTCCAGGTGGCCTAACCCGTGTAGCTCTGAAAGAAGGTTCATTAGTGGTCAACAGCAGCCAGGGCGGCGGCACTAAAGATACATGGGTGCTTGAAGCATAAGGAATTGGGGATGCTAAGTCGTACCGCAGATCACTTGTACTGGATGTCCCGTTACTTTGAGCGCGCGGAAAACACGGCCCGCATGCTTGACGTCAATTACCAAACTTCGTTACTTCCCCAATCGGCTGCAGTTGCCAAATGGGGCTGGCAAGGGCTTTTATCTATCAGCGAGTTGCTTCCTTCATACCAAGCTTTGTATGGTGAAGTCACAGCCAATGGTGTTATGGAATTTATGGTGAGTGACCCTGACAACCCGTCATCCATCATTTCTTGTTTGCGAGCGGTTCGGGAAAATGCACGTGCGGTTCGAGGTACCTTGACCACGGAGTTGTGGGAAACCCAAAACCAGACATGGCTGGAGGCTCAGCGGTGGGTAAACAGCAAAGCGTTTTTGAGTGACCCAGGGCAGTTTTTTGAATGGGTCAAATTTCGCTCACATTTGTCCCGAGGTGTCACCGTGGGTACCATGCTGATGGATGAAGCGCTTTATTTCATGCGAATGGGTACTTTTCTAGAGCGCGCCGACAACACAGCCCGTTTGGTGGACGTGAAGTACCACGCCGTTGAAAGCGACTTTTTTGGTGCGGCCAACGAAAAAGACCAAGCCTACGACTTCTATCACTGGAGTGCAATTCTGCGCAGTGTGAGTGCCTTTGAGGTCTATCGCAAGGTGTACCGTGATGTTATTCGCCCCGAACGTGTGGCCGAGTTGTTGATTCTTCGGCCAGACATGCCGCGGTCATTGCACGCCAGCATGGTGGAGGTGTTGAGTAATCTTAAATTGGTGAGTGAGCGCCACGACACTGAAACTTTGCGTTTGACCGGCAAGCTTTTAGCAGAACTGAAGTATGGGCGTATCGATGAAATTATGGAAACAGGGCTTCATCTTTACCTCACCCGTTTCTTAGAGCAAATCAACCAAATTGGTGCACGCATCAGTGCAGAATTTTTAGGTTATGAGCCAACTTTAAAATAAGCATTTGCCCAAATTGGTGCATGAGAATTCGCTTGCACCATTCGTAAGCTGGCACGGAGATTGCTGCTTCATGTAGGTATTTAACCCAAAGGTGCCTACATGACTTCATATTTTGACCCCTACGAAGCCGACCGTCCTTTGCTGCTCAAGTGCAGCTGTGGCCGAGACCATACCGTCTCTGAACATCAGGCCGAAGCTACCGCTGAGGTTGCCGCTGCAGAGTTGCGGCAACGCAGCCAAGGGCTGGACTTTGAGGCTTACAGCAACCAGTTTGTTGAGGCCACCTTAATCAAGGCCATCTTTCCACAAGACGCCGTTAGAAGGCGTTTTTTGAAAGCAGTGGGCAAGGGCACCGCCATGGCCGCTATATCCAGCGTGTTGCCCATTGCCAGCCTTCAAGCCATGGCGCAAGATAAAAATGCCTTAGAGAAAAAAGACCTCAAGATTGGTTTTATCCCTATCACTTGTGCCACGCCACTCATCATGGCGCACCCTTTGGGCTTTTACCGCCAGCAGGGCTTGAATGTCGAGGTCACTAAAACCGCTGGTTGGGCGCTCATTCGCGACAAGATGATCAATAAAGAGTACGACGCGACGCACTTTTTAAGCCCCATGCCATTGGCCATTTCTATGGGTCTGGGCTCCAATGCCACCCCCATGAATGTGGCCACCATTCAAAACGTCAATGGACAAGCCATTACCTTAGCGCTCAAGCACAAAGAAAACCGCGACCCCAAAAACTGGAAAGGCTTTAAATTTGCCATTCCGTTCGAGTTCAGCATGCACAACTTTTTGTTGCGTTACTACTTGGCTGAAGCTGGGATCAACCCCGATACCGATGTGCAAATTCGTGTGGTACCTCCTGCAGAAATGGTGGCCAACTTACGCGCAGGGAATATTGATGGCTTTTTAGGCCCAGATCCATTTAATCAACGCGCCGTATTTGAGGAGGTCGGTTTTATCCATTTGCTGACCAAGGATTTATGGAATGGCCATCCCTGTTGTGCTTTTGGTACCAGCACCGAATTCATTCAAAAGAATCCGAATACGTTTGCAGCACTTTATAGGTCGGTGCTGACTGCCGCCGCCATGGCGCGCAAGCCAGAAAACCGCGAACTCATTGCCAAGGTCATTGCGCCTGCTCAGTACTTGAACCAGCCCGAACTGGTGATCACTCAAGTTCTAACGGGCAAGTTTGCCGATGGACTTGGGGGCATTCGAAATGTGCCCGACCGTGCAGACTTTGACCCTATGCCGTGGCAGAGCATGGCCGTATGGATGCTTACCCAAATGCAACGCTGGGGCTACATCAAGGGCGATGTGGACTACAAGCAAATTGCGGAAAAGGTGTTTTTGCTGACCGATGCCAAAAAACACATGAAGTCTCTAGATCAAAAAGTGCCCGATGGCGCCTATCCCAAGTTCAAGATCATGGCCAAAGAGTTCGACCCCGCCAAGGCTGCCGAATACGCCAAGAGTTTTGCCATCCGAAAGGTGGCCTGACATGAACTCTGTGCGATCGCTCAACCTCAGAGCAGGTTTGCTGTCGGTGTTGATTTTCTTATTGGTGTTGGCGATCTGGTATGTGGCTACAGCCTCTTCGGCTACGGTAAGTACCACAGCCGGAATGTCGCCCGAACAAATCGAATACGCCAAGATGATGGGCAAAGACGTGGGCACTTCATCCAAGGGCTCTGGGTTTCCAACCTTAGCCCAAATGGGCAGCACGGTATGGGGCCACGTATCCGACCCGTTTTACGACAAGGGACCTAACGATAAAGGCATTGCCATTCAGTTGGCCCATTCTTTGGCACGTGTGGCTTTGGGTTTTGGGCTGGCTTGTTTGGTGGCCATTCCAATGGGATTTGTGATTGGCATGTCGCCTTTGTTGCGCCGTGCTTTAGACCCGTTTATTCAGGTGCTCAAGCCCATCAGCCCCTTGGCTTGGATGCCATTGGCGCTCTACACCATCAAAGACTCTTCCATTTCGGGAGTCTTTGTCATCTTTATTTGCTCGGTCTGGCCGATGTTGGTTAACACCGCATTTGGTGTGGCATCGGTCAAGCGGGACTGGCTTAATGTGGCCGCCACCCTTGAGGTGAGCCCTTTGCGCAAAGCCTTTTTGGTGATCCTGCCAGCCGCTGCGCCCACCATTCTGACGGGCATGCGCATCAGCATGGGCATTGCTTGGTTGGTGATTGTGGCGGCTGAAATGCTGGTGGGTGGGACGGGGGTGGGTTACTTTGTTTGGAACGAGTGGAACAACTTGTCCCTGACCAATGTGATCTTTGCCATTTTGTTAATTGGTGTGGTGGGTATGTGTCTGGACCTCATGTTTGCGCAACTGCAAAAAGGGGTGACCTATGTGGAGTGATGTTCTGGAGCGTTCTGTGGCCGCATTGTCTACCGTTCAACATGGTCAAGGCTTTTTGCGCATTGAGCAACTCTGCAAGGCCTACAACCCCTTAAAACCTGTGTTCTCTGGGGTGTCATTCACCTTAGATAAAGGGGAGTTTGTCTGCATCATTGGACATTCAGGCTGTGGCAAAACCACCATCTTGAATGTGTTGGCAGGTTTAGATCAAGCCACCAGCGGCCATGTGTTTATGGATGGACGCGAAGTGGCCGGGCCAAGCCTAGAGCGGGGTGTGGTGTTTCAGGGTCATGCTCTGATGCCTTGGCTTACCGTGCGTCAAAACATTGCCTTTGCCGTGCGCTCCCGTTGGCCAGATGTCAGCTCTCAAGAGCTTAAGGATCAGGTAGAAAAGTTCGTGGCCATGGTGAGTTTGTCGCATGCCCTTGACAAAAAGCCTAGCCAACTATCCGGTGGCATGAAGCAACGGGTGGGCATAGCACGTGCTTTTGCCATTCAACCCAAGATGCTGTTGCTAGACGAGCCTTTTGGCGCACTCGACGCTTTAACGCGTGGCACCATTCAAGACGAGCTCATGGGCATCGTGCGGCAAACGCAGCAAACCGTGTTCATGATCACCCACGATGTAGACGAAGCCATTTTGTTGGCTGACCGCATTTTGCTTATGAGTAACGGTAGTGAGTCAGCAGGCGTCTATACACCCGGAGGTATTGCCGAAGTGGTAGTTAACCCCTTACCGCGCAGCCGCACGCGATCTGGCTTGCACCATTTGCCGGGCTATTACGACTTGCGCAATCACATTGTGGACTTTTTGGTTACCCGTGCCTTGGCGCACTAAGCATTTTCAATTTCAATTTCAATTTTTTAATGGAGAAGTTATGAACCGCAACGACGTCACTGAAAAAATCATCTCAACCAAAGTATCCAAAGGGCTCAAATGGGAGGACATCGCTCAAAAGGTCGGGCTTAGCAAAGAGTGGGTGACCGCCGGTTGCCTTGGTCAAATGACCTTTGATGCTGCTCAAGCCAAAGTGCTTGGAGAGGTATTTGACTTAAACGCCGAAGAAATCAAGTGGTTGCAAGTGGTACCTTACAAAGGCTCCTTGCCCAGCCAAGTCCCTACCGACCCACTCATTTACCGCTGGTACGAAATTGTCAGTGTGTATGGCACTACCATCAAGGAGCTGATTCATGAAGAGTTTGGCGACGGCATCATGAGCGCCATTGACTTCAGTATGGATATTGTTCGCCAGCCCGACCCAAAGGGAGATCGGGTCAACGTGGTGCTCTCTGGCAAGTTTTTACCTTACAAGCAGTACTGATTGAACATGAATCCCACAGCATCGGAGAGCCGACCACCATTCCCCCCATTTACTGCGGACACCGCAGCACAAAAAGTTCGCATGGCGGAAGATGCATGGAACACACGTGATCCTGTGCGTGTGGTGGGGGTTTACACCCACGACACACGTTGGCGCAACAGGTCAGAGTTTCCGGTTGGGCGGGAAGAAGTCAAAGTTTTTTTGACTCGCAAGTGGGCGCGTGAGTTGGACTATCGCCTGATCAAAGAACTCTGGGCCTTTACTGACAATCGCATAGCCGTGCGATTTGCTTACGAGTGGCATGATGATTCAGGCAACTGGTTTAGAAGTTATGGCAATGAAAACTGGGAGTTCAATGAACAGGGCCTCATGATGCGGCGTTTTGCCAGCATCAACGATTTGCCGATTGCTCAAGCCGACCGCAAGTTTCATTGGCCATTAGGTCGCAGACCTGATGATCATCCTAGCCTCAGCCAATTGGGACTTTGAAAAAAACCAATGACTAACCACAAAGCTTATAGGGCTAATTTCGATTAGATTTCACTGGTAATTACCAATATGGGTTGTTTGTAGTCATCCATAAAATTTGCTTTTAGATTTGAACGCAAAACAACCTAACTTCATGCAGATTAATGCCAACCGTGATACCCAAGTCATTATTTCTGGTGCAGGACCCGTTGGCCTTTTAACTGCTTTGATATTGGCCCAGAACCAAATCAGTTGTTTGGTTTTGGAAGCACATTCCACCCTGACCCACGATCTGCGAGCGGGCACCTTTCACCCACCTACTCTGGAAATGTTGGATCGCGTGGGGGTTACTCAGGCGATGTTGGACATTGGCATTCGGGTGCCCAAGTGGCAGTCTTGCGACTTGGATTTTGGCTTGGTCGCGGAGTGGGATTTGGGTTTGCTGGCTCAAGACACCACTTACCCGTTCAGGTTACATCTTGAGCAGCATCGTCTTACCCCTCTGCTCTTAGAGCGCTTAAGCCCATATCCGCATGTTGAGGTTTTGTTTGATCATGCCCTGACATCCTTTGTGCAAAACGAAGAGGGTGTGACCGTAGAGGCTCAAAGTCCTAATGGAGCACAAAAATTCAATTGCCAATGGCTTGTCGGTGCTGATGGCGGACGCAGCCAAGTTCGTAAATCTGCAGATATTGAATTTTCGGGCTACACATGGCCTGAGCGCTATAGCGTGATCAGTACCACCTATGACTTTGCTGAATTGAACTATCGTGAAAACGCCTACATCAGCGACCCTGAGCAATGGGTGGCTGTTTTCAAGATGCCGGATGTGACTGAAAGCGGACTTTGGCGAATGACTTTACCTGTTTCGACAGAGGTTACAGACGACACGGCGCTGGCCGGACCTTACGCACAACATGCAATCCACCGTGTCACGGGTGCTGCTGCAGAAGTGGTGTACCCCATCGTTCACCAGAGCATTTACAACGTGCATCAACGGGTGGCCGCTCATCTCAGAAAAGGCCGTGTACTGTTGGCGGGTGATGCAGCCCATGTGAACAATCCCTTGGGCGGTTTTGGCTTGAACAGCGGCATACATGACGCCTTTAACTTGGCAGACAAATTGTCTGAAGTGCTCCACGGACAGGCAGATGACTCTTTGATGGACCTGTACCATAGGCAAAGACACACGGTGAATGTGGAGTACGTTCAAGAACTGTCTGTAAAAAATAAAAAGAACCTAGAAGAAAAGGACCCCGAGCTTCGTTCGCAACGTAGGCGAGAACTGCAAGAAATCTGTGCTGACCCTGATCGAGCTAGGGCTTACCTGTTGAACTCTTCCATGATCAACAGTATCAAGCGCGCCGAAGCCATTCAATGAAACCCAATCAATTGACTCACCCCTTGACTTGATGGAGATACATAGATGCGCTTTTTAAGCTTATTGGCATTGGCGGCCCTGTTTCAGTTTTTTGGGTTTCACCACGTGGTACTGGCTCAAGATTGGCCTGTGCGGCCAATCAAATTGATAGTGCCCTTTGCAGCGGGGGGAAACACCGATTCCATCGCGCGGCTTGTGTCAGAACGGCTCACGAGCTCATTAGGCCAGCCGGTGGTGGTTGAAAACAAACTTGGTGCAGGCGGTGGCATTGCCGCTGAATTTGTAGCCAAAGCCTCGCCCGATGGTTACACCTTATTGATGGCTGCGATGCCCATCATGGCTATTTTGCCGGTAATCAACAAGACCAATTACGACCCTATTCGTGACTTTCAGCCTATAAGCAACATAGGTAGCAACCCTTTTGTGATGGGTGTTCATAAATCGATACCTGCCAACAATGTTCAAGAGTTCGTAAGCTTTGTCAAAAAAAATCCAGGAAAGTTCAACTTTGCGTCTGGCGGTTCTGGCAGTGTGTCCCACCTGACACCCGCTTTATTTCTCAAGCGAGCAGACCTTGACATGACCCACATTGCCTACAAGGGTGGGGCACCCGCAGTAGCCGATTTGCTTAGCGGAAACGTTCAGATGTACTTTGGCAACCTGTCCGAATTACAGCCTCATGTGAGCGGCGGCCTGATCAAAATCATTGGAGTCTCTAGTGATCGAAGGGCATCTCAGTTGCCTCTGGTACCCACCATTGCGGAGTCTGGATATCCTGGTTTTAAAACCGTTACGTGGAATGGATTGATGGCTCCTGCAAATACGCCTCAAGGGGTTGTTCAAAAACTATCAGATGCAGTCAAGGAAATGATGTCGTCCGAAGCCACCCGTCAACGTCTCTTGTCTTTGGGCGTTGACCCCATTGGCAACACCCCTAAAGAATTTGCGGATACGGTAAAGCTTGACATCACGATTTGGTCTGAAGCAGCCAAAGCTGCTAACCTGAAAATGGAGTAAAACTTCATGACAACCTCTCCCCAACTTATTTATGTCGTCTAAACCCCAGACCACAACCAGCTTGGATGCTCTGGCAACTCGAGCCAAGATTGCCATCATTGTTCCGGCTACCAATACAGTGGTGCAACCTGAAATGGAATCCATGCGCCCACAAGGGGTGACCAATCATGTGAGCAGGATGTACTTGCCACCAAGACCTTATGACGACATGGAGTCTTACCGCAAGGCATTGGACACCGAGGAAGGCAATTTAGAAGAAGCGCTGAATTTGGTGCTTCCAAGCCAGCCGCAAGCTGTGGCACATGGACACTCCATCCATTCTTTTAGGGGCGATCGAGCCCGTGCATTAAAAGAAGAACGTCGGCTTGAAGATATGTCGGGTATCCCCTTTGTAACGCCTTCCATGGCTGTCCTTGAAGGACTTAAGGCTATTGGAGATCCTAAAAATATCGCGGTACTCACACCCTATTGGCCTCCAGCGGATGCCTTGATTGAAGAGTTTTTCACCTCGTGTGGGTATCAGGTTATGGCCAAGAAGGGTCTGCAAGCTCAAGGTCCAATTGCTGTTGCTCAATTTACAGAACAGCAGATCATGCAAGGTTTTGAAGCGCTGAAGGTCCCAGGTGTTGAAGCGTTCATCCATGTGGGCACCAATTTGCCGGTGAGTGCGATCACACCCAAAATTGAATCTGCTTTTGGCATTCCGCTCATTGGCGTTAATGTGGCCACCTATTGGCTAGCGTTGCGTCGACTTGGACTCAAGGATCCTCTTCCCGGTTTTGGTTTGTTGGCTGAAAATTATTAATCACAGTCCATGCAACTGCCCGACCGAATGACCGATTTGCTTTCCATGGTTCGTTCGGGCTCCATTACGGTCAAGCAAGCTCAAGATGCTCAAAGGTCAAAAGCCTTGGAGTTGAATCAATCGTTCCATGCAGCCGTCTGTTTTCATGACTCTGGTGATGAAACTTATCAAGGGGCATTCAGTGGCGTAGCACTGGCACATAAAGATATTTTTGATATGTCGGGTAGGGCGCCAGGTTGCGGCGTCAATAGCGGAGTGGATGCACCTCAAACAGTACCTGCCGAAGTTTTAAATTTGTTGCGACAACAAGGTGCCATGCATATGGCCTCTTTGGTGATGGCGCCATGCGCGGCCGGTGCCACAGCACAAAACCCCCACTTTGCGGCATGTGTTAACCCTCTTGATTCTCTAGCCGCAGTGGGCGGATCATCCAGTGGTTCAGCTGTTGCTGTGGCTTCTGGTATGAGCTACGCCTCTTTAGGCTCAGATACATCAGGGTCAGTGCGCATACCCGCAGCGAGTTGTGGCATTTTGGGGCTTAAGACCACTTTAGGCTTGGTAAGTACCCAAGGCTGCATGCCCCTTGCGCCATCTTTGGACACCATTGGTGTATTGGCCAGATACGCTGAGGATGCGCAATGCGTGCTTCAAGCGGTTTTAACGGAGGGCGCTCGTTCGCAACTTGTTGAGGTGAACCCTCAACAACTTCGTCTGAAAGCTTGGTTGCCTCCAGATTTAGACCCTGAAGTGGCGTGTGTCATGTTGCAGGCGTTGGATGAATTTGGCGTTGAGTTTCACATAAACCATTTACATGGTTTTAATGATCTGAGCGAATGGGCCAACCAAGTGCTCTGCAAAGAGGTAAGCCAAACTTTTTCAAAAGCGCTGCAAAACGCTATTGCTGAGCCTGGTGTTCGATCTTTGGCTAAGTTTGGTACTTCCGTGTCGGAGCAGGCATATCAAGATGCGATGCATCAACGACAAAAGCGGTGTGCTGCATTTCTTCTGCAAAATTTAGCTGATGCCGATTTGCTTATTTTTCCGGCATTGCAAGTACCGTTGCCGGATTGGCGAGAGGTGGAAATTGGCGCAAGCTCATTTTGCAAACCTAAGTTCTTGGGCATGTTTTATTACATGGGCTTTGTGAATTATTTGGGCTTGCCTTGTCTTTCTCTACCCGCTGGGCGAGACCGTGGGGGGAGACCTGTGGCTGTTCAGGTTTTAGGCAGGCCACTGATGGACATGGCGTTATTGGAGTGGGCCAAGAGTTTGGAGTCTGTTTGGGGTAAGTGGAGTCAGCGTTTTTCTATTCATTAAGGAGTTGATCATGTACATGTATAAAAAATGGGTAACTGGTTTTGTGGGAATGCTTGCATGCATTGCCGCCTTTTCTGTTCATGCTGTAGGCCCAGCGCCTGCGCCCATGAAGCAAAAGGAAGTGCTGACGGTGGGTTTTGTCAAAGTGGGTCATTTGTCACCGCTGTTGATGGTTGAGGAAGAATTAAAAAAACTCAATATTGAAGTCAAGCGCGCCGAGTTTGTTCGCTATGCAGATGCTCGTACGGCTTTGCTTTCCAATTCCGTAGATGTGTCGGCCGTAGGGCCTGGAGACTTGGCCATTGTGGCGGCCCAAGGCAGTAAAAACCTGATTGGTTTGTCTGGAGTGGGCAGCTCACCTAAGTACTTGGTGGTACGTAAGGGCGTCAAGATTGACGATTGGGCTGACATCAACGGCAAAAAAATTGCCATTGCACCGGGCTCCGCCGTTTGGTTTCAGTGGGCCATGTCTTTGATTGAAAAGAACGTGCCTTACACCTCGTTTTCTCCTGTCAACGTTCAAGGTGGTGGAACAGCTTTTGTTCAGGCGATGAAGCGTGGTGACATTGACGCCATGGTCTTGTGGGAGCCCTTTGAGTCTCAAGCTGTTGCCGAAGGCGATGCTTATTTCGCAACCAAGTTGGACTACAGCCAATCCAAAGCAGTTGGAGCAGAGCTGGGCATGTTGGCGGCCTCAGGTGAGGCCATGAACACCAAAAAAGAACTGGTGCGTCGCTTTTTATGGGCGTATTTCAAGGCTGAAGAGCAATTGATTAAAAACAACGAGGAATTTGCTAAAACCTATTCTGCTTACACCGGTTTGCCACTGAACGTGACCAGAGAATCTGCCAAGATCATCAAATTGGGTGGCGTGCTTAACAAAGACCAAGTCAGTCGTTTAGCGGAAGCTGCTTTCAAGCAAGGCATCGTCCAAAAAGATGTGACCAAAGAAGCCGCAGCACTCTATGACGACGCTCTTGCTAAAGAAGTTCGTTAAGTTTTTGTTGGACACGGCAGTTAATGGGTCTTAGTTTGATTCGAAGCACCACCCCCAAGTTTTTGCTTGGGTTGGTGGTGCCATGTCTCGTGCTGGTGTTTTGGCAATGGGTAGGTTCATTGACCAGCATGGCGGGCATTTTGCCAACGCCCTTGCAGGTGCTGAGCGGCTGGCATGACTGGATATTTGGTCAACCTGGATTGGGGCTGAATCCCTATTTAGGTACTTGGTTGTCCAATGTTCAGTATTCATCTTTCAGGGTGATTCAAGGGTTTGTGCTTGCAGCTTTTTTAGGCGTCCCTTTAGGGCTCTTTATCGGCTGGAGTCGCACTATTTCATCCGTTATGGACCCCATGATTCAGTGCTTAAGGCCCATTCCTATAACAGCTTGGCTGCCATTTTCTATTGCCATTTTTGGCATCAGAGACATGGGTTCTATCTTTCTTATTTTTTTAGGCGGCTTCTATGCGATTGTGGTCAACACCACGCAAGGGGCCAGAGATGTGGAGCGCAATTTGGTAAGGGCTGCCATGATGATGGGGGCGAGTCGCAGCAGTCTTCTTTATCGCGTGGTTTGGCCCTCTGCCATGCCTTCTATGTTCACGGGTTTAAGGATTGGCCTTGGCATTTCTTGGACGGCCGTTATCGTCTCTGAAATGGTTGCTGTTAAATCTGGTTTGGGCTATGTGTTGTGGGACGCTTATTACGTTGGGCGCATGGACATTGTTTTGGCCGATATGGTGTCTATCGGCATGATGGGTTACATCAGTGACCGCATCATTGTGTTTGTTGAAAAGCGAACCTTGGTTTGGCGGGTTTTGCAAAGTCACTAAACATTAAATCCAACCATATGTCTCATATCCACATTCACGAACTTTCCAAAACCTATCCCGGAAAACCGCCGGTTCAAGCTCTGGATTCCATTGACTTGGATGTGGCACCAGGGGAGTTTGTGGCACTTCTTGGCCCGTCAGGTTGCGGCAAATCCACATTACTGAACCTTATTGCGGGTTTTGAGGCCCCCACTTCAGGGCGTTTGCTCTTTGGGGATCAAGTTGTAACCCAACCTGGTCCGGACCGTGGCGTGGTGTTTCAAGAGGCTGCACTTTTTCCGTGGCTCACCGTATGGGACAACGTGATTTTTGGCCCCCAAGTTCAGGGCAAACGCTCAGCAGAATATGAGGCTCGCGCTCAAGAAATGATCGATCTGGTAGGTCTTTCAGACTTTAAAAATCATTTGCCGGTTCAACTCTCTGGAGGCATGAGGCAACGTGTGGGTATTGCTCGCATCCTCACCCTGGGTTCCAAGGTGTTGTTGATGGATGAGCCATTTGGTGCGTTGGATGCGCAAACACGACTCACCATGCAAGAGTTGCTGCTATCTGTGTGGCAGCGACTCAAGCCCACCATTATTTTTGTAACGCACGATATTGACGAGGCCATTTTTTTGGCCAGCTCCATTTATGTGATGTCAGCTCGACCTGGTCGCATGCAAAAACACATCCCTGTTCCACTTGCTAGACCGCGCACGATTGCCGATACCGCCTCTGAAACCTTCAGCACGATGAAGCTGGAGATTCTTAACCTCATTCGACACACCCACGACTGACTATGGCCAACCCACGTATTCCCTATCGATTTTCAAACGATGGCCCCAAGCTCAAACCCGCACCAGAGGGCGGCATCATGGTGCATTTGGTGGTCAATGTGGAACATTGGCAGTTTGATGCCAGCATGCCTCGCACCATCATCACGCCACCTCATGGCAAAGAAACGGTACCGGATGTTCCCAACTTCAGTTGGGCAGATTACGGCATGCGTGCAGGACTTCCGCGCATTATTGAGGCGATTCAGAGCCGCGGCCTTCCTGCTTCGACCAGTTTTAATGCGGGGGTGATTCAAGCCTACCCCCAAGCAGCCCAGGCCATGCATGAAGTTGGCTGGGAATTTATTGGGCATGGGGTGCACCAAAAATCACTGAACCATGCAGAGGGCGAGCAAGACTTGATTGCCACCAGCCTCAACATGATTGAGACATTTACAGGAACAAGACCTAAAGGTTGGTTAAGTCCAGGATTGCGTGAATCGCACGACACCCCTGATTTCTTAAAACAGCTGGGTATTGAGTATGTTTTTGATTGGGTGGTGGATGACGTACCTCATTGGATGAGCACGCAACACGGCCCGTTATTAGCCTTGCCTTACAACTTAGAGGTGAATGACTCCATCATTTACGCTGTAGAAAAGCATGCCTCTGAGGAAATGTATTTGCGTTTGGTCAATACCTTACGTTTGTTTGAGCGCGAAGCCCAACACCACCCAAGAGTTCTTGCCATTGGTTTGCACCCCCATCTCATTGGTGTACCGCATCGTTTCGGAAGCTTTGAACGCATGCTCGATCTCTTAATGAAAACGCCTAATGTGTGCTTTAAAACCGGTCAAGGCATTGCACATTGGTATACAGAACAGGTACCTGCTCCATGAACTTACAACTTGAACACAAAAGAGTATTGATTACCGGCGGCTCCAAAGGCATTGGCTTATCCATAGCCTTGGCATTTGCCGAAGAGGGCGCGCATCCCGTTTTGGTGTCAAGACATAAGTCCAATCTTGACCATGCTGTGAGTGAAATCAAGCAACGCACGTCCATTGTTCCTGAGGTCATTGAGCAGGATTTAGGCGCAGCAGGTGCTGCGGAACAACTGTATGCCCAAGTGGGTGCAATTGATGTGTTGGTGAACAACGCGGGTGCGATACCCGGTGGCAGCCTTCATGATATCGATGAGACCAAGTGGCGTACTGCTTGGGAGCTTAAGTTGTTCAGCTATATCAACCTCACACGTGTGTATTTGGCTGATATGGAACAGCGCGGTTCCGGGGTTATTGCAAACATCATTGGCATGGCTGGTATTGCGCCCCGATATGAATATATTTGTGGCTCTGCTGCCAATGCGGCTTTGATTGCATTTACCCAAGGTTTAGGTGGCGGTAGCGTGCGAAAGGGCGTTAGGGTATTTGGTATCAATCCCTCTCCTACCAGAAGCGACCGCATGCAGCAGATGCTCCAAAACCAAGCTCAAGCCAAGTTGGGGGATTCCAACCGCTGGCAGGAGTTGACGACTGCCTTCCCTTTTGCCCGACTTGCTGAACCGACCGAACTGTCTAAGTTGACTGTTTTTTGTGCCTCCCCCTTGTGTGGTTACTTAAGTGGAAGTGTGATTAACGTCGATGGTGGCCAAATGTTCACAACTCCTAAGGCATAAGAACGTTCAATCGCAATTTCTTGGCTCTTTTAATGTAAAGCCTGAAGAGTCAAGGGAAAGGTACTTGTCTTGACCCTGACGGCCAAATGTCTGACTTCGTAAGCGGGTACTTCGCAAGCCCCCAACAACGAGGCGGCCAGTGTCACGGCTTGGCGGTTGATAGGCTCGATAAAGCGGCTGGCGGTGCCGTTCAAACTGATGCAATCGCCCATGGCGTAGATGTTGGGTTGGCTAGTGGCCATCGTGGCGGGATTGATTTCAATACCCTGATACCACTTAAGCCTTGCGCTTTGCGCCAGCCGAGTGGGCGTGGCAAGCCCTGTGGCGGCGATCAGGTGGTCAGCCGCAAAGCGTTG
>Ga0214917_10002367_pt1 | contig 23058 bp, 13 predicted proteins | sample LL_1208_BB_MetaG_FD_177983 | JGI IMG/M metagenome (GOLD analysis project Ga0214917, IMG submission 177983) | Freshwater microbial communities from Lake Lanier, Atlanta, Georgia, United States - LL_1208_BB | ecosystem: Environmental > Aquatic > Freshwater > Lake | place: USA: Georgia | collected...
ATTCGATTCTGATTTTTTCCCGATAGAAGGAACGATTTTCTCCACTGGATAACCGGCAGCATGAATCTTCTCTGGTACATTCGTACCTCCACTGTACTCACGATTCAGCATATCTATGTACATATATGATTCTGCCACTGAACTTGCTAAATTCATATTTTGCTAATTATCCTATACTAAGACACCGTATTCTATTTCTGGGACAATATTCCTACGCTCCTTCCTCTCTCAGGAATTATCACAATTCGTAGAACCAGACCCAACCAACCACGAAGGTATATATCCCCCTCCTCTCCACAAACGAATAAGAAGATACAAATTAATAACAACGATTACCAGCAAAAATATATTATAGATGCAAATAAACCATATGTACACATATAGTTCATTGTAAACGGCAGATACAACTGCACTACTTGCTTTGCGAAAATTCTGCTGTATATATTCATTATTCAACCACTCTGTTATATCCATTTTACATTGTAATTCCATTTTTAAAGTATGAATATAAACGATTTACAATTTATTCATCGCTTGTACAAATGCAGTAAAAATGGTAAAGCGAAAATAATGTTATTCTTTATATTTGAATGGCACCGAAGATATACAATTCGAAGGACCCACTCGATTTAAATAGACTGCGATTATCGAAACCGGTGAACCGTAATGGGTCGCATTTCATCAAGATGTTCGATATAGATAACCCAATCTATGTATTAGGTCCTAAATGCTATGTAAAAAACGGGTTTGTCAAATCCGGCAAAAAAATATTCTGCGATTTCGTATTTACAAATGACGATTCGGATTTATTGTCGTGGTTGGAGAATTTAGAGGAAAAATCGAGAAACCTAATTTATGAAAACCGCGACACATGGTTCGAGACGCCTCTCGATGAACACGACATTGAAAGTTCTATGTCTCCACCATATAAAACATACAAATCCGGTAAATGCTTTATTATACGTGCCAATGTTTCGACTGCTTTAGACAAAATCAATATCAAAATCTACGACGAAAACGAAAACGAGACAGACGCGGAAAACATCCGAGAGAATACGAACGTACTTGCGGTATTAGAATTTCAAGGAATTCGATGCAGTGTGCGCAGTTTTCAATTCGAAATCGAACTAAAACAACTTCTCATCGTTGAACCCGAAAAGATATTTGAAAAATGTATTATTAGTTCCGTTAGAAAACCGTCGAATCGTATCGAAGAATCGCATGTTGTTCAAGAAAAAATAGTAGAAGAAGCAAAAGAAAAAACAAAAGAAGAGACGAAAGAAGAAGCAAAAGAAGAAACAAAAGAAGAGAATTTAGAAGCAAATGTACAGGAACAAGAACAACTGCCAGATGAATCTGTATTTCTAGAAAAAGATACATTGGTTGAAGAAGTAACGGACTTACCATTCGAAGTAATGGACGAAGATTTACAGTTAAAATCAATTACGGATGCAGACACTGAGAAGGAACCGCCTCTCAGACTAAAGAGTCGTAACGACGTATATTACAAACTATACAAAGAGATGCGTCAACGTGCAAAAGAAGCGAAACGAGAAGCACTGGCAAATTATTTAGAAGCAAAACGAATTAAGAATACGTATTTACTGGAAGATGTCAGTGAAAGCGAAGATGATTTAGACGACTTAGAAGTATAATGGAGGGAATAAAGACGATAAGACATGTTCCCCGGGATTAATTATTCCCACAATTTCCATATAAAATTGTAGGAATAATTTTGTCAAGCGTTTATATATCACACTTGTTAAATTATGTTCAAGAACCTCTCTCAAGGATTTATGAAGTTTGCAAACAAAAAGGAACTCGTCATTGCCGTTGTTGCTTTAGTAGTAGGTGTCGCTCTTCTCTCTTATTCCAATACAAAAACATTTAGCGTGGATGGATTAGAAGACGGTAGTTCATCTGTAAATGAGAACTTACACCCAAGCAGTTACAGCAGTAATACAAATGCTTTAGCACAACCATCCGTCGCTGATACGAGTGCTCAACACGTAGTGGCAGCACCAGAATATAATATGCGTCCAGTTAATGGTGTTTCCGACCTTCTTCCCAACGACCCCAATAGTGAATGGTCGAAGTTGAACCCTGGACTCAACGCCGGAATGACCCCCGACCTTCTTTCCCCCGGGACAATTATCGGAATTAACCGCGCTCCTCTCCGCAACTCCAATCTCCAATACAGGTCAGACCCTGTTATTCCAAGACAAGATATCGGTCCTTGGAACCAGAGTACCATTGACCAAGACATTAGTCGCATTCCTTTAGAAGTCGGATATACCGGCGTTTGTTAATGTCCAGACGTTAACATCTGGTAGGGCGCGTTGATGCCCTGCGCTTCGCAATAGCATAAACGTCCTCCCTACAGTGCAAATGTCATCCTATGGGTTTTTAACCCATACGTCTGGAAATTAAATATAGATAGAAATATCATCCATTTTCTTAGTATTATTCCTACATTCTACCTACGAAACTCCCTATGGTCGTTTCTCCGGAGAATCATCCAATTCCTACGTTCGTTCCTCTCTCCGGAATTGTCCCAAACCGCCTTTTCTCCGGAATTCATTATCCAATTCCTAAGTTACATCCTCTCTCAGGAATTGTCCCAATTATAGCAATATAAAATCATATTAATTATAGGAAATCAATATGATAATCCAACTATGAGACACTATTCCTACAGGATAATCGTCCAATTGTTACATCCTCTCTCTGGAATTGTCCCAGTTCTTGTGGTCGCTTCTCGGTCTCTACGATAGACACTACAATACCCGAAATCGTATCACCATAATATAAATATGCCTCGCCATAAACCGGAAATACATACATTTCCAAACGGACTGCGATTCGTATATGAACAGCATCCCTCAAAAATTCCAAAAACACATATACGAGCATTCTGTCACGTAGGGTCGATACACGAACCGGACGAAATACGTGGAGCGTCCCATTTCATCGAACATATGTGCTTTAAAGGCAGCAAATTATTCCATAATTGGTCAGAGGTAAACACTCCCTTTAGTCAATCCGGCGCATACTTTAACGCAACTACTACTAAGCAATATACCTGCTATACAATAGATTGCCTGGATTCCTATGTACACCACTTTTTGGACATTTTAGGAGATATGTTACTGCATTCGATTTTCGATAAAAACGAATACAAGAAAGAATTGAACGTCGTTAGAGAAGAAGTAAAAATGCGTTCTCCAGATTCCTTTACTGAATATTTAGCGTTTAGTGGGTCTTTATATGAGAACTGGGTAGACCACACAGATTACCATAAAACAGGATGTCTACCTTATAATGCAGTGGTTGATTACTATCACCAATATTATGTACCAAATAATATTGTACTGAGTATTGTCTCGTCGATTTCATTTGAAACCATGGTTCGGTATATATCTACGACATCATTTAACACGCAGTTATCACGCAAAATAAAGAACCCGCCGATTCTAAATATGAATTTAGGAAATTTAATCGAAACCTGCGAATCCGTATGTATCGCACAACCGAGTACAAGCGAAACAACGAGAATTGAAATAGGAGTAAGAGTCTGCGACCAAACAAACGAATCCGACGCAAATTCACTCATCGTATTAAGGCATATAATATCGTCTACTATGTCCTCTCGAATGTTTGTAGAATTAAGAGAAAAACGCGGGTTGACATACCGCTCTGGTTCCTACATGAATCTATATGAATCGACCGGTGTATTCGTATTATATGCAGTTTCGGATGTAGACCGTTTAATAGATGACCCGTCAAACAAACAAAAAAAGAATAACGGCGTGGTTCCAGTAATGTTTGATATTTTAGAAGATTTAGTAGAAAATGGCGTCAAAGACAGCGAACTCAAAATGGCAAAGCAAAATATTAAAGAGACGCTAAAAATGGAATCGATTGCATCGGGGGATAAAGCGTCCTATAATGGAGTTCGTCTTATGCTGCATAACGATACTGATATACTACCAAACTCGGAAATATATGAAAAACATTATAAAAAAATTACGAAAAAGGATATAAATGATGTGATTCAGAAGTATTTTGCGCCGAAGATATATTACTTTTCAATGATAGGGGGTAAATTGCCTAAACCGAATAAACTTACCGGGATTATACCGTCAAATAAGAAGTAGGCGGACATCAGTGTATGGCACCAGACGACTTATAGTAATCATACGCACTTGGGTCTTTGCAACGAAGATAAATTGTATAACAGGGGTCGCTGTCTTCTGTTGATTTTATTGTTTTGGGATAATTACGAAGTGCCGGAGAAGCTGCAGTAGATTGTTTTATAGGTTGAATGTGCGGATTTTTACCATTCGCCGCTGGTTTGGGACGATTACTAAGCGCAATTGGATGATTCTCCTGAGAAACGACCATAGGGTGTTTCGTAGGTGAAATTGGACGATTCTTACTAGACAAAGGATGCGAGTTCGTAGGGTTCGGTCTATTTTCTGGATGAATCTTTTTGCTATTTGTCGAACCAAATAATTGCGTCTTTATTGTTTTTATCATCTTACAGTAAATATACTATAGGAATAATTGCTAAACGTAGTTGGAGAGAGGATAAATTCAAAATGCAGTATGCTGAATGAGATGTATCTCTTTTCCCATAAACTTCCAACACCGCATTTTGAATCAATTTTTCACATCACTGAATAATATGATTTTATACTATAACGCAAATCATATTATTATGAACCGAAGTGATTATATCGTATATGCGATTGTGATATTAGTAGTCGGTGCTTGTATCTATATTTATTTCAAGGACGAGTCATTTCAACTAAAATGTATCGTGAGTACAGTCGACGGTAATAAATATTGCGTTCGCGAACGCGAGAAGTTACAAGACGCGGCGGACTTATTAGCAAATATCTCTACTAAATGCAAAAAATTAGTAGAATATTGTGCCGAAAAATATTCGGATAAACCGTGTATAAAGCGTCTGAAATCCGGGTTCAATCCCCAAAAATTCATGGAGACTCTACCTACTAGTGAATATACTGCATATAGTGAAAACAAAGGCGAGAAATTGGCGTTCTGTTTAAATCGGACAAAGAAAGGAGAGGACAATATGATTGACGAGCATACACTGATGTTTGTTGCTATACACGAATTGTCGCATATTGCGACAGAATCTATTGGGCATAAAAGCGAATTCTGGGAAAATTTCAAATTCTTATTGGAATGCGCCAAAGAGTCCGGAATACACAACCCAACCGACTATAAGAAACAACCCACAGAGTATTGTGGTATGAAAATCAGAGATAATCCATACTACGATATTTAATGCCTGGATATTAACGTCTGGACTGGTACAATTCCGACATACGCCGCTGCAAAACATTATTCGATGTAGTTAAAAATCGCATATTGTAAATGCCGATATCTTTAGAACTTGATGTCGATGTGCTATTTACTACAGAAGACGAAACATTTGTTCTTGCAAACCGAAATGTAACAGAAGACGAACTACTCGACAAAACCGGTATTTGTGTAAATCCGCTCATTTTCAAATTAGCACATAATCGTGTATAGAGAGGAATAATATCGATATTGTGGTCGTTTAATCGAAGTGTTTCCAATAGAGTATGTGTAAAAGCACCGACCCCGCGTTTCGATACCGTATCATATGCATCAGCACTCGTCTGTTCATCGCGACATCCACTCAGCATAATAATATTTGTATTTGCAATTGAACGGGTTTTTGGAATATTACTACGAATGAGAATTCCATTGCTATAATTCACCGCATATTGCAAATCGCATCCACTTCCACTATGGCAACTATCGAGGCATATAATCATTCGACATTTAGCACTACTAATAATACTAAACAGTTCGTCGTCAGTAATAACACCTGCGGTATTATAGTCGCACGGCACAATACATTCATCAAAACCGTCTACTTCGTCGCCATTCGTGTCTCGAATACGAGTACCGTGTCCGCTATAGTGAAACCATAGCGTATCAGCTGGTTTCGAAATAGCGACAAGCTGACTAAGTGTACGCATTATATTTGCTTTATTCGGCATTCGTGCATTATCATCATCACGCAATGTATATATATTTGCATCACTATACCCATACGCGTCAATCAGTGTATTACGGACATTCACTATGTCATTAATGCACCCCGATAACTGGATAGAAGGCATTGCAGTATAATTGCATCCGACAAGAAAAGCGCGTTTACTCATTTTGCACGATGTTATACTTTACGATTAGATATTTGGGTTTAGCAAAATAATAACGATCTGGGACAATTTCGGAGAGAAGATGTAACGACCGTAAGGTGTTCAGTAGGTAGAATAGATAAAAAACATGTCATTTCACTATATATAATTGTATAGTGAAATGGACTACAAAATATGTATATTAAAACAGTCCGGAGAAATATCGCAAACGATTCATTTTTCGAATAATACTGCGTCTCCATTATACCTACAAAACGCCATAGGCGTTTCTCTGGATAATCATCCAATTCCTACGTTCGTTCCTCTCTCCGGAATTGTCCCAAACGAAACCCATTACTATGCAGACGCTCGGATACATCCAGATGATTCGATACGGACAATCAAAATGAAACTACTATACGAATTGCATAAAGGACCGAACGCGAACAAAATACAACTCCGTCCGAGTTATGAAGACTTATACCTATATGGATTCGCTACAGAAGATACAACCACACTGCAATTGTTTGACGCGATTCGAAGAGAAGACGAAGTGGATGTATCTATCTCCCGCGACATGATTATGCAAATACTAGATGGTCATCCGCTTTCTAGCAAAATACTCAAGAAAATACCAGACGGCGACAAAATACCATATGCCGAATTCGAATCATTATTATCCGAGAAAGAAATGAAAATATCCGTAAAAACACCTCTCGGTATACTGTTTTCAGGAGGCAAACGAGACGTAACGTTTGAAGTCAATCCGTTCGCAGTCGATACTTTCCGGTCTTACTTAGTTGAACATAACGGCATCCATTATTTCGATGATAGTCTTCTTCTCAATCATGGCGTGTTGACCGATAACACAATATATGTATGCTTGGCAGACAGGGTCTATGAATCTGCTAGCAGAGAAGCAGAAGATTACATATCCCGATATTATTTTCCTGGACTATACCGTAATGGAGTAAAATCAAAAGAAACGTTGACGGAAAAACGGTCGAAATTGATAAAGTCGACGTTATCCCTTTTAACCGATGAGAGGTTGCAATATTATAAATCCGTCGATACTTTCTATGAAATCGCTCATTCAAAAGATGCCGTTTTAATATCAATCGATAAAGGAATCAAAAATATAAAATTGCGCCTAAAAAACCAACTGTCTCAAACTGCTGATCTTGAAATGTTATTTAAGAATATGCATTGTACAAAAGATGTACCCTATATAAAATTCAATCCCGGTAATCGACGAGAAAACTTATACCGTTTTTATTTTGAGAGGACGACAAGAACCGGCAAAAAGATTCCGTATTTGTCGCGTTCACATATTATGCGGATGGTGAAAGAAACCGGCAGAGGACAGCAAATATCTCTTTATTTAGAAGGTGCGATTTTAAAAGACGAACTGCGTGTATTATCGAATTGCTATATCCATTTTGAATCAGATGGAGACATCCAAATACAACTCACATTCAAATCCGCTGTTGGAGAAGACGTATTGGAAAAGATAATCGCAGATAGGATATTGCCATACTTAACAAACATTGGTAGGGATTTGAGACAAACTGGATATATGGTACCCGTTTATCGTGGATTACGTGATATTGCAAATACGAAAATCGTCAATATAACATACATATCCGTAACAAATGCCTCTAAAAACGTTTCGTGGGAAATGGTTCCTTGTATTTACTCGATATGCACTTTAAATAAAGAGCAACCCGGACAACCGCCCGTCGCACGTCTAAAACGCGTTGAAAACTTTAAAGAGATGGACGCAGCAAATATACTGATTGCAGAATTGTATGGGCAAGTACAGTACGGAGAATTAGGATTACAGGAAATCGTCGGCGAACTGGTTGCGAGAGGATTATCCGACAATGAAGAAACCGCTAGAGTAACTATTGCTGCTTTCATTTCCACCATGAATGAAATGAATGGCGAGATTGTGGAAAACCCTGGGTTCCCTATAAATATGGCAGTAAATACAGAAGATAAAACAGTTGAAATATCTGTATCCGGGTTAACTTCTATCTTCTATCTAGACACGATTGGAACGTACATTGATGCAATTATCAAGATGACCCAGTTTTATAAAGAATCGAATCCGCTTCTCACTAAACTGAAAAAACTATGCAAAAAAGCAGAGAAATTTCGAGAGGTGGAACCCGAACAAAAAGAAGTACAAATGACACTTAAAGACGCCACTCGAGTGGAAATGCCGGTAAAATTCAACAAGTTTGCCGACGAAGAAGATTTCTTCGCACAATTTGCTTCAGACGAAGAAGGAGAGGATGACTATAAAGCAGCAGAATTTATAACGGAAGAAGGACCGAATCAAGAAGAAGGAGATATTGACAATCTCATTGAACAGTTGCGTGTAAATAAAGATAAAAAACAAGTATTATGGTTTGACGAAAATGAACCAGAATCTACACCTACTGAGTCGAAACCCGAAAAACAAGAACCGAAAAAGAAACAGACACTCTTCTTCTCAGATGATGAAGACGAAGAAGAAGAGGAAGACAAAGACGAAGGAGAAGAGGGACCTACGAAACAGATCGATGGTCGGTTCTCTGCAGAATCATCCGACTCCAGCTCCAGAGTCGTACTTCCGGATGAAAAAGAGAATAAAGATAAACCATCCGTTCCATATTCATTGCCAACCTCTCCACCAAAACGCGAAATAAACAAAAAGAAACAACTCTTCTTCGGATTTGATTCAGACGAAGAAGAATCAGGCGGTGGACCAAAAGCAAAAAAACAATATACAGAAGAAGACAAGGCAAATAAAGTTCAGTTTGTTGACCCAGAAACATTGTTGGAAGAAAATGAGCAACCTGATAACGAAACGGGCGAAAATTACGGAGAAGACGAAGATACGCGTATTGTTCCGGATGGCATGCCTTTGAAACCGGTGAATCCCTTTCTAAAGAAATTGCGGAAGAAAGACCCCGTACTATTTATGACAAAACCATCCGGTAAATACAAAGCATTCTCTGTTAGTTGTCAACCAACCTCTAGACATCCAGTTGTATTAACCCAAGAAGAGATGGATAGAACGGACAAATCTGCGTATAAACACGCAGTGAAATACGGGTCCGACCCTAAGAATCCGCATTATTTTATTTGTCCACGGTTCTGGTGTTTTTTGACAAATAGTGCAATATCAGAGGATGATGTGAAAGAAGGAAAATGCGGCAAAATTATCCCGAAAGACGCGGACAAGATTCCAAAAGGGTCGTATGTCTATGAATTAAACCCCAATGAACAAATACCCGGATTTATTGAAGACGCTAGAGCAGACGGTAAATGTCTACCGTGTTGTTTCAAGAAGACGTGGGATAATAAAGCACAAACAGATGCTAGAAAACGGTGCGAATCGCATATTCACACAGACGAAGAAGACAACGTAGAACCTCCGGAGGTAGAGAAGAAAGCGAGAAAGAAGAAACAATCTACGAAAACAATGCAATATATCTATAGTCTAGACACCTATCCAATACCGAATAAAAGATGGGGTTTTTTACCTATACCAGTTCAACTCTTCTTACAAATTGATTATCGTCCGGATATAGACCCAAATAATCCTGCATTGTTACAACCCGGCAAATCAGCGTTCTTGCGATATGGCGTAGAACAACCTCTCAATCAATCTTTCCTAGGATGTTTTGCCGATATTTATTCGAACCGTCAAGGATTGAATAAGATATTGTCTGTAGACGAATTTCGAAAAACGCTAGTAAACGCAATCGATTTAGATACATTCGTAAAAGCGCATAATGGTTCTTTACTCTCTGCATTTTATCCAAAGACGAGAAGAGACGCGGATTCAGTTCATAGCAGCAATAATACTATGAAAGTATCGAAAGAAGTTCGGGCAAAATATAAAGATACGGATTTTGCTTCTGGACTAGACTTATCAAATAAAGCAATGAAACGCCATCTAGATGATGCGATATTGGCGTATGATAGTTTTATTGCATATTTATCTGACCCGACTGGTCATATAGACCATCAGTATTTATGGGATTTTATATGCGACGACAATCGCCGTATCATACCGAAAGGGTTGAACCTGATTATTTTGGAAATAAAAGCAAACGATATAATTGACCGTATTGAATTGATATGCCCTACCAATCTGTATTCGAGAAATCAATACGACCCATTAAAAGATACAGTGATACTGCTGAAACACGACGAGTTCTATGAACCTATATACTTCTATGAAAACGGACAAGTTGAACGATTCCTGTCGAGAAGCAAAATACCGAGTTCGATTGATGAGGTATTGAAACGCGTAGAACACGCTACGGGCAAATACTGTCCGGGAATGCCTAGTCTGCCGAGAATTTACCGGTTTGCAAACCCGGTTCCAATACAACGTATTCTGGGTGCTCTAGTAAAACGGGCGAAAATCGAAGCACAAGTAGCAAACTATCAGGGAAAGACTATTGGGTTGATGGTGAATGTAAACACTGCTGCAGAACCGAAATCGGTATACTTCCCTTGCGCGCCTTCGGCGCGCCTTAAAGGATTACCTCTCGAATATATGGACTCCGAAAATATATTGAGAGAATACGAGTATACAGTCCAAGTATTGAATAAACTGAATGCGGTTACTAAATTACCGTGCAAACCCGTATGGAAAATCAAAGAAGACGGCATGGTTGTCGGGTTTTTGACAGAAACAAACCAATTCGTTCCAATCCGCCCCACAGAAGATATAATGATGGATGGATTACAAACATATGAAGGTGTGGATTCATTTGCAGCGGACAAAACAATTGCCACCGATCAAAAAGGCGATAAAAAACGAATCAAGATGACAAAATATATCGTATTAGAAAGTCAGTTTTACCACGCGTTCCGAAATCGCATCCGGACATTGATAAACCAATTTTCCAATAGAGAAATCAAACACGAAATACGCCGAATCGCAGAGGATATAACGACATTGTATGCAAAGAAAATCGCATATATAGAACGTCTTATCGAGAAATTGATAGACGGTTATGTAGTGTTTGTCGATATCGATAAATCCGTTTTGCTAGATATGGCAGAAATAAATGAGTGTGAAGACATAAACGACAAAGGACCGAACTGTATCATCAAAGAAAACGGAGTTGCACAACTGGTTGTCCCTAAATACCACCTGATTTCAAAATACGATAATGAGAAGATATATGTTGGTAGAATCGCAGATGAACTTATACGAAATGACCGGGTTAAATCAATTATGTACGATATGAAAACCCGATTACACGCAAAGAATACAGATTATAAAATACGAGACGACGAATTCGTGTTAGTACAGTCCGCATTAACATCTGAATATTTTGCAGAATTAGATTCGAATGCAAATATGAATCCATATGTAAAAAACGTGAATTACGAAATGGCAAATCCCTCTATATCTGTTGTATATCCGAACGAGAAGATACCGTTATCGGAACAATACAATCCACCATCCGACGAATTAGTCGGCATTGACCAATCGTGTTTAGTAAAAGTTTCGAAAGTTATTGGAAACAGACACCAAATATGGGAGAGGATATTCACAGACGATACGCGTGAATATGTATTGCGGGATTCTGTAAAATGTACCTACCAACCAATTATTCGAATAGCAAAACTGGCACTGGACGAAACCTGGACGGAATTGGATGTGAAAAATCGTCTAGTAGTTGCATATGAGAAGTTGTTTGAATCCGATTCCGCGAATTTACTAAAGATCGCAAATATTATGCGCGAACAGGGCAAGAGTCGTATATTTGAAAAGTTTGTCAAAACAAAGACGAGTCACACGCCGAACGAATTCCAAAGTGTAGTAATGAGCGACGGTTACCATATTACAGATATGGATATCTGGGTAATAGCAAATGAATATAACCTGCCTATCATAGTGTTCAATCCAAACGGTCTAAAGGGTTTTTTCAATAAGAAGACAAATACAGGACCGACGAACATCCGATCACAATGGATTAAAATGGGCGGAGGAAAAGACGACAATTATCATTTTATACGGTCGAAAATCGGCAGTTATGCAAACCACGTATATGAATACAATCTGATTGTTCCAGAAATAAAACTATCCAGAACGAAAGATTTTCTAGATGCTGTTATGGAATCTGAGAGGTTGAACCAGATAAATACATGCGGTTTGGAAACCGCTCTGAAAAAATTCCTCTAATCAAACAACGCTAAATCAAAATATTATTATGCGATATATTTATAAATATAGCATAATATCTCATCGCCCGAATATTTATCCTCTGTGTGTGCGACGACGATTACTATTTCTTTTGCGTGTGCTCTTTCCCATCACCATATTTTTCCCTTTTCTATACATCTTTTTCGCGTCAAACATTGCTTGCTTAAGAGAATAGTTCTTGTTAGTCTTTCTTCCCATTTTAAACGCATTCTTTACTGCCTTATTCCATTCACTGTTTCCTGCCATTGTTTATATAATACAATGAGATATTCTATTTTGGGACAATTCCTACGTTCCTTCACTTCGTTATGACTTCGTTATGCCTTCGTTATATCCTCTCTCTGGAATTGTCCCAAAAACCATTTCCGGTTCTAGAATAAAGTCTATGTCTATCATTACTTTTTGTACTGAATCACTCATTTGTTTTTGGCAGTAGTAACTAAATGTAGACCCGTTCTTCTTATTGAAGTTATAACAACCGATGAATATGTTATTACACGTTTTCGAAATAAGCATATCAACAATTGCATTCAAATGCCTATTCGTGAATTGTTTTTCTGGAATAATAAAATTATATTCATTCTTTAATAAAAAATCAACCACATTATTTACTACGGAGTCGGACAATATTATAATCGTCTCCGTTTTTTGCATATATTTCTGAATCAACGCAATATATTTATTTTCAATTGTTCGTCTGAATAAGGTCGGTGACATATTGTTCATTTTTGACCAATGTTCGATTGCGTCGAGTTCAACGCGCAAATGTATTACATTGATTTTCGGGTCTCGGACAATGCACCGAATCGTTTTTTCTGCGGCAATTTGGTACATACTTAAATACTCGATTTTCATTAATATGTCTTCAAACACTCTTTGTCGATAACTATTCGAATAAATAGATTGCAAGTCCGCAAATGTAAATTCGCATTCTGTATTCGAGAAGTCAATCACAATGTCTTTTTTTAATACTTCGTCATATGTTTCTTCCATAACGTATGTTACTGGATTCGGCAAGTCCATTGCAATATTGTATTTCAAGAAAATGTACTTCTGTTTACCATAAGCGGGGTCACCGCGAATACGATTAAAGTCCGTATATTTGCTTATAACCAACCCTCCGTTCCTTACGAACGATTTGCTGATTTCATTCGTTATATCGATTTTTGTTTCTTTATTCCCATAAAATGCACTCAGCAATGTAAACCTTGCACAACTCTTATCAATTACGCAAATATTATACTTACTATTCAAATACTGGTTCAGACTTACAATGTCAATTACTTGCGAAACAGGAACATATTTATTTCTTGATACGTCATTTATATAATTGTCCAATACTACTGCTTGACTATTGGTGGAAATTCCATTCATTATGGAACACACTGCAGATATTATTCGGTTAGCGAATCCACTTGAATCACCCCGTTCGATTTTCGTACAAATCATTGTTGTTTATTTTTTATAAATAACAATTGCTAAAAAAGTAGAATAAAAAACGCATTCATATCTGGACGATAATATTATGCCTACACTCCTTCCTCTCTCCGGAATTGTCCCAAACTGTCAAAGAAAAGTGATATGAAGATAGCATCCATATATACGTAAAAGATGCAGTTTGTCAAAAATTTAATACAAAGGTGGATAAAAGACGATAAAAAAGTATTGGGAAGATGGACCATTGACCATTGCGATAAAATACGAAATAAAAAAGTAGATTTATCAAATGAAGACCATTGCGGTCCGTGTGGTCAATATATACAAAACAAATTCACCTACAAGACAGATACGAAGTGGTCGGTCCGCGAATAAAATCCTATTTAGAATCCGGCGTTATATCCATCATCGCATAATCCCGGGTCTGTGCGTTTCATATTACCTATATTGTTACGTATTTCTATTTTCGACCTCGGGCATACATCGGAATCGTCGATGGACTTACCTAATAACTCCTCCATAGGGTCGAGTTCTTTATCACTTACCTGTGTCGCCGCCAATTTCGACATCTCATTCATATCGAGTACCAGTTGGAAAGAGTTTGTTCCATAATAACCCGGTTGACCGCACATCACGTTCGCACTAACACCTCGCATATTATCTGCTTCTCCGAATCGGGCAGCATCTAATAAAACCTCCGTATGAACTTCAAACGTCGCCTTTGCAATTGGACCAATATTGTCGCTAAACAATCCAGTACGGAAAATCGACACCAAGTCTTTCTTCGTCGTCATACGGTCGCATAACAGACTCAAGTGATGGTAGTTCGCATAAGCACCACTGAATTCGAGCACATCGACAATCTCATCATGTATCACCTGTCGCGCCGCTTCGATTCCAAGTACATCAAACATTTCGCGAATATCATTGCTATGTGTGCGTTGCGAGTCAATATAGTCCATTCCTAAGGTTTCCAGCAAATTCGAACCAGTTGTATCCAACACCCATACATCTTTCTTCTCGTATTTGCCGTCCACCTTTGAAACCATATTGTTCAATTTGCGTGGTAGAACATTTACAATACCACTTACCCCACGCAGGATAGTATTATTCAACAAGTCGTCTTGGAACTTCTTCAGGATATGGATTTCGTCTGTTTGGTCGAGTGGTTCTGCAGTGCCTTTGCGTTTCTTCGATGAAGCAATATTTGACATTCTGACTCGGAAAACGAGTTTGTCCGAATTGTAGTCCGCGTAGACACAGTCCACGTCTGTTCCCAAACTGCCGTTCTTAACCGTGAAATGGATATCGTCCATCGTGATATTTTTATCGAGAAGCGTCTCTGTATCCATTTCCATACGCACAATCCATTTGGATTTCGTAGATTGTTCCGCTGGTGCATCACTTCCATTGCACTCTTCCAACATACGACTGAACTCGTAATACTGTTCTACCAATTTACGATCTTCTTCAATACGCGTGTTGAACTCGTCCGGGTCAAAGCATATCTGGACAGACGAAACCACGTCGGAGAGACGCGTGTGCTCCATCATATTTGCAAACTGTTTTGCCTTCTCCGGGTTTCCCTCATCGGCAGACTTCAAGAAGACAGTCATAGACGGATTCTTTGGATTCTTCGTCAGACGGAGGATTTCCTCGATACGCGGCACACCACGCGTCACATTTGACTTGGATGCCACACCTGCTGTGTGAAATGTATCGAGAACCGTAAGACCATTTATGCAGTCAAAATTTCGAGTTCCTTCAACGGTTAAGTCATATGCGTAATCCGTTGTATTCGGAACTTCTTCAATTGAAACAATCTGGTCAAATTCCAAGTCTGGACATCTTCCTGCTCGATCTTCCATAACAAGTTCTCCGTTGATGATATTTGGAATCTGCAAATCTGAACGACAGTATTCGTACATATATGTCTGGTCTAGGATTGTCATAATGCGCTCCTGTTTTGATTTGATACTTAGATTTAACATTCTAGCGAGAATCTTCGACTGTTCATTCGTAACCAAGAGTTCATATATTTGCTTGATATCTTTCGACCCCCTGTTGTTTGTCTCCGTCTTCTTTGGTTTGATAATCTTTCCAATAACTCCCAAGTTTTTAAGAATAAGCTGAACTCGAGAAAGCATTTTTAATGAAACGGATGCCATAGATATTTTTTCAACTCTTAATCTTGGTTTAGTCACCGACCCATCTCCACTTATGTAAGCGTCCAAGAACCCCAACAGACACTGTTTGTTCGAAAATACGATGATGTCACTTATGAATTTATTATGACTGAGTTTACCGCACATATTTTCCAATATTCTACAAAGCAATGTGCTGTAAATACGAATGTCTTGACTAGTCCACCCTTCTTGAATCTTGTTCTTATGGCAATAGATCTTTGTCGTGAGGTTGTATCTCGAGCACCAAGATTCAATTGGTTTTAAATAATCCAAATCATTGTTTGCGATTGATACCTGATGCTTCGTCATACAACCCTCCGCGCAATACGCACCAATAAGGTATCCAAACTCATAGTCTAGAGGAATGAATTCTGGAATTTCGTAATTGCAAATATTATTGGACATTGTGTAAACGTAACCGGGTTTGTAGACAATTCGATTTGGTCTTGTTTTGGTTTCTTGTAAAACCGCATATGCACTGTCACTTCGAGTGTAAGGAAGCGTAAATGTTTTCCCAGAGTGAGTTGACCACCAGTGATATTCATTCACAACGGTTTTCGCTTTTTCCATTTCAGTGCCATATATGTACTCAGTAGGTGGTAACACTTCGCGTAAATCAAGTACGAACCGTTCTGCATAATCAATCGATTTTTTAGAAACTGGCAAATAATCACCCACTTTCAAATCCGAACCATTGACTCCTTGTATCTTACCATCAATCAATTGCAAGAACGACTTTGCTTTCGTCGCAATGATTTCGCGGTTTCCTTTGGTCGTCACTTTAACCATCGTATTCGTTCCGTCCTCATTAATAACCGGGTGTTTCGTTACTGCCTCAATTCTACGCCATACAGTGTTTCCATCTTCCGTTGCGCTTGGCACTTCATAGAACTTCGACAATTCCGCATAAGTCGTGTCTTTGTCTGCCATATATTCCATTTTGCTGGTAGTCTCAATACCCCACTTAGCAAAATCACCAATCTGAAAAGAGGTCACTATACCTTTATCATCTCGAACCAAAATCTCGGTTTCATATACAAATGAATTCAAGGTCAGTTGTGTAGTAGGTTCACCAATCGATTGACCAGCAACAACACCGACCATTTCACCGGGGTTCACTATCGCCTGTTTGTACTTCAAGAATACAGTCTCCAACAATAGTATCAATCCTTTGCGATGGAATCGCTTGACAAACAGTAGTTCGCGAGGATTCAAATAGTAGAAGTAGAGAGTCTCGAACAACATATTCGGTTTTGCATAATTCAACAAGTTCAATTTGTCAAAATACTCTTCTATTAACTGAAATGCTTCCAATGGAGTAATATCGACAATGGAATTTGATGCAAGTCCGAGATTGCCTTGAATATTATTGATAATATGTATGAACGCGACTGGTGCAAGAACTGAATCCAGGTTTTTGTTATTGAATATGTTCTTGACTGCAACATCTCGTGCGTTCATCATCATATCAATATACTTTTTGCAGGTCTTTCGCAATTCGTCTTTCTGTTTTCCCATTCTCGCCGACGCACTCTTATTGAATACCGACTTGATGTCTCCGTCGGTTTTATCCGTGGTGACCATATCGTAATGCATGTAGATATCTTGCGTCGACATTGTGACGATCGGGAGAGACTGGTTCTCGACAAACATCGGGTCGAAAGAATCCTCTCCGTAGGAGAACTGAATGACCTTTCCACTACTGTTGCGGACGGTGAGGTCGTATTCCACCTTGAGGTCTTCAAGACCCTTGATCAATCTACGCTGAATATAACCTGTTTGCGAGGTATCGCGAACCTGTAATCCATTTGCAAGACCGAAATTGAGTGTTGACGGAATGGTCAAATCATACATTTTGGGGTACTTTTCTGGACTGAGTGGAGTTATTTCCACAATAGGATCAAGAACTACATTTTCGACATGTTCATATTTATTTAGAGTATCAAATATCACGACATTGTCTTTTAATTCAACAAATCGTCCTGCAATACTAAACAGCATTGCAAGTTTATTTGCATCCTCTTCGCAATTCGTTTTGAATTGAATTTCATCTTTTTCAATTGACGCTTCTAACAACAATTCTACCAGTCTCGGTCCAGATGCATTGCATATAATATCGGTCGGAATAACATATTTTTTTCCAGATTGAATGTCTTTTAACATCCCAATCAATTCAGAGTCAGTATATAACTCATATGAAACGGTTGGAGGATTACATAGTTCCATTGTAACTGGCAAACAATCGCCGACCTTAATTTCAGGAGTAAGAACTTCATTGAATATCCGTTTCTCCGCGTTCCAGATTAGCAATGATTTGCTTTCTGTAACAATTACCGACCTACCTCCCAACGATTTGATTTCGTACAACACATTTCCCGGGTCGTGGCGAGTAACTGCGGTTATCTCCTCCCAAGTAACAACGCCATTCTCATCCATTGTAGGAACATATACAACACCGCCATCGATATTTACCAATTCCATATTCTTCTCTTCGTATTTTTTAACAGATTCCGGAGATGAATTATCAATAATTCCATCAATCCATCTACCAATTTCGGTATATACTGGTTTGCCTTTTTCTAATAATACAATCGGTGTTTCCCATGACACTGACTTCACAGCTGTATCAATCAATCCAATACGACCACCCATAGCATGAAAGAACAATTCGTGTGCATTTAGACCACCTATGTACGAATTCTTGATGAACCCACGTGCACCTGGAGAATCGTCGAATTTACAGAAATGTGGCAATGTTCTGCTATCAAACCCGTACGGAACTCGTTTCGAATCGACGTTGACCTGTCCAAGGCAAGAAATCATATGTGAAATATTGAGAAGCGAACCCTTCGACCCCGAGTTGACAATCATCAAGAATCGGTTATCCGCGTTCAAACTCTGTCGACTGATTTCATCCGTCTTTTTCGTCGCATCGTTTAGCACATTGTTGACTTGTGCTTCAAACTCCGTCTTATTCGAATACGACGTATTGTTTTCGAACGCACCGGCGTGTAATTTCTGAATGAGTGCCGCTACTTCTAATTCCTTGTCTTGTATTGCCTGGATAATGCGCGTATGTGTTTCGCGATTCGACATCAAATCACTGACACCTACACTGTACGAACTTACCTTCATGTATTCAGTAACAATATTCTGTATATTGTCGATAAACTCCGCGGCGGTTTTCTTCCCATAGTCATTGCAAATACGATGAAGAATTCCTTTGGATGCACCGCCGAGAACCGACTTCTCGATTTGACCTCTTATATAACGCCCATTATAGATTTCCAAATAATGATTCGACGTTGCGGGGTCTTCTTTTTTATCCGTGTCCCATAATTTCGTCTTGTATTTAAGAGTCAGCGGCGGCATAATTTGCGATAAGACTTCGAAATTTGTCACTTCTTTACGACTCCTCTCAAACAATGTTGCGGGATTCACATTTGGATACGACATCAATAGATTCATTGCGTCGCGTGCTGAAAATTTAACTCCTTCGCGCGTAATACGATACGACCCTAATAGAGAATCCTGATAGATAGCAATGATTGGTACATTGCTAGATGGACTGACTATCTGTGACGTGGTCGACGCCAATAACCGTAACTCTGTTTCTGCTAATACATTTTGCGCCATATGCATATTCATTTCATCCCCATCGAACGGTGATTCCACAAGGTTTCCCAAGCGGCCGGACTGTATCATAAGCAGACTCGGGATGACTAATCCTTCATCGTCCACCAACACCCGTTCAGTCTCTGAGTGGATGTCGTATCCTTGTCATAACGGACGTAGACATTCGCACTGCGGATTACCCATCCTATCCTTCACATTATTACCATTGGGTTCGGCTGTTAACCGAGTTCCTCCAAAATGTTTCCAAAGTGGAGTGGTAGTGAGAGGTTTTAGGGACTTCCCGCATCAAGGTGTTTCGCAAATAAATTTGAAAATACTAAAGGAAATTCTATTTTGTGTGTTGTATGATATTCATTTAACTTTGAAAGGTGTTGTTCAATTTGCGACGAAACAATGCGATTATTTTTAGCGAGATTTTCTCGGGCAAGAAGAGGAGCAGTATTGCGCCAGTTAAAAGCAATTAACTGTTGTTCGGGGTTATCCATATCAAAATGGGAAAGAGGAATTACATGGTCAATATGCCAAACCGTTCCTCTATTTTCCATTGTGAATTCTGGTGAATAACTAAGCATCCACTGTTCATACTCAGGAAAAGTGCAACCTAGATACTCAATTGTATGCATTTCTTTTCTTGTGAGACACCACCAAATTCGCGTTCTTATTACGCGTTTTAATTTTCCGGATGGTTCTTCTCTTTCACAATCTTTGCACTTCAATCGATTATGGCGGAAATGAGTTTTCGGTACAACTTCTTTGCAATATTTGCAAATCGTGTTTTCCGTTCCAATCTCTGCTTCCAATTTTGCTTTTTCCTCTGCTCTTGCTTTCTGTCTTGCCTCCGTTTTTCTGCGTTTATAATCTCTTGCCTCTTTTTGTATTCGTTCTTTTATTGCAAGGTCTTGTTCGTAGGTCTCCCTACGATTTATATTATTACATTCCTTGCAACAATTTGTATGATAAATAAACTCGGTTGCCGATTTAATACAGTCACAATGACTACACGTCTTTGTTTCGTCTGCGTTAATAACACGAGTTTTGTATTTTTCGCGATTAATCGCATTCATACAACTTTTACAAATACAACGATTTCTAGATATAAACGCTGTCACCGGTTTTGTTGAATCGCACTTTGAACAAACTTTCTCCATTTTAAGGTTTTGTATACAACACATCAATTTATTCCTTTATATATTTAAAATTTTATTCACTAGGGAGTTGCACGCTTTTCACGCTCCCTGTTGCCGACATCGATGATTAGAACATCTTTTGTCCATCGGCATTGTAAGGCTTAGTATTTGAAACGTTCATACGAAACGTATCGCCTTTACGCATCACTTTTACTTCGTGACACATCATACTCATTCTGTGCAAACTCGGTTGTCTATTGAATAGCACATAATCTCCGTCCATCATATGTCGGTGGACTATGTCGCCATTCCGTAGCACAATCGAATTGCGGTCAACGTATCGCAATGAAATCCGTTCGCCGCTTTTCCTCTCCAGGATTTTCGCTCCGGGATAAACGTCCGGACCGTTCTGAATCAATTTCGTCAAGAACTGGTGGGTCAGGTCGTTTACGGTAATCGGTTTTGTAATATTCATTGCGATTTTCATTGGAACACCTAATTGTCTTACGGATAGATTCGGGTCGCCGGTAATGACAGAACGCGCACTGAAATCCACACGTTTTCCCATCAGATTACCACGGATGCGACCATTCTTGAAATTGAGTCTGCCCATAATACACTGCAATGGTCTTCCATTTCGTTGTGCGATTGGCGATGCACCTTTTACTTTATTATTCGCAATCATCGCAATGAAATACTGAAGGTCCAATGTCATACCTTCAATGACATTCGGATTTGCATTATCCTGTATCTTGTTTTTCAAATCGTTGTTAATTTTAATAATATTAATATAAATATGCGTCAAATCGTCTTCACTGCGTTGTTGTGCGTCCAATTTGACAGAAGGACGGACGGCGGGGGGTGGAACTGGTAGTATTTGGCAAACCATCCATTCCGGACGAGACCAGTTTGAACTAAACCCAATGAAATTGACATCTTCGTCCGAAATGCGGCGAAATATTTTAAGCACGATTTCGGGAGTCAATTTCAAACTCGCGGTTCCGCCCGCCGCGTTCGATGACGGAATACGTAACCAATGTGCATGGATTGTCGCCATACCTTCCAATTTAATCTTGTCTGGTTGCAAACATCCACACCCTTCGCCAGTATGGTCACCACAACGACTAATACGCTTCGAAACTACCGACTGTACATAATCCCATCGTTTCTCACCTGTGTAATTTAATATATGCGCGTGCTGAGATTTGTCAATAAGCAGTTTGCTACATTTAAAGCAAACACATTTGAGCACTTTCATTATTTCCTTGATATGCTGAATAAAGAATACGGGTCTCGCTAACTCGATATGACCGAAATATCCGGGTGTATCAATATGGGTCAACCCATCGGTTGGACAAATCATACCGGGTTCTAACACTCCCATACGGGGGTCAAACAAACCACCGTCAACCGGCATACCACCCATATAAGTCTCCCTCCTCGTTACTTCCACCACAGAGTTCTTAAGAATCTCTTCCGGGGAAAGGAGACTAAATTGGACACGGATAATTCTGGAAGGAGTTTCGTATTCACTTCTAACTTTTGACATGATTTATAATTGGCGGAACTATAATATAATGAATGATATTTTTAAGTAGGTTTCGATAAACAATAATAGCAACTCGGTTATTGCAAATAAGTGTATGCGAAAAATGTCTTCAATTTTTTGGGGTTGCGACAATTCCGGACATTAGAAGATATTGTAAAAATACATAAACGCAATACTATACAAACTACTATCTAAGTCCATTTTCGTTCAATATATTATGCCGTTTAACAGAAAGAAACTATCTTCTCCTCAGAAAAAGCAAAAGAAGGTTGAACCAGAGTCGTCTTCTTCGGAATCCGACAGTTCATCTTCCGAGTCCGAGTCCGAATATAAACCATCTTCTTCGAATGATAGCAATTCTGCCGAGGATGAAACTGTATACACAGAATGTGATTCAGATGAGGATGTAGAAGAGGTAGAAGAAGAGGAAGAATTCGACCATCGTAAATTCAAGAAGACCATTGCAAAGATGTTTCCTTCCAAATACTCAAAAGACCGAGCAAAAGAGGCGAATACGAGTACGAATAAAAAGAATAGACATAATGAAGATACTGAATCCGATGATTCCGATTCGGATGAATCCGACCGCGAGACAAGAAAAACACAGAAGACCAAAAAACACCAGCAATCTGTTAAAAAATCGCAGAAAAAATCGAAATCCAATAAGAAACCATCCAAATATAAATCAGACGATACGGAC
>Ga0214917_10002368_pt1 | contig 23054 bp, 19 predicted proteins | sample LL_1208_BB_MetaG_FD_177983 | JGI IMG/M metagenome (GOLD analysis project Ga0214917, IMG submission 177983) | Freshwater microbial communities from Lake Lanier, Atlanta, Georgia, United States - LL_1208_BB | ecosystem: Environmental > Aquatic > Freshwater > Lake | place: USA: Georgia | collected...
CGCAACGGAGCCAGCGGCAGCCAACACCGGCACTCCAACAAGCCCGGATGGACGCAGTAGTACCACCGCAACGGAGCCACAGCCAACACCGGCACTCCAACAAGCCCGGATGGACGTAGAAGTACCACCGCAACGGAGCCAGCGGCAGCAACAAGCCTGGATGAACATAGAAGTACCACCGCAACGGAGCCAGCGGCAGGTCGACACAGCCGTAACACAGAGCCAACAGATCGGCATGCGGCTCTTGGCCAGAACGGCACAGAAAAAACAGACAGTTCGTGAACTGGATTCGATCTCGGCTCAGGCAACTCGGCTTCTCCAGCAGTATGCCAGACTCGGGATCCGTCCGCCGAACTGTCGTCTATGAAAAAAAAAATCTCATCATTCCGATAAATGAAACAACGACAGCAGCGCGCACAAGCACACCGCCAGCGGGGGCAGAGCCAGCAGCAGCAGAAAACGATCGAGGAGTGCGTGGTGTGTTTAGAGGCCAACCCGGATTTTCAATCGCGGTGCCACCACAGATTCCACAGAACGTGTATCGATCGGTGGCGCGACCAGTGCCAGCAGCACGGCCGGCCGATCACGTGCCCGTCCTGTCGTGAACCGCTCCCCCAGCTGGCTTCCGGGAGACCACTACCGCCCGCACAGCGACCGATGACGCTCAACCTTGCCAGGGAAAACCTCCATCCGGATGCCTTTCGTGATCTGCTCGGCTATTTAAGATGAAGTCTGCTACGGAAGGGCGCGCGCGACGCTCGGCTCCGGAGATGTCCCGATATGAAGAAAACACGTCTTGCTGGTTTCTTCATGGATGATGGACAGCCGCAGATCCAGATCCCATCCGTGGCCCGGCCGGTCGATCCGCTCGATCCGCACCGCGCCATCGGCCACGCGGAACTCGAACCGGGCCGGATGGAGGCGGTGCTCCATGCTCCGCACGGCGTTCCTCTCGCGCACGCGGCGCAGGCGGCTTTTCTGAGCCACCGCGTCGGCAAGCTCTTTATTCATGATGTAGTCGGTGTGCGGCTCGACGAGAAACACATAACCGTCCGCGCGGACGCGCTGGGTGTGATAGATCCTCTTGGTGTCCCACAGGTGGCCGTAGCACTCGTGCCGTGTCCCGCCGTAATACCCCGGGAAAGTCGTGCTGATGAACGGCCGATCCTCAAACAGGATCTGGCGGCCGTGGACGTGCCGCAGGGGCGTGTTCAGGTGATTGGCGTGGCGCCACAACAGATCGGGACCGGTCACCTGGAGCGCGTTCTGGCCGTAGAAGCGCGCGTGGATCTGATCCACGGCCTGATCCAGGCACCGCCGGATGGCGTCGCTGCCGGGGATGGCGAGCATGACCGAGTTGAAAAGCCCCCACGGCGCGAGGTCCTGGCACAAAACGTGGTCGTCGTCGGGACGGACGAGATCCTGGAGCCGCCGCCGGAGGACGTACTTGTGGTCGAAATAACAACCCCCGTGGACGACGAGGTAGCAGTAGCGGAACAGATCCGCGCGGAAAGCCCGCGCTTTCAGGATGTCGTACGCCTCCAGCACCCGCTCCGGGAAATGCCGCCGGATGAACGAACGGCAGTCCGCATCGTCAAAGAAACGATACTCGTACTCTGGATTCAGCTCGACAAAGGTCAGGAAAGCATTGTAATGCAGCGGGTGCTGCGGCTGCCGTGTCGAGAACGTCTGGATGATGACGCGCGGGATCTTTTGGTCTCGGATCACCGAGACGCTCAGCGCGACACGCGTCTCCAGCTCCATTGTTTTTTCGTTCGTCTCCGAGGCGCCAATGTCGAGCACCTCGTCGTCGATCCGCAGGCGCAAGAACTGTCCCCAGCCCGTAAAAGCATCGAGCCGTCGCACGACCACGCGGCACCGCCGCTCGCCGACAAAATAGACCACGGCATGGAAATCATCCACCGGCTCTTTGAGCAGCTGGTAAGCATTGCCGATCAGGCGCTCCGGTCGCGGAGCCATCGTCTTGGGAATCATGTCTCTCTACAGACCCGCAATATATATATAAATCATTCCGGTCTAAAGACGTAACGGCGAAAAACGAAATGGCCTGCGCGATCTGCCTGGAAGACGTCTTTATCCCGGTCGAGATCACGGGCTTCCCGTGCGATCCGCAATATCGGGGCTGTTATTCTTTCCAGCGGGTGTGCGAGCGGTGCGCCATCCGCTACCTCCACCTCGACAAGGCCAGGGCGGATCGTCCGTGCCGGATCCGGTGTATTTTCTGCGAGAGCACGCTGAACCCTAGAGAGGCGGTCGAGCCACTGTACCGGAAAGATTTCTTGCTCATGTCGCTGGATCAGAAAGAGAGGGCCTGCCCGTCCTGTCCCGGGATCCGCGGGACGCACCTCGAGATCGATGCCCACCTGGAGCGCGACTGCCCCCGTGCGGTGGTCTCGTGTCCGTGCGGGGTGGAGGTCGAGCGGGGCGTCTTTGAGAGCCACCAGCGGGCGTGCTGCCTGTACCGCGTGTGTCCGGTGTGCAGTGCCGTAATCCTGTCCAGAGACCGCGACACCCACCTGCGGGAGGCTCACGGCTCCGTGTCCTGCCTGCTCTGCAACAAGATCACGAGCCGTACGCTCAGCGGACACATGGAGACCGAGTGCTGCTTCCGCCTCATCTCATGCCGGCACTGCAGCAGCCGCTTCCCGGCGCACGGCCTGGTGGATCACCTGATCGAGCACGTGACGGCGAGCAAGGATCGCCTGAGGCTCCTCGAGGACATCCAGAAAAAAGAAAACCGGATCTACGAGAGCCTGCTGCGGGAGGCGCGTGAGGTCTTTGAGTCGGTGTACGGCGGGCTGGAGGACTAGAAATAAAGCGCCATCTGGACGCCCCGTTCGTGGAAGCCGCAGCGGGTGTAGAATCCGGTCTTGTCGGGCGCGCAGTCGAGGATCACCTTGTAGCAGCCGTGTCTCTTGGCATGATCGACCGCGTGATCGATCAGCGCGCGGCCGAAGCCCTGTCCGCGGTGCCGCTCGTCCACCACGACGTCTTCGACGTGGCCGACACGGCCCATGCCGTGGATCAGCTTGTTTTCAATCAGCAGTGTGGCCGCGCCCGCGAGCCCGCCGTCGTCGGTCTCCAGGACAAAGACCTGGTGGTGGTCGTCATGGAGACGCTCGCAAAACCGCCGCCATCCGTCGCGATCCGGTTCTGGACACGGGGAGAGCCGGTTCAGCAGCGCTGGGTACGCGTCATCCAGGACAGAAAGCGGTCGCACAATCATCTGGTTTTTTTTCACCTGAAAAAAAAAATAATACCCGGCGCGACCCGGTTTAAAAAGACGAGGTATGATAAAACAGACCATGAGATTCATTTCCGAGGAACAAAAAGAGATCGTCCTGGACCCGTCGCGGGTCCGGAAGATCTGCGGCTGCGCCGGCAGCCGCAAGACCGACACCATGATCAAGTGTGGGATCCGGTATCTGCGGGAGAACCGGAGCGGCTCGTGTCTTTTCCTGACGCTCGTGGGCTCCGTCACGGACGAGATCCGGCGGCGGCTCTCGGCCGCGCTCCGCGTCCCGATCGACCGGGAGGGAATGAGCAACCACTATGTCGGCCGCCTCGGCGGCGCCACCGTGGAGGTGGCCAATTTTGACGCGTTCGTCCACACGCAGCTCGGGCCGCTCGCGGAGGACATTGCCGGTGATTTCGAGGCCAAGGCTCGTCTTTTGCTGGAGCGGATCCGCGGCGGTGAGCACCGTGATTTCCTGCTCCGGGACGGGACGCGCGCGGGGATGGTGCTGGTGGACGAGTTCCAGGATTTTTCACCGGTGCGCGTGGATATCGTTGCCGACTATTTCCGGCGCGACACCACAACCGCCCGGCTGGTGGTTTTGGGCGACATGATGCAGACCATCTTTAGCCGCGCGCTGGACGACCACACGCACCCGCTGATCCGGATCGACGCGCTCCGACCGGCCACGTTCCGCCTGAGCCGGTGCTACCGCTGCCCGGCCGCACACATCGAGACGGTCAATATCCTTACCAGTGCCATGCGCTCGAGATACGACATCCCGCCGATGGTCTCGGACGCGACGGGTCCGAGGCCGCTGTTTTTCACGCACGACGCGACGATGAGTTTCCAGGGCGCGTACCATACGGCACAGACCGTCCTCCGGATGATCGAGGCGCTCCGTGCGCACGACCAGTCGGTTACCACCGGCGATATCGTGATCCTCATGAAGCGGTGCAACCACCAGTCGGTATTTAACCGGCTCGCGGTGATGCTGCGGCAGCGCGGCGAGGAGTTCTACGTGGCCGAGACCAGGAACTGTCTGAACGAGCACCACGCGATTGACTGGGAGCGCGCCAGGGATCGCCTCGTGATGCTCAGCATCCACGGGGACAAGGGCAAGGGGCATCCCGTCGTCTTTTTCCTGGGCTTCTCGGCGGGCTCGATCCCGGAGGAGCGCCACCTCCTCCAGACGGAGGAGCTCCTCTCGCAGTCGCTGATGAACGTGGCCATGACGCGCTCCACGCGGTACCTCTTTGTGGGGATGAGCCGTTCCGCCCCCTCGGTCTATTTCCGGCGGTGCGCACGGGAGCTGGCGTCCGTGGCCTCTATGGCCTGGCGCCCGGAGACGATCGATGACGGCGTCCTGGCGGCCGTCGCGCGTGCCGCGGGCACGGACGCGCCGTTCCTCGGTGCCGTGGAGGAGAGGAAAGTGCCGCTCGCCGTCCCCGTGCGCAGCATCATCAGCGTCCAGCAGGAAGACAAGGACGTATGGCGCGACCCGCTCCGCGACATCGCCGCGCCCCGCCGTGAGATCCTCGGCACGCCCGTCCGCCTCCGGCTCGACGACGGCCGGGCGAGGATCTTACGATCGCTCGTTCGCCTCCTGTTTGCGCGCATCGTCCGTCCCGCGCTCCTCTTAAAGATCCTCCGTCCTTTCCGCCTGTCGCACCCCATCGTCTTTACGACCGACGACCAGCTCCTCTCGGTGGTCAAGGATCACCGTCTCAACCGGATGATCGAGGACACCGAGTACTGGAAAACCACCACACGGCGCATCGGCCTGTCGGAGCGGTTCCCGGAGCCGCGGCTCATCGTCCACGCGGTCTTTGAGCGGATTCAGCGGTCGTTGGAGGCCGTGGCCGACGCGGCTCGGCCGTGCGATCCGGCCGACCTGTGGCTGGTGGCGCTCTTCTGTCTCGAGTACCTGGAGAACCAGGACAACCACAGCCTCCTCCTGTACCACGGCTCTCCACCGGACGGCATCCCCGGCATCGAGGCCAACCTGCGTGCGTACGCGGCACGGCTGGCGGCTCCGAAACGCCTCCTCTTTCAGCAGAAAGCGGCGCTCATGGGCGTCATCGACGACGCCGAGCGCCTGGAAGGCCTCGGCTTCCGGCGCACGCTCGAGCCCGACAAGAGGATCTTTGTGGAGGGCTACCGCTTCGGCATCAATGCCACGATCGATTTTGTCGATCCGGACGCCAACCTGCTCATCGACCTCCGGTTCTCCGCGCAGAACGAGTGCCGGCCGGAGTGGCTCGCGCAGGCCATCACTGGTTCGTTGCTCTCGAGAAACAGCCGGTACGCCAACGCGCGGCACATCCACATCTATAACGTCACGAGAGGCGTCCTGTACACGACGATCCGCCGGAAAGCGCACACGATCCGTGGTTGGATCCTGCCTATCCTGGAGAGCTACCGTTTCCCGGACGTCTTGCGTGTCGAGCTCGAGGCGCAGATCCGGGATGAAAAATAATTTATTTTTCCACAGATAGAGGAGCATGGAGAAGAGGCTTGTTGCTGTGGTTGCCGCGGCACGAGCCAACCCGGTCTTTCACCCGCTCATACCCCTCGCGCACAATCCCTGCCTCTGCATCCTCCTGGAGACCGTCCTCTCCGTCTCCGGGGTGGAAGAGATCCGTGTCCTCGCCCACCCGGAGCAGAAAGCCGTCATCCAGACGGAGCTGAACCGGTGGTTTCCCGAGGAGAGGATCTCCATCCATACACGGTGGGACGACGCGCTCCGGGATCTCGGCGACGACGATCGAGTCCTGGTGGTTCAGACGGAGTTCCCGCTGCTTTCGAGGTCAACCCTCCTCCAGCTGACAAGAGACGAGCGATCGGATGACGGAGCCGTGCTGCTGGCTTCGAGGCTGCGCAACCACGGTCTCTACACCGGCCTGACCGACGACGGCTTCCGGCGGTATCCTGACAACGACCAGGAGGGCACGACGTGTTTCTGTGGCGCGGCCGTGGCGCCCGTCCGGTCGTTTGTCCCGATCCTGAGCCTGCTCGAGGAGGATGCCGACCATGTCGTGGCGATGGAACGGGCCGGGCTCTTGTGGCTGAGCCCGGCGACCGCCGCAAAGGAGTGCGCCGTCCTCCGGAGCCACGAAGACAAGAACTACCTGGAAGAGGTCTACATGGAGAACCGCAACGCGGATTTTATCTATCAGTTCTACAGCCTCTGGAAGCGGTGCTCTCTGATCGAGTCGCGGCTCGAGTCCCTTGAAGAAAAGATGTCGCGCTAAATTTTTTCATCTTCTTGATAGAGATGCCTCCTCCTCTGATCGAGAAATCCTCCCTCCGGCGTCTGTTTACAGACGATCTCACCCCGCAGGAGAGGGCGCGTCTGGCAAACGGCCTGGATCCGTTCCCACCGGTCAGCACGCCGCTCGTCCTCCTCCTCCGCTCGCCGGTGGTCTGTCGGGAGTCGCTGAAAGAGCTCGTTTTTCATTACGCGGATATCAATCTTTTCGGGCTGGACGGGTCGAACCCCCTCTACGAGGTTCTGTTCCGGTGGATCGGCGGCAGGACAGACGATGCTCTGGTTCTCCTCGATCTGGTGCTCCGGCTCGGGGCGAATCCTTCAGTGCCGTTGATCACCGGCACCCGCGCGCTCACCCCGATCGACCTCGTCCTGGAGCATGCCGATCTGCCGTGCGCGGAAAAGATCCTCGTCTTGCTCCTTGCCTTTGGTGGTTCTTCCGGCGTCTCTGATCATCCGCTCCTCCAACGCCTCCTCGCGCTCCGCGCGGACACGCTCGACGAGCCGCTGCTCTCGCGGCATCCGATCCTGGCGTCCCTCGTGCGGCGGCTCTGGAACCTCCCGAAAGGCCTCGGCACGCCGGAGATCCTCCGGCGCCATTATTATCTGGGGCTGGATCTCGTCCGGCCACTCGTGCCCGAGGCCGCGGCGAGCCTCGGAACCGCGGGCGCCATCCGTGTGAACCCGCTCTTTGAGGATCGGGGATACGACGGCGAGGACGGCTTCGTGTCGGAGGAGCGTTTTCATTTCTCGGTAGACATGATCCCCCACGTCGTGGCCGCCGGCAAGAACCCGATCACGGGCGTGCCGCTCCCGGATCAGACGCGCCGGGAATGGCTTCGGCGCCTCCTCGACGCAGAACCGCCGCTGCCCACCCGGTCGTTCCGGGATGTCGTCGACCGGTGGCCGGCGCTGTGGCCGGTACGGGTGGACGAGCAACCGGATGTCCTGTGGGCCGTCTGCGACCGGCTCCATTCATTCCTGCGGCTCGTTCATCCGTACACACAGGTCATGAGCATGACGGGCTGGTCGGCCACCAAGCGGGCGTATTTTCTGGATGTGGCAGAGGCCGAGAACCGCACCCTCGATGATTTCCTCCGCGGCGTGCTCACGATCGTCCCGACGGCCGAGAGTCCAGATACCGTGCTGACGAGCCTTCATTTCCTGGTGGAAAATACCGTCGGAGATTACGTCCTCTACGAGGAGCTCGTTGCCGCTTTCCGGGGGGCGAACGAGGATTTTGTCTTTTATTTCCTGGACGCCATCCTCGTGCCCGGCGTGCTGGACGTCCTGCTGCGGCACGTGCCCACCCGGTCTTTTCTGGAGCTATCCCAGGCCTGGTTCCGCGTGTGCGACGTGTATTTCCACGAGCACGCCCTCGACGAGGCCACGACCCCGGCGCTGCTGACCGATTAGGACGTTCGACGTTTTTTATTGGGATAAAAAAACATGAAACGCATCTACCTGTCGGGGGATCGGGACGAGCACGAGGCCGTCCTGCGCCGCTGCCGCGTGCCCGTTACCGAGGAGGCCGCCGGCCTCCTCCGCGACGTCCTCCGCAAACACCTGGATCTTCCTTCCGCGGTGGATCGCTCGCACAAGCCGCCGCACGCGCACCAGAAAAAGATTGTCCGCGCGATGCGCGACAGCCGCGGCCTGATCGTCTTCCACAAGGTCGGCTCCGGCAAGACGCTGACGGCCATCCTCGTCAGCCAGGACTACCTCGACCGCTTCCCCTGGAAGCGCGTCGTTGTCATTACGCCCGCCGGGCTCCTCAGCAATTTCCGGGACGAGATGAGAAAATCGTTCAAGAACCTCCTGTACGAGGATCGCTACGAGTTCTTTTCGTACCACGCGTTTGTCAACCGGTGCAAAGACGACGAGTTATTCTGCCACCGGTGCACCGACACGCTGCTCATCGTCGACGAGGCGCACAACCTGCGGCACATCTACCACGCCAGGAAAAACAAAAAGACAAAAAAAGTCAAAGAGTACGGCGTCATGAACCGGTGGATCACCCGGTGCGCGGAGCGCGCCGACAGGGTGCTCCTGCTCACGGGCACGCCCGTCTACAACCATCCCAATGATATCGCGGCTCTGTACAACATGATCCGGGAGGCGAACGAACGCCCCTTCCGGTACAGCTACGACCAGCAAGACCTGTTCGACTACGGCCTCCTGGATCAGCGCGTGTCGCTGTACGAGCCCCCGGTCGAGGCGGGCGACTACCCCAGGCGCGTCGATCATCTGGTGCCGATCGTCATGAACGATGATTTCCTCCGGCGCTACGAGGAGCTCCTCGAGAACCTCGAGCCCGGCGAGCGTCCCGAGTACCTCAGCCGGCTGTTTGGCGACGAGACCAACCTCGAGCCTTTCTTCAACGGCGTGCGCCGGGGCGTCAACAACCTCGAGGACGAGCGCAGCGCCAAGATCCAGTGGGTCGTCCAGAAAATCCTGGATCCGGCAACGCCCGGGCCGATCCTCGTCTTTTCCGCGTGGCTCAATGCAGGCAACCGCATCGTCGCCAACATCCTCGAGCACAGCCTCTTCAACGGGAAGCCGGTCCGCTACCGCGTCATCGAGGGTGACGTGCCCATGAAAGACCGCCGGGGGATCGTGTCGCGGTATAATCATGGCAGGACGCGCGTCCTTTTCTTGTCCAAGGCCGGTGGCGAGGGGCTGGATCTCCGGAACACGCGCACGGTCATCATCATGGAGGAGTCGTGGAACCGCGCCTCGCAGGAGCAGGTCATCGGCCGTGCCATCCGCTACCGGAGCCACCACGGTCTGCCTGAGGATCAGCGCCGCGTCGACGTCTACATCCTCAACCACCTCCGGCCCACGGACATGGATTACCGAGACAAGGTGCGCGCCTGGCTCAACGACGGGGGTGGGTATTCGTTTCTTGGCTTCCCGGTCGATCTGGAGATGATATCGATCGATTTTGCGCTCCGGGCGTACCACAAGAAGAAAAAAAAAGTGCTGGACGGCTTCGTCCGGCGGCTCCGCGAGCTCTCGTACCGCGGCCGTGTGGCGGCCGAAGAGGCGCGAGAGCGTCGAGAGCAGGAGCGTCTGGAGCGAGAGCGCCAAGAGCGCGAACGACGAGAACGCGAGCGCCAAGAGCGCGAACGCAGAAAACAAGAGCGCAAAGAGCGTGAGCGCCGAGAACGAGAGCGAAAACGTCAAGAACGCCGAGAACGCGAGCGGAAACGACAAGAGCGTCCCGAGGCGCGTGCCACGGAATCCGGCCTGCGCGAAAGGATCCGCGCGCTCCGCTTCGCGTCCGTCTCTGCGGCGGTGTACGACGAGTCCACGCGGCTCACAAAAGAGCTCGATGACGACATCATCCGTTTCTACCGCGAGATGATCGGTTCCGTGCCGGCCGATCCTTTCACATTCGCCGCGGCCTCGTGGCCGAGCCTGGTCGAGAAAGTGTGTCCCAGGAGCAGGAAATGCCGGCTCCTCCTCCAGAGCTACCTCGGCCTCTACCCGGTTCCGCTGTATCCGCTGCTGATGGAGAATGCCAAGAAATCCGTCCTCGTGCGGAGCCAGGCGCCAGACGTCATCGGCCACCTCTCCGCGATGGCCGACAGGATCCGGGCGCTGTACAGGGAGAGGCACGGCGTGCCGTTCCCCGAATAATTTTGATGAGCCGCTGGAGATCTTCGTTCGGAAACTTGTAGTCGAGATCGGGCTGATCCTTGTACCCGTCTTTGAGCAGCGTGTGCTCGCCGGTGAAAGATGCCGGACGGCCAGACGATCAGCGCCGAGCCGTCAAAATACAGCTTGTTGTTCTTGTCCGGCGTAATGACAAAACTCGATTTCACCAGCCGCCGCGGACAGAAAATGTCCACGTACCGCGTGCCCTGGAGCACCATCAGGTTGTCGTCCTGGTGCGTGTGCATGTACCACGGCCGTTTGATGCTGTTAGCACCGTGGATCACGCGGTCGATGCCGTCGATCTTTGGAATATCCGAGATCCATCTCGTCGAACGGGTTTCGTGCGTCCTCCTCAGGACGCGCATCGGGATCACTCTATACATGTTTTGCTGTTCTGTTTCAAAAAATATTTCATGCCTCCAATCGAAAAAAGTCCTCGACCATCGCGGCGAGGCGGCTCGCGTCCGGCGTCTCGTCGTACTCCTGGCAGAACGTGCACGAGGGAAACTGTCGGCTCAGCGCCACCGGCTCGCCGCTCTCGTCCGCCGTAAAATAATCACACGGCTCCTCCTGGCCGTGGAACAGGAGCATCACTGTCGTGGTGTCCTCACCGTACTGGAGGGTCAGCAGGCGTTTGAGGTTGCTCCGCGTCAGTCGCATGGGCTGGAGCCAGCCGACAAAGTTGTCGTACGTGTCCTCCATGCACCGGATGGTAACGCCTCTGTCGTCCTGTTGGAAATGGAACAGGCCTTTCCACGCGTTGTCCTCCACCAGCACGTACAGCACCATGTTCAGGGTTTTCCGGAGCGCTTCGGCCTTGTCCGATTCTCTGGCCTCCGCGACGATGCGCCTCGCCATCTCTTCGGCAATGTCGTACGCGATGGTCGTTGTCTTGCTCATTCTTGTCTGAACCACACCAGAGGCCGATCCTCATTTTCTTCATTTTTCTGGCCAGAAAAATGAATCCGCGGAGGCTGCGGCGCGAAGCCTCAAAAGCATGCTCGAAGACCGATATCTTCAGGTCATGGCTCACATGTACCGCGGCGAGATGAACCGCATGATGACGTACCGGCAGCGCCTCGACACGACGCTCCAGTACTCGGTCATGATCTCGTCTTCCATGCTCGTCTTTTATTTTTCTACGGTGGCGCATCCGAATTTTCCGCTGATGATTGTCCTGTACCTGTGGGTATTTCTGCTGGTCGAGGCGCGGCGGTACCGGTATTTCCTGCTCAGCCGAAGCCGCGTCCGGTGGTTCGAGCGCGTGTTTTTCCTGCAGAAAGCCGTTCAGAACACGGAGCCGTCCATGGAGAGCCTGGCCGTCCTCATGGATCACGAGCGCCTCGATCGTTCGGTTGTCTGGTGGCGGTGTATCGGTATCCGGTTGTGCCGCTATTACCTGTGGCTGATCGACGTGGTCCTTTTCGGCTGGTGGCTCCGCGTCCACCGGCTCTCGCCCGGGTGGTTCATCGTTTCCGGATTCCACGCCCTCCTCCATCTCCTCGTTCCGTTCTTGATTGGCCACCCGGATTTCTAGGTCAAGACGGTGAAAAGCATGCCGACAGACGCAGGTTTTCGTGTCTTTTTCTTTTCATGACAGCAGCCGTGCTTTCCCTGTCTGGTTCGGATGGAACGAGCGCCGGTGATGCTCCGACGGGCCGTGCTCGCGGAGCGCCCGCAGGTGTTCCGCCGTCCCGTATCCCTTGTTCTGACGCAGGCCGTATCTCTCCAGCGCCGCGTCCGCGTCGCACGCGGACACGACGTACTCGTCACGGTGCGTCTTGGCCAGGATGCTCGCGCAGGCGATCTCGGGGACGGTGTCGTCGCCGCGCACGACGCACTCGTGCGGCACGTCGTGGTACGGCACCCAGTACGACCCGTCCACGAGGATCCTGTCCGTTGCGGTCGGTTCGAACGCGTCCAGGACGCGGTGGAAAGCATTCATGGTCGCGCGCAGGATGTTGACGGCATCGATCTCGTCCCGTTCCGCCCATGCGACGCGGAAAACCGTGGCGTTTTTCTCGATGAAGCCGCGGCTTTTCTCCCGCTGCTTCGGCGTCATCTTCTTGCTGTCGCGGATCACGATATTCTCGGCGCGGGCGCGCTCCATAAAATCCACTGGCAGCACGACGCCGGCGCAGTAGACACGGCCGAACAGCGAGCCGCGTCCCGCCTCGTCCAGACCAATGATCATTGGTGCGGTTGGATCATGAGATCGTACCGATCTTCATTTTTGTCGGACGTTTAAAGACTCATCGCCGACGGGAAAGAAATGAACGTTACCTACGTGACGGCGCTCTACCAGATCTACCCGCCGGATAACTCCCAGGAGGCGCGGCTGGTGGGTCACGTCCGCGCGTTGCTGGAATCCGGGCTGCGGCTCGTGGTCTTTGTGGACGGGCATTACGAGGCGCTGGTGGGTCGGTTCTGCAGGGAGGCGGTCATGATCCGCCTGCCGCTTGAGGAGGTCGGGATCTACCGCCGGATCATAGAGAGCGGCGCTGCGCTCCCCGTCTCGCGCAACGAGAAAAAAGACACGATCGAGTACCTGGCGCTCATGAATGCCAAGATCGAGTTTTTGTGGCGCGCGCTGCCGCACGCCGACACCGAGTACCTGGCATGGATCGATGCCGGCACCGCCAAGCATTTCCGCGACGCGTCGTCGTGGGCACGGCTGGCTTCGATCCGCTTCGGCGGCTTCTCGACGATCCTCATGCCCGGATGCCACCACCACGCTTTCCCGTGGGAGGTGTTGTGCGACCGCGTGTACTGGATGTTTCTCGGCACGCTCTTTGTCTGCCACCACGCCTTTGTCCGAACGTTCTACCTCGTGTCCGTGGAGACGCTCGAGCGATTCCTCCACACGAACCGTATCACCTGGGAAGTGAATATCTGGATCGATGTCGCGACGCGCTACCCACGCGTCATCCGGTGGTACGAGGCCGATCATGACGACCGGATGACGCTCGTCCCGCCGGCTTTTACACGCCCGCCGGTCTGTCTCGTAACCACCGGCGACACCACCTCGAGGCTCTACGACACGATTGTCCGACCCGGCGCACCGTTACCGGATGACGGCTGGGTCGCTATTTGTGTGGCTTCGGACGCGTCCACCCGCCTCCGCCCGGAGACGGAGCTGACGGGCGATGGCCTGCGGGACAAAGACGAGGCAACGGCATTCAGGCCGGATCTTGTTATTGACGAGCGTGTCGACCTTGTCGCGCTCCCGATGGATCATACGACGCGAGAAAAGATCACGTCTTTTCCGATCATTCCTCGTATGCCGCTCCTCCCGGTGATCCGCAAGACCTCGTGCGACGGGCTCGGGAGCGTGCTCAAGTGCCTCCTCAACGGCCTGAGCATCGCTAGCGAGTGCCGGATCCGCCTCGGGTGCTATGACACCGTCCTGGATCCTGTCCATGTCTTTGATGAGACATTGAGTGGCTCACACCAGATCGAGGACATGTATACCTGCCGGCTCCTCATGCTCCGTAAAGAATCCGTCCTCTTTGATGGTCTCCCGCCGCTGCCTCATTTTCACCGGAGAGACGGGGTTCAGAACACGCGCCTGAACCGGTTCTTTGTCACGGATCGGCGGATCGATTTCTGTTACGAGCCGGACAAGATCCCGCTCCCGATACGCGAGCGCGTGCTCGGTGCTGTTCGCCGCGTCGCGTTCCACGGGACGGTGCTGACGGCGGTCGAACGGCTCTGTGGATCGTTCACGTCCTTTGGGGATGGCGTCCTCGGGGTCTCGGTTCGGACGTGGTCCGCGTCGTACGATTTAATCGTGTACGAGAAAGCGATCGAGCGTGCCGTACGGTCATACGGGATCACTCTCCTCGTGCTCTCGATCGATAACCCGGCATGCAATCTCCTCGCGCCGTATCTCGAGCTCGCCGCCCGTTTTGGGGTGCAGTGCCTCGTGCTCGAGGCGGATGCACGTCTGAACGACCTCCAGCACGCGGCCGTCAAGATGCTCGTGTTGTCGCGGTGCCGATTTTTCATCGGGAACTACATGAGCACTTTTACGGAACTCGTGTACTGGTTCTCGGGGTGTCGGATTGGCATCTTTCCCATCGTCTACTTTACCGAGGTGTACGTCCTGTACCACGACGAACCTACCCGCCGGGCGGCCGAGGCGCTGGACAGGGCGTGGGTCGTGCCCTTGGAGTGCCCGTTCTCGGACGGGACGATCGCCGTCGCGACGCGCCTCCCAACTCGGCACACGAGGTGGGTGGGTTTTCTGTCCTCGGAGGCGTCTGACAAGATCGATCTCGGACGCATCGACGAGGCGCTCCGGCGCATCGAGGTCGAGGAGGGCTTTGCGGCAGAGGTTGATGTTGTCGCGTTCTTCAACCCGGCACCGCAGATGACCCTCGCCGAGCAGCTCCGACCGGAGCTCGCCGCGCTTTTCCGGCACGTCCTGACCGGCTGCGGCGAGAGCGAGGACGCGTTCGAGTCGCCGTCGACCGTCTGTTTCTACTGCAACTACTGGATCGCCAAGAAAGAATGGGTGGATCGGCTGCGGATCTGGCTGAAAGGCGTCCTCCGATTCATGGACGAGGACGAGACGATCCGGGATCGCACGGACGGGGAGAGGTACGAGCTGCGTGAGCGGCTGACGCCGTATTTTTTCGGCAGCCGGGGAGCGCGTGTCCAGATGATGTAAAAAAGATTTGTCGAGAGTAAAATGGGTGCAATCCTGTCTATTTTACTCGTAATCCTCCTGCTCATGATTGCGTGCGTGGTGGTGGTCGTCTTTCTGTTCCGGATGCGCGTCATCCCTCGCTACCTCATGACCTACGAGACGTACGAGACGTCTCTCGACGGGATCAAACTCTCGGTGGCCGGGCTGCGCCGCGACGCGCACGACGACCTCGTGGTTCTGTACCGCGGTCCTCGGTCGCGCGGCTTCCTCCACGAGACCGGGCTGGGACAGCTCGTCGACGCCGTCGTTGTCTGCCCAGACCGTCTCCCGCGCGCCTCCCGTCTGCGCGATCGCTTCCCGGCGCGCCGCCTGCTCCTGGTGGGCGAGGGCGTGGGACTCGCGGCGTGCCGGGCGATGGCCGGGGACGACGACCGTGTGGACGCGGTTGCCGGGTGTCCGGCCGGGATCGTCCTCCAGGGAGCGCCGCGGTGTCCGGTGCTCCTCTGCCTGGGCGACGACGACACCACCACACCGCCGCACGGCAAGAACGTGATCGTGCGGCGGCTGCGCGGCAGGGGCTGGCTCCACGGCGCTACCCGTGAGATCCTCAAATTTTTGGACAAGCATCGGAATTTCTCTCCGGATAGAAAAGGATGGTCGAGGTGAATCAGAGCATCGGCAACTACCTCTCTCATTATTTCTGGGCCTACGTGCTCGCCGTGCTCCGGCAACAGCCCTTCTCCAAGCCGTCCACGGATCGTCCGATCCTCCGGGATCTACCCGAGACCGTCCCGTTCTCTCCCCGCCTCGCCGAGGTTCTCCGGCGCGCCGGCTTTACGGTCGAGCGGCTGGAAAAGATGAATCCGAACAGCTTCTGGGTGATCCGGGACGACGGGACGGCCGCCGTCATGGAGGCGCTGCGGCCGTGGGGGAAGCATTTGTTGAGAAAGGCGCTCGAGAAGAACGGCCTCCTCGTCCGTTCGCCGTACCCGGTCATCCATTTCCGGTGCAGCGACGTCCCGTTCGCCAGGAATCCCAACTACCACCTCGTGCGAGCCGAGTTCTACAGGGACTGCCTTGAAGAGATCCGCCAGAAAATCGGCTTCTCGCCGTGCGTCGTGCTCCTCTCCTGCCACGCGCACAACACCGATCGGCGCCGCGAGACCCAGTGCTCGGCGTACGCGGAGGGCATCCGCCGTTACGTCACCGGGCTCGGCTACCGCGTCCTCGTCCGGTGCGAGACGCCCGAGCAAGACTTTGCCACGATGTTGAACGCCCCGGCCGTCATCACGCCCGGGAGCTCGTTCTCTTTTTTTGCCGGGTTCATGGGCAGCGGTGTCTTCCTCTCGGAGGGACATTTCTTTGAGCCGTCTCCCAACCGCTGCGGCACGGCGTGTGCAGGATGGCTCCGGAAAGGCTACACGCTGCTCCACCGCGACGTGCCATCCTACGAGGGTGATCCAGAGATCCTGCTGAAGCGACTCGGGTATGTTTCCAAGTAACCAAAGTCCAGCAAGAATTCCCGGATCGCTTCATCCTGGAGGATGATCTCATTCTGTTCCGCGGAAAAAAAATCCTCGTATTTCTGGGTCCGTCCCCCGGATGTATTATGATCCTGAGTGAGCAGTGAAACCGGTGAATCCTGGATCTGATACTCGTACAGATCTTTGGGAAGGTTTTCCCCCGAAGGCTGTTTCTCGATGATGTCTACCACTCTGTGGACAAAAGATTCGTCGTCATAAATCTTCAGCTCCCTGAAGAGCGCCTGGAGAGTCTGGACAGGAGCCGTCTTGTATTTTTCATAACAAAAAAGGATCGGATCGTACGACAGGGTATCGTAGAACAAGGCAAGGTTTTCGTGCATGCTCTGGAAGAATGTGAAAAGACCGTATCGTTGGATCTCCTGATCGAGGTCTTTTTTTTCGTTCAGAGACTGGAGGAATCGGAATCGCAAAAAACTACTGATGGCGGAATCTCGGACATCTCTATAGGGTGAGATCAGCAGATAATCATCGTCTATATACATTTTTCTGATTTCATGACTTTTGTTGACCAGCACATCATAACCCAATAAAGAATATGCGGTTCGGATGGCGTTCCACACCATGGTCGAACCGGTGTGTTTCATTCCGACAACGGCAATTTTCCGTTTATTCGGAAAGAATTCTTTGCGTGTTTTTCTAATCTCGAGCCGTGCGTAAACCGAAACGACTCCATGGGGCAGGCTGATTGGGATATTTAGGGAACTATCGTCCATGCCTTCTAAGAATCGGAATCGAGCGGTGTCGATGATTTCCAGAAAAGATTTGCTGAGACGCGTCCCATCCTGGAAACGGAGAAAAAAACAGCCAGATAGATGATGATCCATCCTGATTTCGAAAGGGATACCTTTGATTTGGATCGTCATGGAGGGATGACGAACCCGAATAAAAAAAGAGATTGTATGGATCGATCCGTCATAAATCGGAAAAATCTGATTGTCTGGATGATCGATCCGGTACAGATATTTCATCTCTGATTATTGTTTCTTTTTTTTTCTTTTCCAAAAATAGGACGAGATGTCGGATCCTTGTACTGCTCCTATCTACTCCCTTATCGATTATGAGGCTGATCTTGTTCCCAAAGAGGCGGCCAAGATATCCTACATCGATATCCAGATCTCGCCCTCACGATTTCAGAACAGGATCTGGACGTTCGTATTTGGAGGAGAAGTGTACCAACGCAAATTCGCCCAGGTGTTCAGATTCCAACCCGATTGCTCTATACCGCTGCCTCAAACCCCAAACACGACCATCAATTGTATCTCTTTCACGCCTCCCATCCAGGGATTCCTGACACTCAATAACAAGACGATCAGCATCTCGGATAGTCCAGATCTGGTTTCTTTTACGTGGGAGAGCAAACCTCGTTCAGACGAGATCTGTGTTTTCACACTATTTTTGAATCTGCCATGTAAATATTTTAAGCCATGCGAGAAAAACACGATCTATGCCAATCTGTGGCTCAAAGACGCACGGTATTGGAACCGGTGTTGCGATATCAACCCTACGGATACGAATCAGTGTCTTGGTTGGTCAACACGGGGGCAAAAGGCCACTTTTTTTAATCCACCGACGGATCTGGCTGCATTTCCCAGCACGAATGTGAAACACCCCGCTGGGTGCTAATGACCGGGATCGGAAACGTACCGAGACTTGTCTGACGCACGCTCGACGTCTTGCTCGAGGTGGCCAGAGACTCGTGAGGTGATGGCGTCGTGCTCGAAAGATGCCGTTCCGCCGGCCGTCCGTAAACGGCATCGCCAAAGATTAAATCTCCAGAGAAATAAATGATCTTGGACTTGGAAGGCAGAAAAATCGTCGAGCCCGGGGCCAGGCGGCTGCAGCAGCAGAAACGGCTCGATCGCAAGAACTACTTTGATGATCGCGAGCGATGCCGGGTGGAACGGGACGTCGCGGCCTTTGCCCAAGAGTTCAGGATCGAGCCCGAGACGATCCAGGGCTGCCAGGGGCTCGACGCGCGGGGCTGCTGGCGGCGCTTCCGGGATTTTGACGACTTTTTTACGCGGCGCAGGCTTCGGTTGCCGGAGCCGATCCCGTACCATCCACGATCCGCGGCGGCACGCCGTGTCGTCTCGCCGGTCGACGCGTACGCGCTCTGTCTCGGCCGCGGCCAGCTCCTCCGGCTCAAAGACCAGGAGTACAGGATCGGCATGCCGGGTGCGATCCTGGCTCTCCGGTTGAGCCCGTGTCATTACCACCGCATCCACAGCCCGTGCATGGGTTTTGTGACGAGCATCCGTTCCGCCGGGTACGGCTACAGCGGCACCTACCTCATGGACTACGGGGTCGGTGTCCTCTCACGAAATTACCGTGTCATCATGACGCTGAGGATGATCGACGGGACGGATCTGGTCATGACCGCGGTCGGTGCACGATGCGTGGGCTCCATCGAGATTACGCATCCCCGCATCCTGACCGCTTTCCGGGAGGAGTACCCGTCCCTGCCGTGGCAGGAGGTTCTGAACCGCCGTCTCGAGGTCCGTTTTCGGCGGCCGCCCACGGTCGGACTCACGGACGAGCTCGGTCGATTCCGCCTGGGTGGCTCCATGGTGGTGCTGACGGTGCCCACCGCCATCGAGCCGTCGATCGTCCTGGACACGATCCGGAGACACACGCTTGCCGATGCCGAGACGTCGGTCTCTGTCGGCCAGCCCTTGTTTTCTGTTCTAAGCGCGGCCGTTCAAAAATTTTCAGGTTTTTAAAAAAAAAAATCTTTAAAAAACATCTTACCCATGGCTCAGCTGCAACCCCCTCATTATTATCGAACCGACGATCTCCAGGAACTGAACCAGAAGATCCAGCACCGCTTTATCCGCGACGTGGTCAAGCCGTACGGACCGGCCGCCAGGAAAAGAGAGTACCGCATCCCCGACCTCCGGCCACGGCGCGAGTCGACGACGCTCCGCAAGACGCCGATCGGTGAGATAAAGAGCCACGCGCACGAGAAAGAAATCAACCCGTACACCCTCTACCGCCCCGAAGCGTTCGAGCCACCACCATCACCACCCGCCACCCCGCCACCGGTCGTCTTGTCCTGCCTGGACATCCACCGCCACGTCCACGACTGTCCCATCTGTGGGCGGCTGTACCAGTCGTACTCCCCCGTCTACATCGGGATCATCCTCATCCTCGTCCTGGTCATTGCCGTCCTCCTGAAGCAGGTGGTTGACGGCTCGCGCGGTCTAAAGACACAAAAGACGGCGATGGAAACATCATGATCATCCACCTGGATTCGAATTACAGGAACCGGGCGGTCTATCCGGATCCGAGCAGCTACGTCCTGGAGATCAACGGGACGCCGCCGGGATCGGACAGGAGCGACAGCCGGTCGTTCGCGTCGACGCCGTTCCGGGTCTTGTACTCGTCGCCATTTTTCGAACGATCCGTCCCGATCGGGTTCCGCGCGTACCCGCGATCGCTCGTAATCCTCGATCTTGCCGCGTGTCCGGACGAGTGCCTGCGGAGTCTGATGGATCAGCCGGTTACGGCGCTCCAGAGTTATTTCGTGGGCTACGAGGCGCTCTGCCTGGAGACCAGCCTCACTTCTGTCGTGACGGCCTGCTTTTTCAATTACGACCAGTTTGTCTGTCTGCTGACGGATCCGATCACGCGGTTTGGGAGCGGTGGGGGGACGCTCGTCTTTGTGAACCCGTCGCTGCGCGCCGGCAGCAATTTCCTGGTGGCCGGCTACTCGTTCATCAGCCAGCAGCCCGGCGGCGGCTTCTACAACGACAACGGCGTCAGCACCGACACGACGCTCGTGAACCTGACGAAAAGAGCCATTGCCCGCGTGACGGACGTCCTGAGGCCGTTCCGGAACGTCCTGTTCGAGGGCGATATAGCGTTCTCACCGGGCGATCTCGTCCTCCTGATGAATAACCGGCTCTCGACCGGGCAGAACCATTTTTTCCTGACGGTGCGCGACATCTATCCCTCGGCGCTGTACACGTTCGAGCTTGTCGGGGACACGCCGGCCGGCCTGCGCGAGGACGACGTCCTCGAGAGCGAGTTCGGTGCCGCGAACGATCCAGCCACGGATCCCGTCTTTTATCGGGGACCGCGCGGCTTCTACCACATCGGTCCGGGCGGCGGTGGAGATCGAAAGATCGTCTTGCGCGTGGCCGAACGGCGACGCCTCGTCCTCGAGTTCCCGGGGAACGGGATCGAGACCGGGGCGGTGTACGTGCTGCGGTGCACCCGGGATCCGGCCATCAGCCTCTCCATCCGGTGTACGCGCGCGCGGTACGCTTTCCTGTCGGCCGACCCGCTCCCCAAGACCGTCCGCCTGATGGCCTACCTCCTTACGGGCGTTCTCGCGATCCCGGTCTACCTGGTGGTCCTCAAGACGGCCGGTCGCGTCCTGTACATCGATCCGCCGCCGTTCACCGGCGAGACGCTCCTCTACGAGAACGGCGGTCTCGTGCCGTACTCCTACGTGTATCCCAGCCTCGTCCTGCCGGTCGCCAACAACCCGCTCGTCTGCTGCCAGGTCCAACTCTCCTCCATCTCGCTGCCCAACCTGCCGATCTGCGGCACGAACCTGCTCCTGACCGACTACCCGTACGTCCTCGTGGTCTTTGGGACGGCCACGGGTATGGACGCGCGCGGCGGGACGCTCACCCTCGGCGGCCTCTACTCCAACAACCCGAACGCCGTCCAGGCCGTGTTTGTGGCCTCGCTGGCCAACATCCGCAACCCGGATCTCGTCCGTTTCGCCGTCGTGCGTTCACCGCAGATCGTCGGCATGAAACTCAACCTCGCCGAGAGCCTGCGGTTCGCGGTCTTCCTCCCGGACGGCTCGCCGCTCACCTACGCGCGGAGCTACGAGCGCAACCTCATCACGGGCGAGATCGTCGGCACGTCGCTCGGCTGCAGCAGCGATGCCTCGCTGACGACGGAGCCGACGCGCGTGTACTGGTCGGAGGATCCCCACTCCATCAGCGCCACCTTTGTCGTCCGGGCGCTCGCATGAACACGAGGCGAAAAAAAAAAAGAGCGGATGGATGGCGACAAAAGATTTTTTGACATGATAAAAAAAAGATGGCCGAGGATGCGCTCCAAAAGATCAGCGTGCTCAGGACCGCTCTCGAATCGTTCCTGACCGATCCGGGCTACAACGAGCTGCTCGACCGGGCATTGACGGGCAAACAAAAGACCCTGAGAGAAAAGATCATTGTCTTTCTCGAGAATGATTTCGTGTTTTTCAGCCCGCAGAGACAGGTCCTCAGAAAGAAATGGAACAAAGACATCCGGAAAGAGGTCAGCCTCTTTATCGCACACGCCACAGCGGTGGTCAAGGCCATCAGGGATAAAAACGCCGATCAGATCCTCTTTCTGATGAACAAGCATTTCTATAACAGTTTCAGCGAACGGCTGCCCACGGTCTACAAATACGTGAAAGAGGTGGAACCCAAGAAACCCGGGATCATCGATGAGGATGTCGGCAGGATCGTAAGACACGTTGTGGAATACCAGCGCGACGACACTCCTTATCAGGTCTACACGATCCTGAAAAAATTCCGAGATGATCTGCCCGACCCGCCCGACTCATGGCTGGAAGGAATGGAACCACAGATCGCCGGCACCTGGAGATCGATCATGGAGTGCCTGAGAGTGCTCATCGAGATCATCGATCACTTCCTCGACCAGGATCGGTTTTTCAGGACTTTCCGTGTCAAAATACTCAAGAGCCGTGGCGTGCGGTTTTTCCCGATCGACGAGTGGAGGCGCCTCGCGGATTTTTTTTTCTCTCATGGCATGCATTTTCTCAAAACGGAGGATCCGGAATCACTGAATGACTTTGGAAAGATCGCCGAGTTTTCTCGTCTGCTGAGACGATGGCAAGAGGATGCCGGATCTCAAGAAAAAAAGCAGCAGAGCGAGGCCGTGGTCGTGCCCGAGGATCAGGACGACTGGACGGCATGGATCCAGGCCAGGATGGGAAATCTCCGGCAGCGCAACGCCAGGGTCGTTCCGCCGCGACAGCAACAAAAGAGAACCGCCGCACCGCGAGCCCAGCGCGTCCGGCAGCCGCCGCCGGTCATCCCGCAGGCGCAGGCTCAGCCGCAGGCTCTGCCGCGAGAGGCGCGAGACGAGCTGCGGGAGCGGATCCTCCAGCGGATCGGAGAGATCCAGGATGACGTCCAAAACCGTGTGTCCCGCGTTCGGGGGGTGAATGACCCGCACCTCCGTCGCAAGCAGGCCAACATCAGGCGGGTGCTGAGCGGCCTGAGCCGGATCGGCCGTGACATCCTGGAGAGGGCGCTCCGGCGCGAGGCGGAGGTCATCCTGCTCCTCGATGTCAAGAACATCATGCGGACGCTCTTCCCGCAGAGCGGGCCGGGACAGGACAGGGAGCGCGTCGAGCACGGCCATCCGTCACTGCTGAGGATGGCCGTGGAGCGGTTCCTGCCGTCTCCGAGCGATGTCCTCACACTGCTCGATCATGACCGGTGCTACGCGGTCTGGATCGACCAGGGCGACCTGGTGGAGGATCCGGTGGTCTGGCTGGATGAGGCCTCCGCCTACCTGAGGATCTCCTGCGCGGACGAGAACGGCGCCGACTGCTACAAGACGACCGATCGGAAGAACCCGATGGACGACTACGTCCTGCTCCTGCTCAACGATCTCTTCCTCCGGGCAAATGCGGAGACG
>Ga0214917_10002370_pt1 | contig 23046 bp, 12 predicted proteins | sample LL_1208_BB_MetaG_FD_177983 | JGI IMG/M metagenome (GOLD analysis project Ga0214917, IMG submission 177983) | Freshwater microbial communities from Lake Lanier, Atlanta, Georgia, United States - LL_1208_BB | ecosystem: Environmental > Aquatic > Freshwater > Lake | place: USA: Georgia | collected...
AGAGCCCCGCGACTTCATCGCATCGATGTACGGGCAACTGCTTGTCATGGATCGGGGGCCGTACTCGATCGATGACTTCGTCGCCGAGTTCCATCCCAGGTGGGAACCGGCGTTTCAGGAGTCGATGTGGTCCCGGGTGTTCGGCGCCGGCTGCTTCCGCGGGATCGCGTACGACACGATCGCCGGCGAGGACATGCTGCAGCGGTTTCTCGCAGCCGCCATTCCCGGCCATCCCGCAGCGTTCCGGACGTATGCGCCGATGCCGCATACCGATCCGCACCGGAGTTTCTCTCCCCGGTTTCAGCGCTTTCTCGAAGAGCTCCACGCCAGTGGGATCGGGGTGGACCGGTTCACGGAACTCTACCGGTCGCTGCCCGACACGTTTTCTTCCCTCGAGCAGCGGCCCGTGTCCGGGGCGGAGGTCGACGCCGCGGTCGCCCGTCATGCGGCCGGTGCGAGTCCAACCCGGGAGGCCGCCGTCGAGGCCCGGACGTCCTCCGCCGAGGCGTCCGAGATCGGCGCGTTACGACGCCTGTGCGAAGAACGTACGGCCATGCTGCACGAGCACGCGCGGGCGCTCGCGACCGTGACCGAGGATCTCGTCGAGACCCGCCGGCTGCTCATCGAAAGGACGGCCCGGCTCGAAGAGGCGCTCGAGCGGCTGGAGGAGTTGACGCCGATGCCGGAGCCGGAGATCCGGTCCGACCCCGTGCCACATCCAGCGGCTCAGCAGATCGCCGAGCCGCAGCCGCTCGCCGACGTCTGGCCCGGGGTTACGGCCCGGCGGTGAACCGCCGGCCCGTCGGTGCTCACACGCACCGCACCATGCCGACGGCGGTGCGCCGGGCGAGGTCTCCACGCCCGGCGATCCGGAATCGCTGTGGCGCGGCCCGACGTCCGGCTGAGACGCACGACAAGTGGATCCAGACTCCCTCGACATCAGCCGCGGCTGTCACTCGCCGCCGGCCGTGGCGACCAGAGCGTCGGGCAGGACGACCGGGCCCTCATGAGTCGCCAGGGCCGCGCGGGCTTCGTCGCCGAGGGTCTTCAGGCCGGCGAGCGAGAGTTCGCCAGAATGGGTCGCCAGGCTGCGGGCCACGTCGGGTGAAATCTCCGTGAGGCCGTCCAGCAGCAACGGCCCGTCGTGCATCGCCAGTGCGGAGGCGACCTCCGGCGAGAGCGTCTTCAGGCCGCCGAGCGAGAGCCATGGATCGCTTTGGCCTTCGGCCGCCCCATCGGCGTCATCGGCGTCGGTCGGCAGATCGGCCAGCAGCGCTTCGATACCATCGAGGAGCCCGTCGAGATTGACGTCGCCGTCGGCGCCATCGCCGAACAGGCCGTCGAGCTTGGCGAGCACGGCATCGACGTCGAGCGAGTCCGGATCGACTCCATCCATGCGTCCATGCATCGCCAGCGCCTGCGCCGTCGCGGCGTCGAGCGTGGCGAGACTGTCCAAGGACAGTCCCTGATCGTGCGTGGCGAGCCGCAACGCCACGTCGGCAGCGAGGCTCTTCAGCGTGTCGAGGGCGATCACCCCATCGGACCGGGAGACGAGATCGCTCGCCTGTTCCGCCGTGAGGGGCGTGGTGGTCGAACCGCCGGCAGGGGTGGCGGTCTGGGCGGCCCCGTAGCCGCCCCACACGCCGACCGCGATGAGCATGCCGATGCGGCATGAAACCCGGACCGCCGTGGGAACTCCCGGAGACCGGACCGTGTGGTTTTGATGTGCGGCGAATCTCATTTTGCAGGCCGTCGCCATGGGTATCATGATGCCGGGTCGTGTCGAGCCGCCGAACCGCACCGAACGGAGGGTCTCTCCATGTCAGCCATCATCCCGCCCGTGGCCGCACATCGCAAGGGCGGCGGCAGCCTCGCTTGCGTCGGCTGGTCCGTCTGCGTGGCCGTCATGATGGGTGGTGCTTCATCGCACGTGATGTGGGCGGCGGAGCCTGCTGCCGCCCCTGCGGAGCACGAGGATTTGGAGAGCGGGGTACGGGTCGCGCAGCTGCTCAAAGACGCTCGGCGGAAACGCGAGGCCGGCCAGATCGCCGAAGCGCTCGCCGACCTGCGGGCCGCCAACGCGGTCATCAAGAAGGCCAAGGGGGCGGGCCATCCAGACACGCTCCCCGTGCTCGACATGGCGGGAACGCTGCTGTTGGAGAATGGACAGATCGCGGAGTCCCTGACGCCGCTGGCCAAGGCGGTGGCCATGCGGGAGGAGATGGTCGCGGCGGGCCAGAAGGTCGAGCCCGTGGAATTCGCGGCGGCTTTGGTGATGCTGGCGCGGGTGGAGATGCTCACGGGTAAACACGAGGAGGCCGGCGAAAAGCTGCTCAAAGCCGTGGCCTTGTTCGAGGCGTCCGTGGGCGCGGGCCACGACTCGACGCTGGCGGCCGTGGAGCAGTTGTCCGCCGTGCACTTCGCGTTGGGCGACAGCGAGGCTGGCGAGGCGGCGCTCCGGCAGGTCCTCGAGCGGCGCAGGGGACCGGGCGTCCCCGCGAGAGGGGACGCGCTGGCGACTGCCACGACCCTGGCGAGGGCGCTGGCCTCGGTGGGCAAGGCGGCGGCCGCGATCGGTCCGCTCTCCGACGCGATCAATGAGCACGAGCGGAGCCGGCTCGACCGGAAGCCGGTGCCGACGGCGTTGCGGCAGTTGGCCGAGCTTCAGTCGGAAACCGGCGACGACGACTCGGCCCGACGGACGATCGAGCGGGCTGTCGCGATCGACCGTCAGGCGCACGGTGACGACCACGCGGCGGTGCTGCTCGACCGGCTGTTGATCGCCCGTTTCGACGCCGCAGCCGCCGGTGCCGAAGCGGTCGCTGGCATCTGCGATCCGCTCGTCGCGCGGCTGCAGCAGCTCGCCGCCGCGGGGGACCTGCAGGCGGCCTCCGGCCTGAGGGCCGCGGCGGAGGTCTGGCTGGCAGCGCGGGAGTTCGGACGGGCCTCCGAGCTGTACCGCCAGTCACTCGAACTCGACAAGCGGCTGGTCGGCGAAAACCATCCCGATGTGGTGGCCGACGAAGTGGGGCTGGGCCGTTGCCTCGTGGGCAACGGTGACGCCCGGGCGGCGCTGCCGCTGCTGGAGCACGCGCTCGCCCTGTCGAGGCGAGTCCGCGGACCGCGGCATGGCGATACGCTCGCGGTCATCGCGGCCGCCGGCGACTGCGCGGCGCGGGCGGGCGACCGGGCCGCGGCCGAGAAACATCTGCAGGAGATCCTCGAGGCCGGCGTGCCGAGACGCAGTGCCGCCGAGGAGGGGCTGCTGTGCAGCCTGGTCGAGGGTGTGGCGGCGTTGCAGGACCGGGCGGGGGATCGTGATCGGGCGATGGAGACCAGGTTCTCCATCGTGGCGCTGCGGCAGCGGCAGTTCGGAGAGCAGCATGATCGCGTGGCCGACGTGGTCGTCCGGCTGGCGGAAGCCCGGCAGGCGTCCGGTGCTGCCGCCGATGCCGTCGCACTCTACGAGCGGGCGATCGCCATCCTCGAGGCGGTGCATGGCCCCGATCATCCCGACGTCGCGGCGGTTCTCGCGACCCTCGCGGTCAGCTATCGTTCCTTGGGGGCCAACGAGCTTGCGGAACAGGCCCTCGCGCGGGGCTTGGCGATCTGGGAGAAGACCGTCGGCCCCGATCATCCGGTGACGATCGCGACGGTCAAGCCTCTGGCCTTGGTGAGGCTGGCCCTGAAGAAAGACGAGGCGGCGCTGCCCTTGATGGAGCGGCTGATCGCGGCGTACGACGCCGATCCGGCGACGCCACCGAACGATCGACTCAAGCTGCTCAAGAAGCTCGCACAGATTTACGAGGCACGTGGCGATGCCGACCGCGCCCGGCGCGCTCTGGAACGGGTGGTGGAGGCCGAGGCCCTCCTCGGAAAAACGGCGGGGTCGGTGGCGGGTGATGGCGGCGACGATGTCGCCGTCGATACGTCTCAGCTCAAGCGGATGCTTTCGGTCGACGAGCAGGCCGAGGCGAATCTCGCCAAGGCACGGGGCATCGCCTCCAGCCTGGAGGCCGCTCAGGAACGGCTGGCCAAGGTCGATCCGCGGGCCGCTGCCAGGCCGGCGCAGCCCGCCATGCCCCGGGAGCCGGCCGCCGGCCGGGTCGGCGGCGGGCAGGCGACGCCGGACGTCTCCGCAGCCAAGCCGTCCGCGATACCCGATGCCGCCACCGTGATCGCCGCGGCCCTGGCTCGCCACCGGGCAGGCCAGCGCGACGAGGCGCTCGACATGCTCCGCACGGCCATCGACGCCCGGGAAAAACCGGGCGCCGAGGCGAGGGGCGTGCAACGGGCGGAGGTCGCCGACCTGTTGGTCGCGGTTGCCGACCTGAGGATCCGGTCTCTCGAGTGGACGGAGCCCGTGCAGCTGTTGAGTCGGGCACTCACCGTCGCGTCCACGGCGGTCGGAGACAACCATCCGACGACGCTCGTCTCGGCGGTGCGCCTGGCGTCGGCGTTTCGCGCCAAGGGAGACGTCGCGGCAGCGAAGGATCTCGATGAACTGGTGGCCGCGAAGGTGGTGGCCACCGCGCAGAAAGCGAGCAAACCGCAGCTGGAATCGATCCGTGAGGCGGTTCGGGGCGGTGCGACGATCGCGGTGGCCGTCGGTGATCGCGAGGCGAGCGTTCGCTGTCTCGACACGCTCCTCCAGACGGGCACGGATCTCGACGACCGTACCCTGATCTTCGCCTTCGAACTCCTCGCACGGCTGTTGCCCCCGGGCACCGACGATCCGGCGGCGGCTGCGGTCCGGTCCCGTTGCCTGCAGATCGCGAGGCAGGCGGTCGGTTCGCGGCCGGTGCTCTCCGGAATGGTGCAGCATCATCTCGCCTTGGCCGAGGCGCATGCCGGAAGGCTGCCTCAGGCGGCGGCGCTCTTGCAGAAGGCCGCCGACGTGGATCGCCAGATCCTCGGGACGACGCATCCCCGCGTGGCCTACCATCTGCTCGAGCTGGCGTCCATCCGCGCACGCGCGGGCGACAACGCCGGAGCCCAGGCCCTGGCGACGGAGGTGCGGGCCATCGAGTCGGCCGTCGAGCAGGCGAATGCGGCGATGGTCGGCGACCTCCGTCGCCTGGCCGCCGTGCACACGGATCGGCGGGAATTCGATGCGGCCGCGAAACTCCTGGTCGCCGCGCTCGCCGCGCAGGAGAAGGCACCCGACAAGAGTGCGCTGGCGATGGCCGAGATCGCCGAGCAATCGGCGCGGCTGAGCCTCGCGAGGGGCCAGTTCCAGCGGGCGAAGGACCTGCTGGCAGAAGCGGCCACGATCGTGCAGTCGGGGTACGGCGCCGGCCATCCCGCCGCGGTGGCGGCGTTGCTCCGCCGGGAGCGGGCCACCCAGCAGCAGGAACAATTGACGAAGAGCGTCGCCTCGCGGAGCGGCGATGGCGGGAGCGGGGGTGTGAAGCCGGCGGGCCCGGCGGCGGCCGCCAGCGGCTCGAACTTCGCCGCTTTCCTCGCGAAGAAGGAGGGCGATGCCGCGGCCTCGGGCCGCCGGCCGCCGGCCACCGATGGTCCTGCTCGCTCGGCCGCCGCAGATGCCGACGGATCGACACCTACGGATCAGGCCGCCATGGGCCCGGCGAGCCCGGAGGCCGAGAAGGCCCGCCGGGCATTCGACGCGGCGATGCGGCTCTACGGTGGGGACCCGAGCAAGCGGAAGAAGTCGGGAGCGGGCCGTGAGGGGCTCGAAAAGATCCTGGCCTACAGCGGTGCCATCGCGAACATGGCCAATGAAGGCGGGTCTGCTCCCGACCCGGGACCGGTCGTCACGGAGCCGACTGCGGGCGGAACGCAGCCGAGCGACCCGCAGCGGCAGCCGCCCCGCCGTCCGTCCGCCGCGCCGCAGCCGGCGCCGGCGGTGGAGCGTCCTCGCCCCAGCCCCTTCGTGGCGGCGTCGCGCAGCGGCCTGCGGCAGCGGACCGCCCTGGCGCGACGAAGGGCGGCGAGTGCACCGGTCAAGGCATCGACGTCGGTCGATGATCTGATGCTCGCAGCGTGGAGCGCGCACGAGCGGGGGAGCCGCAGCGAGGCGATCGCCACCTGCGAGGAGGCGCTCTCCCAGTCGGCCCGCGAATCGGGCGACTCCAGCCGGCCGGTGGCCGACGTCCTCGACCAATACGCCACGATCGCGATCGCGCAGGGCGATCTGGTCCGCGGCAAGCAGCTGCTGGAGCGGCTGGGAAGCATGCGGTGGAAGCTGCTCGGCCCGAACGATCCGCAGGTCGCCGATGCGGCGGCCCGGCTGGCCGGACTGCTCGCCGACTGCGGCGAATACGAGAGGGCCCTGCCGTTGGCCAAGACGGCGATGTCGGCTCGGCTGCAGGCAGCCGCATCGCATCCGGCAGGAGCTGCGGAGGCGTTGCTCCTCCTGGGGATGATCGAACTGGGCCGAGGCGATCCGGCGGCGGCGGCGGCCCGTGTGGAGGAGGCTCGGCCACTCCTGGCGACCGCGGACGCGTCGGCGGGGGACGCTGCCGATTCGCGGCTGGCGGCGGCCCGGCTCTCGCTCGTGCGGCTGCTCACCGCCTTGGGTGACTCACAGGTTGCCTCCGACGAGGCGGATCGGCTGGTCGCCGACGTGAGCGGTGCCAGGCCCGTCGGTCGGGAGATGGCCGAGGACATTCTGCTCGCCGCCGCCCGGGCGCATCGGCTGGCCGGCGATGCAGCCGGCGCAGCGGCGATCGCCGGCCGGCTCGTCGGTATGACGCAGACGACCTCCAAAGGCGGGCTTTATCTCGTGGAACTGGCCCTGGCACAGCGGGCTGCCCGCGATCAACGGTGGGAGGCGGCGGCCATCGAGTCGGGCCGTTGGCTCGTGCCATACGTCCGCCGGCTCTCGCCCGTAGCCACCGACGCCGCCGCAACCGATGCCGCCGCCGCCGTGGCCGGCGTGTGGCTCGAGACCGGCAGGCTCGATCGCGCCGACGAGATGCTCGCCGCCGCCACCATCGGCGCCGCGGCGCTGCCGCCCACGCATCCCGTGGCGGCGCGGGTCGGACGGCTGGTGGCACGGCTGGCCGTGGCCGGGGGCGACGAACCGAAGGCCCTGGAGAAGCTCGCCGCGCCGACCGTCTCGAGTCGCCGGGGCGTGCGGCCGGTCGCTGCAGAACAGGGGCGGGCGTTCCTCGCCAAGGTCGTCGATCCGGCCGGCGTGGAGGCGGTGCTTCGGCATCGCCATGAGCCGCCGAGCGTCAGCGGTCCGCCTTCGCGTTGAAATCGATCCCCGTCAGTGCCTGGGGGTTCCAGCTACTGCCCAGGACGACCGCGGAGTCGTAGGAGATCGCACAGCGCGGAGGCAGCATGATGCCACCACGATGGGCTGCCAGTGACCGGGCCACGGCGGGCGGGAACGCCGCCAGCCGCGGCAGTGCGAGGTACGCCGCGTGGCGTGAGAGTTCACGGGCCGTCCGCGGAGAGAGCGCCACCACGCCACCGAGAGACAGAGGATGACGAACCCGCGCGAGTTCCGCCGCCACCGGCGGCGCCAACTGCACGATCCCGTCGAGTGACAGGGGGCCCTCGTGCATCGCCAGTGCCCGCGCGAGCGGCACGTCGGGGGAGTCGAGGGCGGCGAGCGAGAGCCAGGCCGTATGCCGGGCCAGCGCCGCTGCGGCCGCCGGAGCGAGCACGGTCAGGCCATCGAGAACCAGAGGCCCCTGGTGCTGGGCGAGCGCGGAGGCGGTGGCGGTGCCGAGCGTGGAGAGTCCGTCGAGCCAGAGGATGGAGCCGTGGGCGGCCAGTCCGCCGGCGGCGTCGGGGGTCAGGCTTCGCACGCCGCCGAGTGATAATGGGCCTCGATGGCGACCAAGCGCGGTGGCGACACCGGCGTCGAGCGAGGCGAGTCGGTCGATGACGAGTTCCCCCTGCCATGCGGCCAGGACGGCGGCGGCAGGGGCGTCGATCGCGGTGGCGGTGACGATCAGCGGCCCCGACGAGCGGCTGGAGACGAGACGGGTCGCTTCGGCGGCCGAGAGCGGCGTGGCCGTCGCAGGAATCGGCGGAGCGGCATGGACCACCGCCGTCAGGATCGAGGCGAACGACACGGCCAACCACGGGAGGGTCGGCTGAAACGGCGACCGAAGAACAGCGGCATGGAGGCTCCGCATCCTGGCAGACATGACCGTGCGTCCCTCGCTGACGTGCTTCGCCACAGGCTGTGGAGGTTCTGAAGCCGATCGATCGGTGTGCATTGGGCTCCTCAGCCGAGGCCGACCATGACGGTGCAGACCTTGCCGGGGAGCGGCTTCGAGGACGACCTGCGGTCGTTCCCCGGAGGATGCCGGTCTGACAGTATCCACGATTTCAGGCAGTCGGGCGACTGTCCAGGGGCCTTCTCTCGTCAGGTACGGGAACGCTGCACTTCCGCCGTCGGCGGACCCGGGGGCGGCGACACCGGCTCGTCGGCAGGACCGTCCACGGGGCCGATGCCGCTGCGACGCTCGCGGGCCCGAGACCAGCGGTCGCCCCGTCCCGGACAGGCCCGTTTGCTCGCAGAAAACTCATGCGTCCGCAACCGGCGGATTGCGCTGGAAATGGCCCGACGAACGTTGATACGCTACAAGACGGCTGGTGGCTGTGCCAGCGGACCGATCCCGATCCTTCGTTTCTTCGTTTCTTCGTTTCATGGAACGCCTGATGAAATCGCCATCCCCTCGCATGTCGGCGGTGTCCCTGCGGGCCTGTGTGCTGGTGCTCGCCGGCATGATGTGGCCGGGAACGACGGTCGCTGAGGTGTTCGACCTCGGGGTCGAGCAGACGCTGCTGATGAACCTGCTGCGTGACGGCAAGTACAAGCAGGCCCTGTCGGAGATCCGACGGATCGAGAAGGCTGTCAAGCCGCCCAAGAAGAACGCCGTCCCGGGGCCGGCGACGCGGGTCTACCTCGACCTGCTCATCTATCGGGGCACGATCGAGCGACGGATGGGGAGCCTCGACGATGCCGACAAGACGCTCACCGAAGCGTTCAGGCAGGTCAGCGACCCGGCCTTTCAGCAGTTCATCAACTGGTCGGCGCCGCAGGCCGAAAAAGAGCGAGACGCCTACTTCCTCTCGGTCGAACTGCCCTCTCTGCAGCTGCTCGATAACGGCACGGAATTGCTGCTGGAACGGATTCGCAGTGCCAACGAACGGCGGCTTGCCGGGCAGTCTGCAGCGGTCACCCCCGCGCCCGGAGCCGGCCCCAAGCCGCAGGCTGCGGCGGGCGGCGAGACGCCGGCGGAAGATGGCGAGACGGGCGCGGACGACCGGGGACAGATCGTCGGCTATTTCCGTCTCGTCGATGGACTGATTCGCCTCTCGCAGTCCACGCGCGCATCGCTGCGGGGCAGGTTCCCCGACGAGAAGAATTCCCAGGAAAGCCCGCTAAGCCGCTCGCCGCAGGCGCGGTTGATGATGTCGCAGTCGCGGCCCAGTCGGTACGTCGGCATGCGGTATCTGGAGGCCAGCCAGTTGCCCTGGACGCTGTCGTTCGACACCGATTCCGCCGTCGCGGAAGACGATTTGAAACCCGCTGCCAGACGGAAGCTCAACGATGCTTCCCAGGAGCCGACCGACGAGGCACCCGCCGAACGACAACGGCAGGCGGCCAGCCAGCGGATGCGTGCCGCGGCCTATCTGCAAAGAGCCTACGACACGGCCGAAGCCGCCATGGGGCCCGCGTTTGCCATCATCGCGGAAGAGGAGCGACGCACCCGCCCGACCGAGAATGGGGAACCGGCTGCCGCATCGCCCGAGCGGGTCAAGGCGGACAAGGAAGCGGCTCGCATCCGGGCCGAGACCCTCGTGCCTCTGGCGAGAGTCGCTCTGTACGACGGCGACCTCGACCGCGCCCGGCACTTGATCGACCGTGCCGTGGCTTCGCTGCGTGAGGCGGAAGTGCCAGACCATCCGGAACTGGCCCGGCCGCTGATCATCTCGGCGGAGGTTGCATTCGCCGAGTCGCGGCGGAGTCTGGCCGCTCAGAACGCGAGCGCAGCCCAGGACAAGGCCAGAGTGGCCGCGGATGCGCTGCACGATGCACAGCGGCTCTTGAAGTCCGCCGACTCGGAGTTCGATCCGTCCGCTCCGCTCCATCAGCTCCTGGCGAGCCAACTCGCCACGGTGGAGTCCTTCGAAAAGAGCAGTTCACAGACCGCCGCCGCGAACTCCGCGGCGGATGCCGCCGCGCGGCGGGCGCTGGCGGCCCTGAAGGGCGTGCCCAAGCCCGCGCAGGCACCCGCCCCGCCCGCTCCCACGCCCGCCGCTCCCGCCCCCCGAAAATAATCGGCACAGCCCACGGCCGTGACTGTCGGCGGTCCGAAGCGACGCGAGTGACTCGCGTGCGCATGTTTTCTCACCCGGGCGTTTCGCTCAGTCGCCGCCCGCCCGGGTGACGAGCGCGTCGTAGACCTCGGGCGACGTCGAGTCGGCCAGGAACTCGACCGCTCCGTCGACACGCAACTGCGCCACCACGCGAGCATGCTCGCTCGAGGGACCGTAGTCCATGTCGATCGACTGGCCGCCGCCGTAACGGTAGTAGGGCACGTAGTTGAGCGCGTTCTCGGGGCCCGTGTAGGTCGGGGAGTTGCTGGCATCCACCCGCCGGGACGTAATGCAGGCCGTCGAGCCGTCGATCCACGCAGCGGCATTCTGCTCGCGGGTCTCGCAGACGAGGATCGTCTGCGACAGGCCGTCGGTGATGTCGCGAAGGCGGGTCCGTGACTGCGGGTAGACGCTCCCGTCCTGCGTCTCGGGCGTGCGGAACGACGGCTCCCAGTAGAGCCTGCCCGCGGTCGTCGCCCCGAGCGCCACGTAGTTGCGCAGCGCGTAGGGCGATCCGAGCGCCACATAGAGGGGATCCCTGGCGAACGGCGTGCCGGCGAACGACGGGCAGCGATACAGCGGGATCACGGTGCGGGCGGCGGGCCTGTTGGTCGGGTCGAAGGCCGATTTCTTCGAGTCGACGAGCGAAACCAGGGCCGACTCTTCGAGATACGGCAGGATGAGCGTGGCCCAGCCGTGGTGCTTCGCGTCGGGCGTGTCGGCCGCGTTCCAGATGCCGTCGACGACCGGGTCGGTGCTGCCGGCGGGCAGTCGCCCCTTGGCGCCCTCGTAGCAATGGATCGCGACGCCGATCTGGCGAAGATTGTTGCCGCACTGCGACCTCCGCGCCGCCTCGCGGGCGGCTTGGACCGCCGGCACGAGCAGGCCGACGAGCAGGGCGACGATCGCCACGACCACGAGCACTTCCACGAGCGTGAGGCCACGGCGGACGGTCACCGTTGCGCCCTCCGCGTGCGACCCCCGGCTGGATCGACCTGGATCAGCGCGGTGGGCAGCGCCTGCCGGAGCCGGGAGATGCCCGCCGGGGTCACGTCCGTCCGCAGGAGCACGAGCGTCCGCAGGTGCACCAGCCGGGACAGCGGCTCCAGCGCCGCATCGGTGACCGCGGTCTCGATCAGATACAGCTCGGCGAGCTGCTCGAGCGCGGCCAGCGAGTGCACCCCGGCGTCGCTGACGCCCGTGAGTGTGAGGGAGAGCTTTTTGACCTTGGGAAACGACCGGAGCATCGCGACTCCCCGATCCGTGATACGGGTGTGGGTGAGATCGAGTTGCTCGACGCCGGCGAGCGACGCTCCGCCGATCTGCGTCAGCCGCTGGAGGTCGTCGTCGCCGATCGCGGTGTGGGCCAGATCGAGACGGTGGATCGAGGGGGCGCGGCCACCGAGTCGCCGCACGAAGCCGACGGCCGCATCCTCGGTCGAATGCGGACAGCCCGTCATGCCGATGGCGACGAGTGCCGTCACGACCTTGATCCAGGATCGCGGGGTCGTGATGCACATGGTGACTCGCCCCACAGCCCGTGATGCCCGCGTCCACCCGAGTCGGCAGCCCCCGAAGTATAGCTCGGCCGACGGTCGCCCCGATGGCGACGCTCGGGTGGCTTTCCGAGATCCTCGGGCCGATGTCGAGGCTCTGGCCGTTCTCCCCGTTTCTTGATCCATCCGGGATGTCAGGAGTGTAGCGTTGTCATAGCCAGAAAAGGGTGAATGCTTTTGAAGGGAAAGAAGAACTACGCCGGCCGCGAAGGGTGGATCGTGAACGAGAAGCTTGTGTGCCGGCTCTGCTGCGAAGAAGGACTGGGAATTCGGTGGTGAAGGCACGTCGCCGCAAGGGCGTTCGGGTCCGAGAGGCACGTCCGCCGACTGGGCAGACCAACGAGAGCGGGAGCATCGACTTCGTGTCCGATGAGCTGCGGTGGGCAGCGATTCCGGCTGCTGACGTTCGTAGATGACCACAGCCGTGAGAGCCTGGACGTCGAAGTCGGCCAGCGATTGACTGGAGACGATATCGTGCGGGTCTTGGTGGGAGTGGCTTCACAGCGTGGCCAGCCACAGACGGTTCGAGTCGATAACGGAGCAGAGTTCATCACGAGGAGCTTGGATCTATGGGCGTGCTTCAACGGCGTGACGCCCGACTTCGGCAGGTCAGGAAAGCCCAAGGATAATGCGTTCATCGACTCGTTCAATGGTCGGCTTCGTGTCGAGTGCTTGAAGCAGCATTGGGTCTTGTCGCTCGAAGAAGCTCGTCCCGTGACAGAAACTCGGAGGCACGATTACAATCGCGTTCGTCCGCATGGTGCTCTGGGCAACCGAAAACCGTCGGAGTGCGCGTGGCCGTTCGATGGGCATGCCCATCGAACGGCCACGCATGGTTATCAATTCGGCTGGTACCAAGCGGGGGCAGCGTCAGCACAATGGCTTCCAATCCCAGGGTTCTCGTAGTCACGGGAGAATACCCGCCGACACTCGGGGGTATCGGCGACTACACGTGCAAGCTAACCGATGCACTTGTGGATGTTGGAGTCGACCCGCTGTTATTCGTTCCCGTCGGCAGTTGCGCACATAGCGACAAGGTGCCCATCGCGGCGACGTATGACCGGTGGTCTTGGGCGACGCTTGCCGTGCTTCTTGAAGCCCTGGTTGCTGCGAATGCTGATTGGCTTCACGTGCAGCATCAAGTGAGCATGTACAAGAGCCACCTCTCCGCGTACGCTCTCCCGCGTTTTTTGCGTTGGAAGCGCTGGCCTGGCCGCATCGCCGTGACGTTTCACGACGTCACTCCGCCCCTGCTGTTTCCGAGAGGCGTGCGATTCTGGTGGCGGCTTTCGCGCGACCTGATCCTTGCGGATCTCGCCCGAAACGCAGATATCTCGATTGCGGCGGACCCATCGCATGTCGATACCCTTGCCGGATGTGGCGCCAATGTCCGACAGATTCCGATCGGCTCCAACATCGCCGCCAGTGATGCCGACGAGGAAACCCTCGCCGGTGTCCGAAGGTTTCACGCAGTTCCCGCCGGTTCCCTTCTGATCGGGCATTTCGGCACGCCGATCGGCCTGGAAACGCTGCTGCGTGCCCTCGAACACGTTCCGCACGCCGTGCTGCTGCTCATCGGCAAACAGCAGACTCTGGTCAAAAAATCTGAAATAGAAAAACTGACCCCGAATCTACTGGCTGAGATCGAGAACAGGTCGGTCGGTGATCGGCTGCGATGGACGGGGCATCTTTCTGAATCAGAGGCGGCGACCGCAATAGCCGCGTGTGACATCATTGTTTTGCCCTATGAGGCGGGGGCCTCCCTTCGCCACGGGGGCCTCATGGCGGCGATAACACAGGGCAAGGCCGTTATCACGAGCAGCCCGGCGCGACCGTTGCCCGGGCTCGCCGAGGATGCGGAGATTGTCACATTTCCGCGCGGCGACGTAGAGGCGCTGGTGGCGGCGATCATCAAACTGACCGACGGCCCCGACTTCCGCAAGTCACTCGAACAAAAAGCCGCAAGGGCCGCCAAGACCGTGTTTTCCTGGGCGGCCATCGCCGAGGCGCACCGTGACATCTACATGGATCGATGATTCTGATTTCCCAGGCGGGGGCCCGCCATGGAATGCATTTCGGGGGCGCGTCTATGCGATGGCCCCGCCAACATCCCAAATCAATTCAGGCTTGGAGCCATCTCAGTCCTACGTGGCGACAGCCCGCAATGTCGAACACACGTGCTATCGGACTGAGATCGGGCCCAAGGTCCCAGGGGCGTTACGCGGGAGCGTTCTTTGCCAGACGATCACCGCCAGGAAGCCGGCGAACAGAAACAACGACCACTCGATCGGATACCGTGGCCGTGCGGACATCTGGAAGCCGTAGCTTGAGATCGGATAGCTGAGCCAGGTAGCGGCGAAGAACCACGCCGCGGGCGTTCGCCCAGGGACGAACCGGGCAAAGCCTACCAGCCCCGCGAAGGTGACCGCCGCGAGCACCGCGGTCTGCCATGGACGAGTCGCGCTCGGGAACCAGAAGAGTCCCACGCGGCGGATCGTTAGTTCGGCGAATCGCCCAGGATTGCTGCGGATCCACGCCGTCGCCAGTTTCATCTTCTCACGGTTATATCGCACCTCTCCCACCTCGCGCACACGTGACACGTCCGTGACGCTCGCGGACGGGTGCATGCGGTGAAACAGCCCGGCCGCTCTGTTCTCGTCCCAGATCGGACTCGCGTCGTCGTTGTTGGAAAGCGCTAGTTCCATGCCGACGTTCGAACGGCTTATCACGGGTGCGCCGAGTATGAGCATGTTGCGGACGGCCCAGGGCACGAGCATCGCCGCCGCGACTGCCGCCTGAATGGCCAGGAATAACAGCAGCTGACGCGGCGGCACCGAGCGGCGAAAGAGTGCGAAGCCGGTCAACGCGATGCCCGCGAACATAGGCCCGACGTGCGGCGCCGTGAGCATCATGACGCCCGTCAGGACGCCCAGTCGCAGGGCGTTTGACCAGCCGAACGCCCGATCGTTCCAAATGCTTATGACGAGTATGGCGAAGATCACCATCCACAGCGCCGACAAGGAATACTCAAAGGCTCCCTTGCCCTGAATCCACCAGTTGACCGGAAGAACTGCGCCCAGCAATCCGCCGAAGACACCGGCGAGCACCGGCATGCCGCACACCCTGGCCAGAATCGGGAGCATCGCATAGTGCAGGGATGCCAGGCAGGAACTCAGCACTTCCTGAGCCATGGTCCCGGCCCAGTCCTTGCCGAGCGCGCGGTAGATCAAAGCGAGCATGAGTGGGTAAAGCGGTGCGGCATGCGCCGACGGGCCGGACCCATCCGCATATGCATCCGCGAACGAGCCCGTTGTGGCGAGCGACCAGGCGATTCGCTCGACCTCAAACTTGGTCGTCTGGAGATACGACCTGCCGGCCAGGATCAGGACCACCCGGATGGTGAACGCAACCGCGAAGACGGCGAGAAGCCATCCGAACACGTCGGCGGCAGCCTCGGTGGCCCGTCTCGGGCGGTCGCTGTCCGGGGACAACGTGTTTGTCATCGCTGCCATTCGCTATCGGGGGGGTATGATAACCCTCTCCATCATTCATTACACCGCAACCATGTTCAAGCAGCGGCATGAACCGTGAGCCTTGTTTGTTTCCAGGTTATCAGCATTGGTTCCGGGGGGACGCCTGCCCGGCCACTTGTGCGTGTTTCTTCTGGTGTCGGGCGCGGGTCTTTCGGAGGTCGACCGCCTGGCGGCCGCGGTGATGGCTGGTATCCGGCGGGATCAGAGGCCGTGGAGTCGGGCCGACGTGGGCAGACGGCCGCGATGCAATCCGCTTTGTGTGGCCCGGGAACCGGGAGCGCACGGCTCACGAGCCGATCGTCCGCGGGGCCCTCATCAACTGGAAGATGGTTGCAACAGTGCCAGCCGCAGGGCTATCCTTCGCGAACGCTCGCGATGGCCGGGTTTCCTGCGGGAGCGCATCGTATGTGTGGTCACAGGCTCCGAAGATGAATCCCCCGCGAATCTGCGTGTTGCTCGCCTACTTCGGCAGGCTGCCCGACACGTTCCCTCTCTGGCTCTTGTCGGTGTCACGGTGTCCGGAGATCAAGTGGGTGCTCGTCACCGACGACGTGACACCGCTCGAGTACCCCGCCAACGTTATCGTGGTTCCGATGACCTGGTCTGATCTCTGCACGCGGGTGCGGAGCCGCATCGACATCGGCAGGCCGGTCAAGCTCGACAACGCCTGGGATCTCTGCGCGCTCAAGCCGGCTTATGCCGAAATTTTCGCGGAGTGGTTCGCCGGTTGCGATTGGTGGGGCTACTGCGACCCGGACGTGATCTTCGGCAACGTGGGATCGTTTCTCTCTCCGGCGGTTCTTGATGCCCACGACAAGATTCTCTGGCTCGGACACCTCTCGCTGCTGCGGAACACGCCCGAGTTGACCGGGGGGTTCCGGCTGCCGACCGCGACGGGCGAGGTGCTGTTCCGAGACGCGTTTTCCGGCGGCGTGCTGTGCTTCGACGAGATCGCTTTCAACGACATTCTTCAGACGGCGGGACGGCACATCTGGCGGGATCGGGTGTTCGCGGACTTCCGGCACCGGAGCTTCCTCTTTCGAGACCTCGACCGCAGCCATCCGCGATGCTCGGCGGGCGGCCGCCAGGTCTTTACCTGGGAGGACGGCACGCTTCTTCGGCACTACCTCGATGACGCCGATGGTCGGCTCAAGCGTGAGCCATTGATGTACATCCACTTTTGCCGCCGCCCGATGCGGAGCGAACTGCCTGCCGGGTCTCTGCCGGCTCGATTCGCGATGGTCCCGAACCGCTTCGTCCCACATCCTGGTGAGGTCACGCCGGAGTGGATTCGCCGGCATACCCGCGACCGCTTCTACTGGGCGTACTGGTTGCCAAGGCTCAAGCCGGGCCGCATCGTGCGCAAGATTCGCAACATGCTTGGACCCCCCAGCAACTCGCTATGATGCCAACGCAACGTCGCGGGCGACAAAACTACGCGTGCATCGACAGCCTTGGAAGCACCGCTGTCGCCTTTGCGGCGTCTTTGCCCCGACTCATGCACTGTTGTCACGGCACGCATTTGCGGAAACGTCTGCCCGCGGCACGATTCCCCGACCGACAGCCAGAGGGCCCACGCAAGAGCCCCACCACGCTCCGCCCGCGATCAGGCACGTCCATGCCGACGGACCGCCGTCGATCGGGCCAGTGGAGGGAGCCTTCATCGTGAACGCCACGCGGTCGGCACAGCGGCGACGCATCGCCGAACTCGATGGCCTGAGGGCGGTCGCCGTGATGGGCGTGATCTACGGCCACATCTGGGCTTTCGGGTGCAAGTCGACGCCGATGCGTATCGGGCCGGTCGATGTCAATCGGCTGCTGAGCATCTTCGGCACGGGCGTGGACCTGTTCTTCGTGATCTCCGGTTTCTGCATGTATCTCATGTATGCCGGTCGGATCGATGCGTTCCGGTGGAGCACCTACGGCAGCTTTCTCAGTGGCCGGGCGCAGCGCATTCTCCCCGCCTACCTCGTGGCGATCTTGTTCGCCGGCTTCGTCCGCATGGCCGAGCAGGGGGCATTCCCCTGGCGGAACGTCATCGCCAACGCGCTGTTCGTGCAGTTGTTCGTGCCCGACGCGCTTGCCCTCAACGACGTCTTCTGGTCGCTAGCCACCGAATGGCACTTCTATATGGTTCTGCCCGCCCTCATCGCCATAGGAGACCGCGTTGGGTACCCGTTGACGCTGTTCGCGGCGATACTGCTGTCGATCCTCTACCGCGCGGTGTTCTCAGAGCCGTACCGCGGTGAGCCGATCCCGTTGGATTTGCAGCTCCCCTCCCGCCTCGGCGAGTTCTGCCTCGGTATCGCGGTAGCACGATCCTTCGCGGCTGGCCGCCTGCCGCCCCCCTGGTTCCGCGGCGCGCATGGCTTCGTGGCCGCCTTTGCGGTGATGTGTGTGGGACGCGTGCTGCTGACCGAGCAGGTCACGCAGATATCCGAGACCGCGGGGGTGGTCGCTCGGGCGTTCAACATTCCCATCCTCGCGTGCGGCTACGCGCTGATCGTCTGGAACGTGGTGTCGTGCGAATCGGTGTTCGCCCGGTTGCTTCGCACGTTCCCTCTGCAGTGGCTGGGAAAGATCTCCTACAGCATGTATCTCTGGCACTGGTTTCCGTCGCTCTGGATTGCAGGCTGGCTCATGCGGCTCTTCGACGGGGCGGCGTTCGTGCCCATCGTCGCGACTCTGGTCGCGACGGCGGTGCTGTGGCCCGTGGCAACGCTCTCTTACCGGTTGTTCGAAGCTCCGTACTTCTCCCGGCGGGCCAGGGGCGGTGCGCCTGCCACGAACGAGTCGGCCTCGACTGGGAATGTGCGTTCGTCGACGTAAAGACCTCGCGGCGGCGGACAGTACGTAACGATTGCAGAATGCACGCGGCTGAAACGCCGTCGATGTCGATTCGCTGGCTCGCAAAGCTATCCGGAGAATCCACGTCGCAGATTCCGGGCCCACAGAAGGACCTGGAACGGAATGCCCAGCGCCAGGTTGGCGAACTGAACGCCCGTGAACGAGAGACCTGCCCCTCGCCGCACGGCCGACGGCGACAGACACACGCATGCAGGTCGCAGGCGGTACCACGGCCACATGCGGTCGAAAACCCGCTGCCCATGGTCCGCCTCACCCCGTGCGTTGATCTTCTCCTGCGACTCCGTCAACCGCCCGTCGCCCGCGAATGCGCCTCGCGTGTGACTGAGTACGACGTATTTGGCGTTCACCACGCCTGAATAACGAAAGCTACGAAACGTGATGTCATCGTCGCAGTACACGCCGCGAAACCGTGGATCGAACAGTCCGAACCGCTCGTAATATGCCCGGCTGATGATCGGATGCCGCAGCAGATTCGCCCTCCAGATTCTCAGCGGCGTGCGGAGACTCGGCCGCGCAGCGTCGTGATCGGTCACTTTCACGGCGAAGGGCACTCGGGCAGGATCGAGACCGTCGACTGCTCCCCAGAGGAGAGCATCCCAGTGCATGGGGGGCAGCAGATCGTCGGCGATCACGAAGAGCAGTGCTCCGGTCGCCATCCCTGCCGCCGCGTTCCAGTTGGCGACGGCCGTCACGAGGCCCCCGGACGGCCCGGTCTCGACGGCCGGGAAGCCGCCGTCAGCGACCATCTTCTGTGACACCGAATCGTCCGCTGCGTACGCGAAGATGTGCTCCACCGATGCCGGCTCTCGGGCGGAACGCAACCACTGCCGGCGGATGTCCAGGGCGCTTGCCCCCGACCTGTAGGTCGCGTGGAGCAGCGAGACCATCCGTGCCGAACGCATCGCTTCATCTCCTCGGAAATCCGCCTGTGCATTCGGCGCCGCGACGCACGATGCGTGCCGGCGGACGGAGCTTGTGACCCCGATCTTAGCGCGGCTGGGATGTCGGCGGCAACACTTCGGCCGCCGACACGGCTGCCGTGGCCGGCGGCGGCGGGCCGCTCGAGCCTCCGCCGGTCTCGCCGCTGCATGGCCCGCCAAGCGATTGCGACGAGCTCGTTCAGGTCCATCGCCGCCGTAACGTCTTCCAGGTGTCACGCGACGAGCTGCCCGCGATCTCCATCCACGGTCTCTGACAGGACCCCGAGCTAGCGTGCGCACGGCCCGCGAGACGAGCGGTTTCAAGGCCGGTCTGCGTTCACGCGAGGAATCGGGCCCTGAGCGCGGAGAGGAGATGGCCCGGCAACTCCACGCGAAAGCCCTACCCAGCCTGATCGCTCCCGGTTGGTGCGATCCATGTCCACACCCTTGGCCGACGCTTGCCGAACTGCCATTGGCGCACCTATTCTGCGACTACCGCCAGGATCGGCAACGCCCTCGAGACCCATCATCAGGCGGCTCGCGGCACGGCGGGCCGCGGTGAACCTTTTCGCGTCGGTCAGCGTCGGGGCCGACGAGGCACTCTGAAATGCCACCCGTTACGCACGAGCTAGGATGATCAGATTGGACTACCGGCGAGATATCGACGGGCTGCGCGCGGTTGCGATCACCCCGGTTGTCGTGTTTCACCTTATGCCGGAGTGGCTGCGCGGGGGATATCTCGGCGTCGACGTGTTCTTCGTGATCTCTGGATACCTGATCACGACGCTGGTGCTCCGAGAGGTAAGTGCGGGAAGCTTTTCGCTCAGGCGGTTCTGGGCCCGCCGAGTGCGCCGCCTCGTCCCCGCTCTCCTGGCCATGGTCGCCACGACGCTCGCCTGCGGACTGGCTGTGCTGCCACGGTTCGAACTGCGGCCCCTCGGCGAGCAGGCTGCGGCCGCGATGCTCTCATTCGCCAACATCTTCTTCTGGAGGAGGGCCGTCAACTACTGGAACGCAGACGTGGGAGAGACCCCGCTGCTGCATACGTGGTCCCTGTCCGTGGAGGAGCAGTTCTATTTGCTCTTCCCGCTGATCATGCCCCCGTTCGCCCGCCGCGGCATGCGGTCGCTCACGTTGCTGTTGGTCGGAGGAACGGTGGCCAGTCTCGCCCTATTCGTCATGGGGGGCCGCGTCTCCGGCAACGCCACCTTCTACCTGCTGCCCACGCGGGCCTGGGAATTGGGTGTCGGCTGCTGCCTGGCGCTGCTCGACTCCGCGCTGGGTGATCACGGCCGGGAAGGCCGCTCGTGGCAGACCGCCGCGGTGGCCGGGCTCGGGGCCATCATCTTCGCTTACGTGACGCCGCATCGCTCTGTTCTGAATAATGTCATCGTCGTGTTCGCGACGGCGGTGATCATCGCCGGCAGCCGGGCCGGTCTGGTGCAGCGACTGCTCTCCGCGCCACCGCTCCCGTTGGTGGGCCGCATGTCCTATTCGATCTACCTCTGGCACTGGCCGGTGATCGTGTTCGCCGGAGTCATGGGGCTGGGGGCGGCTGTCCATCTGCAGTTGGCGGCCACGCTCGTCCTCGCCGCGGCGAGCTACCAACTTGTCGAAAGGCCCACGCGGCACATGGCATGGACCGTCCCCGCGTGTGCGGTCGCGCTGCTCGCCGTCCTCGGACTCAGCGTCCGCGTCATGAACTCGGCCGGATACGACGTGAGCCGTTTCGCCCTCGCCCACTCGCACGCCGAATGCTACTCGATCGTTCCGACGTCCAGCCTGCAACCCGGTGCCACCGTGCGGACGGGGCCCGACAACAAAGCCGCCATCGAGTTCATCGGGCGGCCGGTCGGTCCGGCGCCCGACATGTCCATGGGGATCCTCGTCGGATCCGCACCGCCCGTGGAGTTGATCTGTATGGGGGATTCCCACGGCTTGACGTGGGCCTGGGCCATCGAGTCGATCGCCCGCGCCCGCGGCGTCCAGGCCCGCATCTTCACGGCCGCCGGGGTGTCGGGATTTCCCCTGCCCGCGGTGCCGTTGCGGTGGACAGACCGGCTCCATTTTCTGGCCGCCAACACACCGATGACCGGCGCGCAGGAGCGCGCCTGGTGCGAGGCGCGGGTCTCAGCGCTCGCGCAGGCGACGCCCTCCGCGATCGTGATCTTCGGCGTCCGCTGGGCGACAGTCGACACGTCGCGGGCCCGTGCCACGCTGGCGTTCCTGGCCGACCGCAAGGCCGACGTCATCCTCATCGAGCAGCCGCCGGAAGTCGCCTGCTCGGGCCAGGACGTGGGCCAGTGGCTGGCCTCTCGCGGCGTCGACCCGCTGCGTGATCCCGAGTACCGGTTGCCCCAGGGGAATGTCGAGGAGTACGAGCGTGGGAGGGCTGTCGTAAGGCGACTGGCCGCCGATCACGCCGGATGCCGCCTGGTTCCCACGCGGGATCTCTTTCTCAGCGACGATGGTGTGCTCGTGATGCGGGGCCGCACGCTGCTGTACTCGGACGACGATCATCTCACTGACGAGGGGGTGATGCTGGCCGAAGATCGGATTGCCGCAGAGATCGCCGCGATTCGCGGCGACCGCTAGCAGGACTCTGACGGCCACGCGAACGCCGTCGGCGTCTGTCTGCCAGACCACCATGCGGACGGACGCGAGCACAGTCTTCCCACCACGCCTCCGTCACGGCTCTTGCCTCGTCGAGCAAAGGGAACCAATGCTGGTTCAGGCACTCGTCGCGCAGTCGGCCGTTGGATCACTCGATCACCGCGTGATCCGCAGGCGTTTCCGACCTGCTGAAGTCGAGTGTCACGCCGTTGAAGCGAGTCCATAGAGCAGACTCCGCGAGATCAACTCCGGGCCGTTGTCGACTCGTATGCTTCGCGGCGTCCCACACTCGGCCGTCACGTGCTCCAAGACCCACACGACAAGGTGTCCGGCTCGTCGCTCACCGACCTCGGTGGCCAGGCTGTCACCGCTGTGGTTATCGACGAACGTCAGCAGCCGGAGCCGCTACCCGCCGACCAAGTGGTCGGCCCTGAAGTTCATGCTCCAACTCTCATTGGCCTGCCCGGTGGGCGGCCGTGCCTCGCGCACCAGGGTGCTCTTGCGTCGCTATGGCTGTCGCCGGCGTCTTTCCCGGTCCTTCGTTGCATCAAGGCCGGTGCACAATCGTCTCGTTCACGGTCCACCCTTCGCGGCGCAGAAGCACCCGGAGTCGTGGATGTCCGAACTGCACCCGGCTGGCGGTCAGGTCTCGAAGTCGAGTTCGACGCTCGGCCACCCCATGCGCCACCAATACTTCCGGGAACAGAGCAGGCTACGGCAGGGGCCTCAGAGTTTTTTCAGGGCACGTCTCGCAGCATCCTCTTGTCGAGGCTCTGGACAGCCAGTCGTTGTTTGGACTTCCGGCTGTCGTCCTTAGTACGAATAGCAGCGGCCCTCAACCGCTGCGACCGAACGACTGGAAGGCTCTGCGTCTAATCCTCGCGATTCTGCCGCAGCCGTACTGGTTTTAGGGGGATTTTCTGCCGCGGCCGTGTGGCCCGGCATCCGCCCCGGAACCGCAGTCCTTGGCTCAGGCCACTCCACCCATCGTGGTTCTAGGAGTTGGCCATGAACAGCCACGACGTTTCCAAGGATCCTGTTTCCATCCGCCCCACCACCGGACCGGCCGGCACGGGGCACCGTTCCGACGACGGCCGGACCAGCCCCGCCCGCCCGGCGCAGCCGTACCGCAGCCGGGAAAAGGGCAGGGAAGAGTGGGGCCTGCCGCCTCGCGAAGCCCTACGGTCGCTGGCCCGTACCTACCTCGAGCAGCAGGCCATCCACTGGCCGGGCCTCGTCGGGACGCCC
>Ga0214917_10002371_pt1 | contig 23020 bp, 25 predicted proteins | sample LL_1208_BB_MetaG_FD_177983 | JGI IMG/M metagenome (GOLD analysis project Ga0214917, IMG submission 177983) | Freshwater microbial communities from Lake Lanier, Atlanta, Georgia, United States - LL_1208_BB | ecosystem: Environmental > Aquatic > Freshwater > Lake | place: USA: Georgia | collected...
GTTGTTGACTCATCATCAACAAAAAAAAAACAAAATCATTCTTTTTTCTTTTCTTTTCTTTTCTTTCTTTTCTTTCATTTCTTTCTTTTCTTTCTTTTCTTTTCTTTCTTTTCTTTCTTTTTTTCTTTTCTTTTCTTTCTTTTCTTTTTCTTCTTTCTTCTTTCTTCTTTCTTTCTTGCTCCGTTTGATCTTGACTCTTTCGATGTGTTCGACAGGCAGCGGTGTGGGGGCTTCAGCTTTGCACTGTGATTATCACAAGAAAATACACGCGAGTCTGGATGGCGCCAATATCCTCCGCCTTCATTGCACCGACTGCGGAAAATACGTCAGGCACAAAGGGGCCTTTCTTCGCGATCTTGCCAACCGCGACCTTTACGACAAAACGTTTGGGCAAACAAATTGAAGGAAAGCGCGGAAAAGTGAACCAAGATGATGCCCGCGCACTCACCGCATTATTAATTTTCTCTCCTCTTTCCTCTTTCCTCAATATACCTTCTCTCTCTTTGAAGGCTTGTGAACCTTGCGTCGGTCATGAAGGAGTACCCAGACGTCGAAGAGCATGCCATCTTTGCTCTCGCGGCGGAATTATCCGATGACATACCTGAACCGGTCCCTTGGACTCGGGTTGCTGTCCTGGACCTCACATTTTGTGATGGCCTCACTGTGCCGATCCTGGAGCGGCTTATCAACAGCCATCTCAGTGTTGTGTGTCTGATTGGGGCCGAAGGATTTGAGGACTGCTGGGCAAGCATTTGCAACACGAATCAAGACCTCTTTGCCAAGCTTTTGCGCAAAGTGATCTGGTTCTCGGCCGACAAAGAATCCCAGGCAAAGGTCAGTTGCAGCTGGAGAAATATAAAATAATGATAATAATTGTAAAAAAGTGTCCGGAAGTGGGAGAGACGAAAAGCAATGCCATTTCACATGTCTGTCAGACTTGTGTTTCGTGTTTCACGTGTTAAAACATTCAAGGTTTGATGGGATGTTGGTATTTTCTTCATTTTTGGTAATGCCTCTTTCTGATGTTTTTTTCTTTCGTTGGGCAGGAAAAATTACAGGCGGCCAAGGTTTCCAGCGAAGACATTGCAAGGTGTGGGGAACTGCACGCAGTGTACCGAGACTTCTCGCTGACGGTCAAGTTTTCCAGAGGGACTTACCGGTCGTATTAATTGATGCTTTAATAAGTATCGACATAAGACGATTAGCAATTCGTGTTTAATGCCAGCGAAAAAAAAGTTAATGTCCTGGCGTGTTTTTTTAAAAAAAGAGAAATTTATGGCTGGCTGGCTGGCTAGCTTGTGTTTTAAATATAAAATACAGATTGTGATAGAGAGGAAAGATATCACGCCGTCCGTCTGAAAAGCTAAAAGCGTGCTTTGCGAGAAAACACTGGACGCGATTCTCCCGACGTGACATTGTCCTTCTTCAGCTGCTGGTGGCGACGGACATTGCTGCGCTTATATTCGGCCACACGAGCCTCGAAAAAGTTAGTTTTCGTCTCGGTGCTGATGTTGTCCATAAAGTCAAACGGGTTGGTCGTGTTCCAAATCTTCTTGTACCCGAGCGACGTGATCAGCCGGTCGGCCACAAACTCCACGTATTGGCACATGAGTTTCTCGTTCATGCCGAGCAGGTCGTCCGGCAAGCAGCTGCGCACAAACTCTTGCTCGGCGGCCACAGCGCTGCGCGCAATCTCGTGCACTTCGTCTTCGGTCAGTTTGTTCTTGATGAATTTTGTGTACATCAGTACCGCAAAGTCTGTGTGCAGGCCCTCGTCGCGCGAAATAAGCTCGTTGCTGAACGTGAGGCCGGGCAGGATGCCAAGCGTTCGGAAAAAAAAGATTGCCGCAAAGCTGCTGCTGAAGAACACACCCTCGACAAAGGCGAACCCGAGCATGCGCATTGCAAACGGCTTGTCGTTGCTCATGTAACGAAAAGCCCACTCGGCCTTGCGCTTGATGGACGGCAGCTCGTTGACGGCATTGAACAGCGTGTCGCGACGCTCGTCCGAGTATTCCACGTACACATCAATGAGTATGGAATACATCTTGCTGTGAATAGTCTCAATCCCAAGCTGGATGCCGTAAAAGTGGCGCGCCTCGGGCATCTTCACTTCGTTCAAGAAGCGCGAGGCCAGGTTCTCCATCACGATTCCGTCGGAAGCGGCAAAAAACGCCAGCACCATTTCGATGAAGTGGCGCTGCTTTGGGTTTAGCGTTTGCAGGTCGGTCAGATCGCGGCTGAGATCCACTTCGCCTGTTGTCCACAAAGCTTCCTCAGCTGTCTCGGCCATGTCGTACACATCGTGATGTACCACCGGGTGAAGCACAAACCGAGTTCGTGTTTGCTGGAGAAGGGGTTCGTCCGCGTCCAGAGGGTGAGGCATTTATTTGCCAAACACAAAATATGTACTTTTTTTTTCCTCTAAAAAAAGTGCAACAAAAAAGATTTGTTGTTATTTATAATTTTATAGATTTTGTTGATTTTCATTAATATCGTTTATATCGTTGATATCGTTTATATCGTTGATATCGTTTATATCGTTGATATCGTTTATATCGTTTATATCGTTTATATCGTTTATATCGTTTATATCGTTGATATCGTTTATATTTGTTATCTATTGCTTTATCCGTATCATATGCGGGTGGCGGCGCCGGCGCGCATCTGTGCGGGCGTCAGCACAATGCCTGACGGGATGTCCGACGCGGTAGACTGCGTTTCCGACATCACTTCGCTCGGCCGCTGCAGGCGCGGCCGTTTTCCTGTGTGCTGGACCGGCATGTGTGGTGCGGCAGCTGGCGCCGGAGCAGCCGGCACGGCCGGCGGTACTTCGCTTGCTCTCGGATAGCGATCGGCGAACGGATTCGGTATGGTTGATGACAAGGGCGGCCCGGTCGGCCGGGGAGGAGCTGGCGCCTCGTCGGGCATCGCGGACGCGCCGGGACTGATTCCCGGTATGCCGGACGGAACGCCCTTGTTTGGATCAATCTTGTTCAGGTTGAACAGGCTGCTCACGCCAGAGACGATGGTGGACGACGACAGACGGCCTTTGGCAAGCCACTGGACAACCTTGATCAAAATGCCCTGCACCAGCGGCATGAGCAGCACCATCAAAATAACGCGCCACGGGCTCGACGAGCTGCGTCCGTTCCAGCGCAGCACCAGCTGGTACATGGCATACCTGAAGCGCGGGGTCGACGTGCCATCCTGCACGTGCTTGGCGTAGTTTTCCATGGGAAGGAAGGGGCCGGCCATGCTGTTGACAGTTTCGATGATATTTGCAGCCGTGTTGATCCAGCCGATCACAGTGTCCACCGTTGAGACTGTCCCGTGTGACACGGTGCGCCGCGCCAGCTCGGTTTGCAAGTCCTCAAGCGGCATGCACGGATCGAATTTTGGCACGTTGTAGCCCAGCAAGCGCAGCTCGTCCAGCCGCATGATCAGTTCGCGCTTATCGGCATAGTCCGGGTCCGCGTGAGGCTTGTAGCCCCCGCCGTCGCGCGCGCCAGTCTCGCCGTATGTCATTGTTTTTCGCGCGCGGCAGATGTTCCTGAAGGTAGTCATGTAGGACTCTCCGTGCTGGTGCTGCTGGGGTTCCTGCTGGTAGGGCTGGCGCTGCTGCTGGCGCTGCTGGAAGCTGGCTCGCATGTCATCCAGGCTCGGCGCGTTGAGGCGAGCGGTGTGTTCCCTGATGCGCTCGAGCTCGCGCATCGCGTCCAACTGCTCGTTTGTTTGCGGCAGCGGTGGCGGCTCTACTCGCCGGGCGGCCACGTCGGGCGGCGACCCCAGCTGGAAGCGGGGCACGTCCGACGCGCGGTTGCTCTCGGGCGACCGCGCCAGCGCCGGCGGCGAGTCGTGCGAGCGCCGCAGGCCGTCTTGAATGATCGCGGCGATGCTGTCGCGCAAGTCTCCGCCGGCCGGCGACCCGTGCTGGGCAGCGGCAGCGTGCGTCTCGCTGCCGTCGCGGTCCTCGCTCACGGAGACATTCGAGTTGTGGCGGCCGACCGGGAGATCGCTGATCCTGTTGTACTGCTTGACTTCTTCGATTTTGCGAGTGTCCACCATGTGCGGCGTTGCCAACTTCTCAAAGATCCGGATGTTGCTGGCGCGGTCCAGCGTGATGGGCACATTGTCCTCCGACACCGCTGACATGAGTGTTTTTCATGGTGTTCATATTGCAAAAAAATATTGACGAGTTGTCTGCTGCATGTAAAGAAAACATGTACTTTGTTTTTGGCAGGCAGTCGTGCCCATATTGTCGGGGAGCAGTTGAGCTCTTGAAGTCAACGGGGACAGCATTTCAGTTTCACTCCACCGATTCCGATCTGTACAGGACCGAATTTGCCTCGCGCGTGCCCGCTAACCACAGGACAGTGCCGCAGATTTTCCTAAATCATCAATTCATTGGCGGCTTTGACGCGCTCAAGACGCACTTTTTTTAGCAGCTCGATGTTCTGGGCACGTGAAAAATTCGCACGATGTGTGCATCGAATAAAAGCATGAACAGTGACATTCAAGCAGCAATTTCTTCCGCTGCGCTCGACAGAGGACTCCAAGCGGCGATAGCGTCTGCTCCGGCTGCTGGCATCAGCGACCGCTCGATCCATCAAGCGCTTCAACGAGCCGGCCAGGTGTCAGGAATCGAATCGATCGACCCGCAGGCCAGGGCAGACGATGCCAAGTTTTACGAAGGACTGCCCATGCACACGGACAAAACCGATCCCGCAAACCACACAAAAGACATTGAGGCGCAAAACGCCCTGCTGGAAACGCTGCGGCGCAACGCTGTCGCCGCCAACCAGCAGCGAAGCGACGAGAAGCAGAAAAGCGAGGCGATGAAGCAGCAAAGAGAGGCAATGAAGAAGCAGCAAAGCGAGGCGATGATGCAGCAAAGCGATGTTGAGAAGAAGAGCGAGGCAACGAAGCAACGGGGCGAACAGCCCGTTATTTCGGCCAACCAAACTGAACTGCCGGCCAGCCAGACCGAACGTGGCGTTGAGCCGAGCGGCAGCGCGCAGGGGCTCGCACCGGCGACGGCGACGTTGTTCACGGGTTTCTTCACGGATATTTGCTCCTGGCACACATTGCCGTGCCCCGCTGACGTGAAATCTCGCCTCGCCTACATCACGTGTCGCAATGGTCGATTTCCATTTCTTCTGATTGCCCTCCTTATTATTGTTTTAGTCATGGCCACATTGAAACGAATGTTCAAGTAAACACAGCTTTATTTTTTTTGATTTTTATTTCTCAATTTCTGGCTTCAATTTCAAGCTTTATTTGTAGTTATTTGTAGCTATTTGTAGCTCGATTTCTCAAGTTGTAGCTTTCTTGGGGCTTTTGTTTAGTGCGTCGCTTCCTCCGTTGCGGCCCCCCCTGGCGCGTCTGCCGACGCTTTTGCCGACGGCGTTTTCTTTGGCGCAAACACGTCCGGTCCAAACACCCGCTCCACAAGGGCCGCTTCGTCACGCTTCAAACGATCAGTGAGGATCTTAGCATGCGGGAGACAGAACAACCCGCCGTGTGTCATGACAAGCACATCGAAAAAACAAAGATCCTGGCTGCAACACACTCGCCTCGGATTGAACCTGCCGCCGTCGCCAGCACATGTCGGATACTGAAAAAGAACTATGTTGCCATTCGTGTCCTGTACAATATGCGACGTGAGACAGGGATGGTTCCCGTCCGGGCACCCCATCGTATTCGTGTTGCCAGGGCACCATCCGCCAACCACGTGTGGGAGCGGAACGGTGACAACGTTTGGATTTTCCATCACGTGAGTGTTTAAGAAAATGTGCAATAAAACAGTGATAATAAAACAGTGACGTTTATTATTATCGTGATGTCATAGCCTAGTGATGACGTCATAACAGATGACGTCATAACAGATTGTTTTTAGTTGGCGCTTTTTATTTGGCGCTTCATGAAAATTCTCGTCAATTCTTGCTTTGATCTTTCATTTCATTTAAAATAAAAAAAACAGAGTAAAAAGTTCACCGTTTGTTGTACGCATGCAAAATCTACTCCACACGCTCCACCTGTGTAAAGTACGACACATTGACTCGCGTTTTGGACTGCATGCTTCGCGCCAGCTCATCCGCCGTCAGCTTCGCCTCGTGCTCCGCAGCATGGTTAAGATCCGTAAATATCTTTACGACTTTGGCCAAGGTCATGGGATCCATTGGCACCTCACGCTGGGACGGCGGATCGTATGAGCCGTCCCACGAGCGCCCGCCTGTTCCTGGAACAGTCTCGGACGTGGTGGGTAACGATGCCACATGGCGCATCTCCATCACCTTGAAGACAAATGACATGTTGATGGAACGGGGGGACTTGAAACGCAAAATGTACGTGCTACGGAAAGTGAATGCCCGTCTATATTCGTATCTATGACGTCAGAAACGTTTGTGACGTCAGAAACGTTTGTGACGTCAGAAACGTTTGTGACATCATATTATAACTGACGTCATGTAGTGACGTCAGTCTGGCATGGTAACAATATACTACTATACTACTACAGCTGGACCATTATCATTGATCTCTGATGCGTGTTCTCACGCTCCTGGTGTGTGTGGCGGCATGCGCGGCTGCGTCATGCCCGGCTGTTGCGCCACTTCTTGTGCGGCAGCACACAGCGATCTTTGTGGCTGGTCCCATCGTGTGTGTTCTCTTTGTCGGTTCTGTGATTGCTGTTAACATGTTGGTGCTGCGTCGAACGACAGCTGGGGGCCAGATGCCGATGGCGTCTTTGAGCGTTGCATGGTTGATTTTTGGGGGTGTATGTTTGGTTTGGTTCTGGAGTGCTTTTGCTGCCGGCTATGCACCCGAGTATGTGCATAGCCTGTACGTTGCTGCCAACGCAACAAACATTCGGTCCGTGCAGCGCACCTTTCCGTGTACTAAAGTTACGAATTGCGTGTGCACGCGATCAGCGGATTTGCCATGCGTGGCGGTGGAGGCCACCTTGCTGCGGGAAAACAGATCGCAGACAGCGCCGTGTGCTGGTGGCTCTTGCTGCGCGCGGACCCAGTTTCGGTGCACCTCGTTCCGAACAATTTGTTCTTCGCGCAATTTTTGCACGACAACTTGCCGTTCCGGAGTCAACGATTGTGTAGAGCGTCTTCCAGAAGAATCATGCACGGCTGTGCGTGGCATGTGTTTTTTTGGCGAGGTTGAGTTTGGTTTTGTAACCGGGTGCAATGAGAGTGCATCTGCGCGGTTCACGGCCAATTGCAATCAGGATCAGGCATGCGTGGACAAGTTTGTCGATACGTATATCAACGCAAAGGAGCGCAGGGTGTTTTACGCGTCTTGGGATTGGCGCCTGCAGACTTCGAAGCGCATTGTTCCCAAAGGACAGACGGCCAACATTGTTTTCCCGCTGATTGGCCTGGCGTGCTTGTGCATTTTGCAGCTGGGCGTGATTGTTGTTGTTGTTGTGATGCCAAAGCTTCGCGACAAGAACGACGTGCCAAACGCCACGCAGTTTTCAGTGGATGGCGACACCGCTGCATATTCAACAAACACTGTTGCATATTCAACAAGCACTGCGTGAGTGGCTGTTGTGTGTGTGTGTGAATTAAAATGTTGATTCCTCTCATTTTGACAATAAAAAATGTTGACCAAGATGGATGTTGAGGAAAAACCCCATGTGAAAAATAAAAATGTGAAATGCTAAGTTGCAAGAAAATACTTACTTGTCGAATATGAGCGCATCCAAACGTGCAGTGGGCACGCAAAAGCGTCAGGTTGCACTGGACGTCTTTCCGTCTGGCGACTTTCACTTTCGCTGGCAGTGCCCAAAACAAAAAACAAGTTGGAAGAACAACGCTCACGTGTGTGAAACATGCGTCTGCTTTGTCTGTAATGTATGCTTGGTCAGCTGTCATGTAAACTCACACAAGTTTGCTGCGCCGGCCGATGTGGCTGCGTGGGAGGCCGAGCGTGGGTGCGTCGGACCCGTGCCCATCGACGCGGGCGATGCGGATGTTGCCATGGACGTAGGGGCGCAGTCGCTTCTCTGCGAGCTACGGCTCCCGAATCTACGAATTCACAGCACGTTGGAGGCGTTTGGCGTGCCTCTCCGCATGGTGGTGGCCTACATGCGGCAGCCGGTCACAGACATTGTGTGGCCCATGCTCCTGAACATGGGCATACGGGACGTGTATGCGCCGCAGGGTGCAAACTCCCGGACGCCGGGCAACACGGAACTGCAGTTCAAGGCGCTGGAGCAGCTCTGCTCGTCGGCCCGGCCCAACAAAGCCATGATCGGCCAGATGCGCCGCCCCGACCGGCTCCCGGACAAGCCGTTTGCCACCACGTTCCACCTGGTGCCGGCCATGGGCAACAGCACGCAAAATACGTTTACGTTGGTGGCGCGGGTGTATTCCGGCACGCTCGCAAGCGTGTTTTGCAGCCCGGTGCGCACGATCATCCCGTTTATCAAGACGTCCGGCCCGCCAATGAGCGTGCCGGCGCACACGGCGCTGCCAGCCACGATGCCCGAGAGCCGACCGTTGTTTGCGCACCAGGTCGCCTCGCTCGCGCGCATGGAGTTTATCGAAGAGCACGGCTTGACGCATCTGCTCTGGAGCGAGGGTCCCCTCATGTCGTCGGGCCGCCGTTGCCTGGTGAACCGCGAACTGGCATCCATTTTTGTCATGGACGGAACTGGCGTGTACCCCGATGCGCAATGCCGGGGCGGCCTCCTGTGCAACGAGCGCGGCACCGGCAAGACATGCGTGTCCGCGTCGCTCATCGCCAAGCGCCCTGCCCCGGAAGCCTGGCTGGCGGCGCCGGACGGCGAGATACTGGATCTGACAGACGACGACATGCCCGCTGCCGCCCCTCCTGCCGCGTTCGCTGCACCTGTTGCGCCCGCACGGCAGGCACAATCCGGGGACTCGGACTCGGAGGTGAGCGACGACGACGACGTGTGGACCGAGCCTGACGCCGCGCCGGCGCCGGTCGCGGAGGCCAAGCCGGAGATTGACCAGTACGCCAAAGTTCTGCGCGACTGGCACGCGCAGGCGGTGCGGCGCGTGCCGACAACCCTGGTCATTGTACCCGGGTCCAATCTTCTGCAGCAGTGGACGGAGGAGCTCGAACTGATGGGCCTGTCGGTACTCGTGTACTTCGGGCGCCAGAAGGCATCGGATGCCGACAACGTGGCCCGGTACGACGTGCTCTTGACCACGATCGAGACACTGCGCACCAGCGTGGCCCCGCGCAGCACCGACCCGGGCGTCAGCTGCAGCGGCCAGTCCATCTTTGCTCAGGTGCGCTTCTGGCGCGTCATCATCGACGAGTGCCACAAGCTGCTGCAGGGGTCCGCGTTCAACAAGTCGGGCCAGTCGGTGGCATGGGTGCGCGCCAGCCAGCGCTGGGGGCTGACGGCGACGCCTGGCATGACGCTGCCACGCTGCCGGTCCTACATGCAGCTGCTGTACGGCGTCCCGACGCGCCGGTCCGCCGAGCTGGGCCACGCGCACCACTTTGTGCGGTACCCGGCCAGCTACACGGGCCCGGGGCTGCGCGACAGCTACGAGAAGGTCTTTGCGCCGGCGATCACGGTGCTTGAAGAGCCCGGCGACTCGGTGCTGCCCAGGGTCACGTTCCACACCAACGAGATTGACGCCTCGCCCGCCTGGCTTCGCGCGTACAAAGTCATGTTTGAAAAGTGCCAGGCCGTTGTTCGCGTTGCAAAGGGGCCGTGCACCATCCACATTCTCAATCGCCTGCTCATGACCATTGCGGGCGTGCGCGCCATGCCCGCTCCGCAGGTGACTGACTTTTGCAACACTGACGAGAGCCGGCCCGAGGTGCCAGCCGACATTTTTGATTGCGCCATCTGCCTAATGCAGCTGACGGTGCCCGTCATGACCGCGTGCCACCACTATTTCTGCCAGGCGTGCGTTGCGGACTGGCGGCGGCGCCAGCAGATCGATGGCGTGGCAGCCCGCTGCCCGCTGTGCCGCACCAGCTTGGCTCAGCCCGACGTCGTGTGCGTCGAGCTGGCGGTCGCGGCCGATGCGCCGGGCGATGCGCGGACCAATCTGGCCGCGTGTGCTGAAAAGCTGCAACGGATTGTCAGCGAGATCCTTAATATTGCCACGCATGACAACCGAGCGCACCCTGTTGCCGCCGAGCGAGCGCCGAACCGCATCCTCTGTTTTTCGCGCTTCCCAGACGTGCGCGAGGCAATCCGGCGGGCCATTGATGGCGCCGTGACCCACACGTCAAGTGTGAAGGAATTTCAGGCCAACGATGCGCTGTCCGTTCTCATTCTTTCACCGCAGAGTTGCGGCGTCGGACTGAACCTGATGCAGGCAAATCACGTCATCATTTGCGAGCCATCGTTCAGGCACAGCAACGAGGAGCAGGCGTATGGACGCGCCGCGCGAATCGGACAGAAACGCGAGGTGCACGTGCACCGATTTCTGGTTAACGACACTGTGGAGATACAATTGTCCGTCGAGTCTCACAAAGCAAAAGTAACGCTGAAGGATGTGTTTGCGTGATTGAGCAGATGTCATGTTTAGAATTATATTATCAATCAATGCAAACACAATCATCATCATCATCATTATCATTATTATCATGATCGGCATTAGCATTATCAGCATCCATCATCAGCATCATCAGCATCATCAGCACCCACCACCACCAGAACCATCATTATCATCATTATCATGATCGGCATTAGCATTATCAGCATCCATCATCAGCATCATCAGCATCATCAGCTTCATCAATCCACATTCCAGATAAAAAAAGATTGGATCACGCCGCTCGAGATCGACTCATGCGCGCACACGACACGCTGCACCAATTGTGCATTTGTCTGCAAATTGTTTTCCAGTGTATGTGCCAACCCTTCTATCTCGGATACGTCCGTCGCGCGCCCAAGAAAGGCGATAATGACACAAACAAAGTGGTGCACTCCTTCACGCGGCCAGTTGTTCTCAAACGCTGGCTTCACAATATGCGCGGCAAGCACCGGCGATATCTGCAGAATTGCATTAATTTTCGCCTCGTTTCCGCCACAACACGATGTGACATACGCGGACGGCTGCATTGTCAACCTGAAATGGCAGACCAAAAGTGACGTAATTATGTCAAAATTTTAGTCGCAACAAACGTTTGGAACTGTGGCAGGTTGCAGGATCTGATTTCACAGGATCCGTTCAGAATTTAAAATGCACATATGGCAGTTTGCAGGACATGTTCTAAATTCGAAATGAAAGAAATATTGACACGCACCTTACAGTTTAGGCATAATTACAAGTATTACTATCTAAGTGAGAATTACTATCCAAGTGAGAATGGATCAAGTGAATGTCGCAGAATATCGTTCCCAAACTTCATGTTCAGCTCACCGCACAGACTTTTCAGTTTGGCCATGGTGATTGTGCCGTCAAACTGCTTGCGCGAACAGTTCCACCCATATTCCGCAAACAGTTTCTCAAGTTCGGGCTGTGCACCAAGAACATCTTTCGCAAGTACACCGATGATACTCGTGAACTCGCTGCTGATGGGGCGCCGCGTGGAAAGCTCGTCGACTGCGTGAACCAAAGCATTGATGGATTCTATTGCTTGTGAGTTAACGGCCGGTTCACTCGGACACAGCACTGTGGCCCTGCTCTGCTGCATCACGCACGTATTCACCTTGCTGGACACATGGTCACGCACCACATCCATCATCATGACGAAGTCTTTGGCTAGCGCAGGTGTGTCGAAATCAACATGAAATGTGCGAATCGTCGGAACCTCGTCAATTTCGTTGTATCCGGTCCACACGCATCTTCTCTGGGTCCGTTTAATCTTGATGTGACACGAACGCAAATTCTGGTTCAGGAGTAGCTGCTTGTTGTTCCACACCACCAGCCGCACACAATCCTCTTTCGCAATCACACTGAGCACCCCCCACGCAGAGCACATTCTCACGCGCGTTTCAAACAGCACGTCGTTGTCTTTGCTTGCCTCGCGCGATGGCTCGTTGTGTGATGGCCCATCCTGGCATACTGGCTCATCTTTGGATGATGGCAAGTCCTGGCACACTGGCTCATCGTTGCGTGCTGCCACGCGTGATGGCGCAGGCTTGCGTGATTGCTGCTGCTCCCTTTCGCTGCGACTCTTTTCGGCGCGCAAGAAATGAAAGATGCACACAACTTCGTACAACTCTGACGGAATCAGATTATAATTGTGCTGGCAGCCTGGAACGCTGCACGTTTTCGTCCGTTCCTTGCTGTAGACGCGGCCACCACACGACTCTGCCAGCGTTAGTCTCAGCTGACCTTTGTCAGCCAGCGCGAGCCGCCGAATAAGCACAGGATGCTCACCGGCACGCTCACACAAACACATCGGAACCAAGGGATGCCACGGAGATGACATGAAGGACACGCGCGTGCAAAGTAAATCACGTTTGCGCGTGTGGGTAATCTATGACGTCATTTACATGACGTCACTAATGAGCATCTCTTGATGATGTCACTTATCTCTTTATTACAAACATACGTGTCTTGTGCTGCTGCTGCTGCTGCTGGTATGGAAGATGTCTTTGACTTGTTGCATAAACTTTTTTTACATGCATCAAATGATGAGATTGCAGAGCTGGCGACGCTGGATTTCAGCGGGTGTGGGGCGTTGACGGGACTGCCCCTGGGCCAGCTGGCGGCGCTGACTGTTCTGCCCGAGTCGCTGGGCCAGCTGACGGCTCTGACTACCTTGAAGCTCAGCGGGTGTCGCGCGCTAAAAAGGCTGCCCGGGTCTTTGGGCCAGCTGACGGCGCTGACTGTTCTGGATCTCAGCGCTTGCTACGCGTTGACAGAGCTGCCCAAGTCGCTGGGCCAGCTGACGGCTCTGACTACTTTGAAGCTCAGCGGGTGTCGCGCGCTGACAAGGCTGCCCAGGTCTTTGGGCCAGCTGACGGCGCTGACAACGCTGACAACGATGATAACACCGATAACGCTGGCAACGCTGGCAACGCCGACAACGCCGACAATAGTCAGCGGGTGTTGGGTGCTGACGAGGCTGCCCGAGTCTTTGGACCAGCTGACCGCGCTAACAACGCTGAATCTTGTCGACTGTCACACGTTGACGGGGCTGCCCGATTCGCTGGGCCAGCTGACGGCGCTAACAACGCTGAATCTTGTCGACTGTCACACGTTGACGGGGCTGCCTGATTCGCTGGGCCAGCTGGCGGCGCTGACAATTCTGGATCTTGGAGGGTGTCACGCGTTAACGTGGCTGCCCGAGTCTTTGGGCCAGCTGACGGCTGTGGCTACTCTGAATTTTAGCGGGTGTTGGGCGTTGACAAGGCTGCCCGAGTCTTTGGGTCACCTAACACTAATAACCCATCTGGATTTCAAATTATGCGAACGATTAACGCGACTGCCCGAATCGCTGGGCCGGCTGGCGGCGCTGACGATGCTAAATTTCAGCTGGTGTTGCGCGTTGACGGGACTGCCTGATTCACTGGGCCAGCTGGCGGCACTTACAAAACTTGATCTCAGCGAATGTCACGCGTTGACGGGGCTGCCCGAGTCGCTGGGCCAGCTGGCGGCGCTTACAAAACTTGATCTCAACAACTGTCACGCGTTGACAGGGCTGCCCGAGTCGCTGGGCCAGCTGGCAAAGCTGGCTTACCTGGATCTCAACAACTGTCTCGCGTTGATTCGGTTGCCAGAGTCGCTAGGTAGTTTGGTATCGTTGAGTTTTCTAGATCTTCATCGCTGCGGTGCGCTGCAAAGTCTGCCTTGGTCTTTTGCTTTTTTGCCCAAACGCGCGATAATCAATATAACAAAATTGACGGGCTTGGTGTTTCCGCCGAAATCTGCCAGTATTTCTGCAATCAGGACGTTTCTACTCATAAACCACCACGCGCTCAAGCTGTTTTATTTGATTTTGATTGGACGACGCCGCGTGCGCCGCTTGCCGGCTGAGCTGTGGTGGCTGATTTGGTATGAATATTTTGTGGAACAAAATCAATAATTGCCAATAATAATCACCGTTATATTCAATTCAATCTAACTAGTACTTATAAATAAATACAATTCTACTGGTAGGCGGCGCGGTGACAATCGGCGCATAAAACGCTAAAATATGCAGGTTGAAATGCAAAGTGTCGCAATGATCCGCTGGCTAGACTGGTGGGTTGGTTGCAAAACAAACAACTGTACACGGCGGATGTCCGGTCAGCCGCACCGTACCGAAACATGGATGGATACACAAGACTGTGCGTTGTTGGTGGACTGTCGCACTGCGCGAGCAGACACATAAGCCTCATCTGTTCCTGCCAAAGTGAGTCTACAAACTCCTTTGCGTGTCGAAACACATCCATGCAATCCTTCGCCACGTCGGTGATGATCATTTCATATATGTGCCATGACTTTTTTTTTCTCACTCAAGGAGGCTGCCAGGCTGACCTGTCCCTCATGTTGACTTAATTTTTCTTGCCTCTAAACATGTTATTTTGACCCGGCGCGCTGCATGGCCCGCGATGTGAGTATCGGTTAGCGCCCGGCAGGCCGTGATGGTTGTTGTGAGAGTGCTCTTGGATTGTCTGCTTGATAATTTTTCCTTTCGGCACAAATTGGTTCTCAGTGTGGTGTGTGGTGGACGTGATCACCTGCGCAGCGGCCGGCTTCACATCGTCGCGTGGGGATGCCAACATTTGCTTTGCTTTGGTCACCGTTATTCGTTTCTTCTTTGCAAACTCCTCAACCGTTAGCTTCGTGTCTCGCATCAGATTCATTTTGTGAAAATCGGTTAATTGATGAACCGTCACCGACGTGACAAACGACACGTTACATATGGAACATCGGTTGACGATTGCTGCTGCCATGCCGCACGTTCAATGTATTGTGTTGTTTTTATATTTTTATAAGTTTTTTATCAGTTAGTTTTTTTGTATCACTTTGTGAAGTTCGGGTTACACGTCAAGACTCTCAAAACATCTGTAATGGGGGCTTCAGCATAAAAAAAACAACTTCATTGGGCTTCAGAAAACAAAACACTTCCTCAGGCTTCACAGAACTTCATTAGGCTTCACAGAACTTCACAAAACGCTCACATCAACCGCTCACATTCTTTCATCGGTTCGCTGTCGCTTGGCTGGCGGCTCGCTTGAGTCGAGCTTTGGTTGCTGCTGCTGCTGCAGCGGCTGCTGCTGCTGGTGGGGCAATTGCTGAGGATGTTGAGCCTGCACCGCAGATTTCACAAAGTTGTCCCAGATGGTCGAATACAGCTCAAAATGCTTCTCGAGCCGCTTGGTCAACGCCTCGCTGGCACTCAGATCATCCGGGATTGCCAAAAGTCCGTCGGCTGTGACCTGTGAAAAAATAACCCTCAGCTTGGGACAGTGCTTGCAGAGAACATCGGTCACGTCTGCCAAAAAATGGTGGACTGCGCCAAGGATCTCGCTGTCAAACGTGTCCATGCCGTTGGTTAGCCGCACATAATAGCCAAGAATGTTCATCCAAAAGCTGTGAGAAAAAAAAAGCAAATGAGATAAAAGTGAATGAAATAAAAGCAAATAAAAGTGAGTGAGATAACAAAAGTTGAATGAGATAAAAGTAAGTGTTTGCCTATTAAAGAGTACACTACATCACACACCTAGAGTTGAACCGCAGCGATCCCTCGTCCACATGCCCATCATTTCGATGGTATTGGCGCGTCAAGATAGTTGAGATGGACTCAAAATTCAACATGTGGCTCAGCACCCGGTACTGCACCATGAAGGAAAAAAAAGACAGCGACCAGAAAATTGGTTAATTTCAAAAGTATAATAGATTATTACTCCAGACCTGCGCGGTGCGAAACCTCTTCTCTGCACTCTCGGCCATGCTCGTCAGAGACTTGACGGTAATCTTGAAAAGGTCGGCCAAAATGCGGCTCAGCAAATCAAAATCCAGATCGGCTCCGTTCGGGCAAATGGCAGCACACATGGCTCCCACCATCAGCACAGTGTAGAGCCGCCCTTTGCCAAACCATGTGTCGGTCGTGTACCTAGCAAAAATAACTGCAATTCAGCACACAAATAATGCAAAACAACAATTCACAAACATGAGAAGCCGAATGCAAGCCTTGCTTGCATCCGTCTTGCGGGACTGCAAGATGGTCTGCAGAATGCCAAGCTTTGTCGGTCGCGCCACCGTGTCCACCAGCCACGAATGCATGTCTTCCAGCGGAACGTGCTTGGAAAAGAGCGCGTGCAAAATTCCGCGCACCACAGGTGTGAAGACGTGAGCGTTGACCATATGCTCGCCCATCTGGTACCTGCGGAAAGAACAGATTACTCTAACAGTGATCTAACAGCAATCAAACAGTGATTTGATAGCGATCAAACAGTGATCTGACAGCAATCATATTTATTAACATACTCAAGAAGTGAGTTGGTGCAGTGCTCGTGCAAGAGAGAGCGCACCCCCTCAGAACCCCTGAGCGATTCCGCCAAAATCGCCACCAGCTTCTGTGTCGGGCCGTAGGTCGTCGGGTTCCATTCGCGCTCCATAATCCGCCCAATGTCCCACTTCAACATCAAGATCAAAAACAAACAGGTTAGAAAACAAACAAGCAATCATCTGATATCAAACTCTGTTCTTCTCTGAATTCTCTGACTTCTTGTAACCTTGTGGTGGACAATAAAGGCGGTTGCCTCGGTGCGAAACATCTTCACCGGATTCTCAGCAGTGTCTTGCGTGGATGCTACCTCAAAGGCAAGCATAGCAGTGCGCGCGCGCTCAGCGCCAACCACGATAATCTCGGCGGTGCACTTCTCAAGCACGAGTTCGCCCAGCAGCAGCTCCGTGGAGCTGCCTAGCACACAAAGCCGCAGCCGCAGCTTCGAGCCCACAATCTCGAGAAACTTGTTGGCCTGGCGCCAGCCCGGCTCGGTGCGCATCACGCGTGTGCTCATCACCGGAATGCCGAAGATGTACAGCGTGCCGAGCTCACGTTCAAAAAATTGAAGAAGCGATGGACGGTCATACGCGCGCAGTGGCTTCTCAAAGGGCGCCACTTTCTTCTTGTAAATATCGTTGAATTTCTGGTCATTAAATCAAAAGAAAATAAAGTAAAATAACAAAAAAAACAAAAGAAATGACAAAAAACCAGCAGTTACATTGTCTTTTTCCGTACAAACTCTTCTTTCGTAATTTGTTTTTATTTTATTTATACCTTGAAATCACTCTGGGTCAGCGTGTCGGTCGGGCCTTTGCCGAGCATGGCACAGGCCGCGTGACGGTGAATAGAGTCCTTTGACAGCAGTTTGTAGTCGTTGTGGATCTCCAGGTACTTGAGCTGAATGACGAGCATCCGCTCGATAAAGCCAACAAACATGGCTTCCACAGCCCTGAGGACAAGCTCGCCCTCCTCGGGAGACTGGGGCGGTCTGTGGCCGCAGAGAATGTCAAACGGCCGCTCCACAGTGCTGATGCACTGGACATACTCGGGCGGAAATAGGTTGGCCATCTCGTTGGCAATCTCGTTGTCTGTCAGCTGTAGGCAAGTAGAACATATATCTGTGTTAGACAAAAAAAACATTTCAAATACACTTGCAAACCTTCAAAGGCGCCCAGGCACCCCATTTGAGATGACTTGAAAAATCTGCGTGCGGCAGCTGTTGTCGCTGACCCTCCATGGCTCCTGGTCCAAACATGCTTTCACGGTATTCGATGATACGAACTGTGGACGGGTGGGTGCCGTGCGGAAGAGAATCTGTTGGCTCCATCATAAGCGTTTTTGGCAGCGACAGTCCTGCATCAGCAGGCTGAGGAACGGGAAACAATTTCTCCTTGATATCCAGAAGTTTGATCAACTCCGGGGCCACCACATCCGGAGCCGAACCATCGGACATCATAGCTGATGTCACAGCTGGAAAATGACAAGAGACTCGGACAGATTTTTGCTGAGCAAATTGTCCCGTCCAGATTTAAGCACACGTGAGGTCGGAAAGCTTTGTGGAAGAAACAATACAAAACAGCAAATAAATAATACAACACAATACCAGACACGAAATAACAAAGAAATAACAAATGGTATAACGAATACAAAGCTTACGAAATAGTCGGCCATGATGTCGTTGTCGTCCGGAAATGGTGATGCCATCTCCGGAAACAAATGATGACGTCATTTTCGAAGACAATATAAAAAGGATAACGTCATTAAAATACGTAATTATTCAAAAAATTGACTAACGGATGTTTTTGCGCAAGAACGCAATACTTACATTTTTGGCTGCGGACTCGGTTCACCTGGATTGTGGAACCAGTCAAAATACTGGTCGGCCGAAGAGGTAATGCCTGCATAATCAGCAAGCTCTCGCTCCGTGAGGGTCTGATTTGCCACAGGCACGTAGAAGATTTGAATGTCGCCACAGCGCGGGTCGCAACGCCGGACGCGCATGTAGATCATGTCGGGGCGCGACAGCTGCGGGTACATAAGTGTCACCTGGTCACCTGCAGACAGAGTACCAGCTGAAGATCTAAGCGCGCCTTTCGACTCGGGCAGCTCCACAAAGTATGGCACATTGTCAACCACGCATGTGGCGCACACTAGGAAAACAGCTTGTGTCATTTCCGTCAACACCTGGTGCCAGTTTTGCACTGTGGTGTTGAGGCGCATGAGATCCTGCTTTTGCTGGGCCAGCTCACGTGATGGGTCTTGCGTAATGCGCACCGCGCGCTCCGGCGCCTGGCGTGGGTTCTGAAGGCTCATTTGCTGATTGCGTGTCACGCTGGAGCCCAGCTGTGCCATGGCGTTGTCCTGGGCGTGCGGCGCTGTTTTTGATCGAAACTCGCTCAAGAGTTGACTTTCCACCGAAGGTTCTGGCGCTGCGGATGATGCTTGTGACGGCTGAGGGACAGGGGGTGCTCGACGAAACTTTCCTCGGAGCGACATTCGTTTTCCACTTTGATGAGTTTCATGATTTTTTTCAATAAAACAGAAAACATTGAAAAAAAACAAACCTTTTGATAAAAAAAACAAACTTTTCGAGGGGAAAAAAATAGAGTTTGCCTTACAACGAACAATGACAACACTGGCGCATGCTTTCGACATTGAAACGAGCAGTCCGCAGATAGGACCGGGCCGGTTGATGAGCATCGGTGCCTGCTGTCTCGAAATTCCCAGACACGGTCCGGTCGAGGTGATTAACAGTTTCTTCATTACAATTGCGTGGGACGGCGGTCTGATATTTGATCACGCTGCGACGCGCGATTTTTGGGACAAAAACCCAGACGCGCTGCGCCACAGCACGACGGCATGCGTGACTCCAAGCGAAGCAGCCAGTGCTTTGCGCGCCCACATTTGCAACGTGCAACAAACAGCCTTGCGTCGCCGTGCCAAGTACACAGTTGTCACCGACAATGCGTACTTTGATGTGCCGTGGATCGACTGGTTTTTGTGTACGTTTGCAAAGGATGGTCTTCCGCTCAGGTACAATTATCACACCGGTTGGATGCCCCATGCAGCCATGGTTGATTTGAGCCAACGTATTCAAGCGCTGCACGATCTTGGAGTGAGAACCAACATGGAGGCGTTTCGAGCCACCGTGCCGCACGATCATCACCCACTCCATGACGCGACTGGCCTTGCTGAGAAATATGCTTTTTACAAGCGAATGATGCACGGGTTCAAAGTACACATACAATAAATGAATGGACGAAAATAAAAATCAAAGCAAAATTTGACAGTTGAAAATCCGGCAAAGGAGGAGGTTTAAAATTTATTGCTCAAATATTTCTGGCTCACCGAAACCACCTCGCCACTTTTCGCGGTAACTGATAAAAAATTTTCAAACGTCCGGTTTTTGTCCGGTTTTTTTTGGTTTGGGGTTTTTATCAATCACGTCGATATGTGTTCCACATTGCCTGGGCACGAATGCGCTGCTGAAGGCTGAATGTTAACGCTGCCGGATCATCCACGTAGTCCATATAATTCATAAAAGGCGTCAGTCGCCCATTGTACAGCGGAAAGCTGCGAGTTCGAAACGGATTGCCAAAGTTCGGGACTGCCTGCGGGGCCGTGTCGGGTATAAGATCACCGAGCTGCTCTTGCGGGTCCAACTGACCATTTTCATTTACGTCGACCGGCTCAAATGATGCTTCTGCTTCGTCGGGCGCCGAAAATGTGTGCAGCAGTCCGAGCCAATGACCAACCTCGTGCACCAGTGTTTTGTTCTGGTGGTATGGCTGGTACGCAAACCTGGTAAGCGTTGTGCGGTAGTCAATAGTGACACCATCGTAACTTTCGGACTCTGTCTCCCACGGGAAGCTTGCGATTCCGAGATAATCGGTGCTCTGAACAACCCAGACGTGCAGATAATGCTTGAGCCCCGTTCCTTCCGGCTTGGGCGATAGCGACGCAGTGGCTTCGCGGTCAGCAATCGAGCCCGAAATAACCGCCGGCAAGACAACGCGATCCAGCACAAAGCGGAACCGAATGTCGCGGCCGCGCTTTATGTACGTGCTGTACTGGCTTGCTGTGGCGCGGCTAACGCGCATCAGGCGTTGCAACCGGGAAACATTGGTCGTGCCCAGCGGATTGCTCCGCAGGACAGATGTTCCCAAAAGCCGGTTGAGCTTGCTGACAATTTTGGCCGCATCGCCCTCTTGGCGGTCCGCATACGCCAGGTGCACGACAGTCGGCACGACGTGGTCCTCGATGGGAACCGACCGCACAGGTCCAAATGCAACGCGTGCATTGCGCGCATGCGGCTCGCACGGGCAGTGCGCCAAGCGCCGTTGCACGTTTCGAGTACTACCCGTGGCCGGGGCAGCCGGATTGCGCGTGAGAATGAGTCGAAATCGCCGCCGCCTCATTTCGTTTACTCAGGTACAGCGACATGGAATAATATACAATGCGAAGATGACGGCTTGAGTGGGCATTCGACAAAAAATTTGTATGGTCGCCTGGTGCAAAATCATGTTGCGGACGTCCAATTTCGGCGGAAAAACGGATTATCTCGTCCGCGTGATTTCAGAGTCCTGCTACGGCGAAAGTGCCAACGACATCGCCTTGCTGTTTCGGAAAATGCTTCAAACCTACCACACTGACGACTCGGAGATTGGCGACCTCGAAGCATGCGACCTCTCCAAGCGCGTGTTTGCCGCCATTCCCACGGCGCGCAAGGCAAACATGGTGGGTACTCACGCCGTGTACACGCTTGATGTTCAGAACAAAACGTACCGCTGCACGTGGCGGAAACTGCTTGCCAAAGGCTCGTACAATCACGTGTACTATGCCGATCTCACCAATGTAACAGACGGAAACCGGACCACGCCTGCCGTGATCAAGGTGACCGTCCAGTCCGACAAGGACCTGCGAGTGTACCTGATGGAAAATGTCATCCACGCCATCCTGTTCCAGCTGCCGGAAACATCCGCGCTGGTTGTGCCCATCCGGTTTCCGTTTAAAATTCGCAAGAGCGGCTTTCCGGAGTTTACGCTGGGCACGGTGATGGATGATCCAGGACGCGGGCATCTGGGCGACTGGATCGAGGAGAATCTCAAAAACGACGAGCAGATGTTCGCTCTCCTCACCCAGCTGTCGTGGATCCTGTACCAAGGGCAGCGCGCCGTAAGTCTGGAGCACCGTGATCTGAAGGCGGACAACGTGATGATTGCCTCCAGCGACGTGTCGGTGGCCAATGTTGCCGTACCAGAGGTGGATGCTCACTTTTTATTCCCTACGATGGGCATCAGGTGCATGCTGATTGATTTTGGCATGGCGCGGCTCGAGTTGCAGGGCGAGTACATTGCTTGTGATTGCATGCATAATCGCACGTCGTTCAACCGCTGCCACGACCTTCAGAACTTTTGCTGCACGCTCGTCGAGGACTACAAAGACGAGCTGATCGCACACGCGCCCCGATTTTACCAGTGGATGTCCTCGGTCTGCGAGCCTCTGTTTGTAAAAGTCCGCACAACGTGGCCAGACTACGATGCCGCGTCCTCGTCCAAGCGACACGAACGGCTAAATTACGTTGTCAATCGCGAGAAGCACCATTGCTTTATGCCACATCATATGCTCAAGACACTTGGCGTGCATTGGTCGGCGTGGCGGCGATAACAGAAGTGTGTTATTCTTCATATTACATTACTTTATTATTTATTTTTATTATATGTTTTTTATAATTTACTCCAACTTGCGTTAGTGATAAGACAGTAATAATGAAATTGATGAGACAGTAATAATGAAATTGATGAGACAGTAATAATGAAATAGTAATCATGTAATAATAAAGCAAGTTCATTTAATATCGTATTTAACATTGATATACATTTCCCTCTCCTGGTTTCCTCTCATATTTCACTCTCCTATTTCCCTCTTGTACAAACATTTACGAACAAAGCTGATCATATGTCTTGCGTTTCTTTGACGCCACATCACTCTCCTGACCATCCGGCCGATACGGCCTTTTGCGATTTCGTGTTGCTCCACAAGCAGCTTCAATAGCTTTGCGCACTTCCGTCTCCTTGGATACGGGTGTTTCGTGTTCTTTCGCCGACTTCGTCTCCTCCGTCGACGTTAACGCAACCTCTGACATGCTGCGCTCCGCCAGCTGATTCAGCTCCTCCATGATCTTGGTCGTAGATTCGTATCCAGCCTGTTGAAGCATATCGGTCACAATATCATCGTTATGCTCACAGATGATGGCGCTGAGCATTTCACACAACTCCCGGTACGTTTCCTGCGTCTGGCACATTTGTTTGCAAGTTCCGTACGCGGCAACCCACGACTGCAATTCGGCCGGCCACGAAACCTGGACGACGCAGCTGTTGCTCAAGCGAACCTGATCGGCCATGTGATTAGCCACGTTCCGACGCTCCTCGTCATCCGTGTCGCTTGTTGATGTGTCAGTTGCGCCAGGCTGCGTGGCAGGCTCGGTGACTGGCTCGGTGGCAGGCTCGATGACTGGCTCGGCGACTGGCTGCGTGGCAGGCTCGGTAACAGGCTGCGTGGCAGGCTCGGTGACTGGCTCGGTGACTGGCTCAGAGACTGGCTCGGTGAATGGCTG
>Ga0214917_10002372_pt1 | contig 23009 bp, 12 predicted proteins | sample LL_1208_BB_MetaG_FD_177983 | JGI IMG/M metagenome (GOLD analysis project Ga0214917, IMG submission 177983) | Freshwater microbial communities from Lake Lanier, Atlanta, Georgia, United States - LL_1208_BB | ecosystem: Environmental > Aquatic > Freshwater > Lake | place: USA: Georgia | collected...
TTTTTACCCATCCATGTTTTAGATTTTTGGAAGGAGCAGCCTGCAATAGGTTCGAAAAAACTGGCAATCTTACGCTTACCCATCCAATTTCTTTTAATAGCATGGGCTTGGTATATTTCTCATTAATATAAATTAATTCCATTGTCCTCTGCCTGTCTTTTGAAAATAAGCCTTTTCGAAATAAAACTTTATAATAAAAGAATCCTCTTTTAAATATACAAAAGCAAGTACCAAAAAAGAAAGGATTTTATTCCTACATTGTCATAAAATAGAACTGATTAATGTTACCTGCTGACAATACAACATATCGCATTTTGGGGGTCGATCCTGGAACCGTAAAGATGGGTTATGCTCTTTTGGAAATCAATGGAAATCAAATGAAAACTATGGATATTGGGGTTATTTTTTTAGATGCATTAAGTGAACATCCTACAAGATTATTAAAAATACTTGAAAGGCTTAGAACTATCATTGAGACTTATAAACCTTCAATTATGGCAATTGAAGCCCCGTTTTATGCGAAAAATGTTCAATCAATGCTAAAGTTGGGACGAGCTCAGGGAGTGGCCATGGCTATTGGAATGGACAAAGGATTAGAAATTTTTGAATATTCGCCACGTAAAATAAAACAGTCAGTTACCGGCAATGGGAATGCAAGTAAAGAGCAGGTTGCCTTTTTGTTACAAAGTCAGTTAAAAATTGATTTAACCGGTCAGTTTTTAGACGCCACAGATGCTCTTTCTGCTGCTGTTTGCCATTTCCACCAAAATGGCAAAATAGCTGTTTCAAAGTCTAAATCACTACCAAAGAAAACTAGAAATACCTGGAAAAATTTTATAAATGAAAACCCTGACAAGTTAAAAAAACATGATTTTCAATAAATTTAATTCATAATTGACGCAAGTTTATCCAGCTTACTTTACTTTTAAACATTGATTGGTATGAAAGAAATGGCAGCTTTTAAATAAACAACCAAGAATAAAAGCTTCAATGAAATATATAAGGAATTTTTCTGGTGTCCTATAAATGACAAATCACAGGAAAATACAAATATTTAGGAGGAAATCTGCAAAATACAACCCTTTGGAAATCCAGTAGAGGGAATCAATTATAACAGATTTAACAATTTCTGTGAATAGTAACTTGATTTCAAATGAAATTAAACTTAATCACCAGCTTTACCCTTGTGGAAAATCACAAAATATCGATGAACCTCTGTCTTACCTGTTTGAGATTATCAAATACTTTATTTTCAAGAATTGTTAAAAGCTCCTATCTATCCGTAAGCCAGATATATTTAATTATCCAGCCTGGAAAAAGCACTAAAGATATTTTGAGCAATCTGCTCCATTTCTTCCGATGAAAAAGAGAGGGGCGTTTTACCAAAATGAATATCCCCCATATTATTTAAGGGAACTAAATGGATATGAGCGTGAGGAACTTCAAGTCCAATAACACTCATCCCAATCCTAAGACAGGGAATAGTACTTTTCAATGCCAAAGCTACCTTTTTTGAAAAAATCATTATTCCTGACAATTCCTCTTCTGAAAGATCAAAAAAATAGTCTGTTTCCTTCTTGGGAATTACCAGTGTGTGCCCTTTTGCAAGAGGTCTTACATCGAGGAAAGCTAAAAAGCTTTCAGATTCTGCTACCTTCCAGGCCGGAATTTCCCCTTTTACAATTTTTGTAAAAATAGAAGCCATATAAATCCTTAAATTGAAATATTTTCAATGATAAACTCCAGTTTCCCATTTGGCGTATCAACGTAAGCGATTTCTCCGATTTTTTTTCCTAGAAGTCCTTTTCCCATTGGTGAACTTACCGAAATACGCTTGGCTTTAAGATCAGATTCTGACTCTGAAACAATTTGATAGGTTATGGTGGCATTATTTGCCTTATTTTTAATGGTAACCTTAGAAAGAACTGTAACTTTGGAAATATCCACATCCCCTATTTCCAAAACCCTTGCATTCGCTAATTGTTTTTCGAGATCGTTTATCCTCAGTTCTAACATACCTTGGGCTTCCTTGGCAGCGTCATATTCAGCATTTTCAGATAAATCTCCCTTTTCACGGGCTTCAGCAATAGCACGGGCAGCCTCTGCCCTGCCTCGGGATTTCATATCTTCTAATTCATTACTGAGTCGTTCATAACCCTCACGGGTCAGGTAATTAATACCAGACATAACATTTATTTTTTGAGTTTTTTCGGATGATCAGGGTAATTGGCTAAAAAAACAAAAACGACATGGGGTCTCCCAAATCGTTTTATCCTTATTTTTTATCAAAGATAAGTCATATTTATCAAATTTTCAACTAATAAACTCATTAATAAAAGGTCATATTAAAATAACCATCAGAAATTAAATCGCAATGAAATATTATGCGTTCCCGACCAAACACGGGTTGCCTGATAGGCATAATCTAAAGCCAGTTTATTCTTTGAGCCTTTTGCAAGCGGAAAATCAAGACTTCCTCCAGCACTTAACCCTGTATTTACAGGTCTGTCATCAATGGAATAAGCTCCCAAATCATATTTATATGCTCCTCTTAACATAAAAGATTCCCAAAGTGCATATTCTATACCTGCACCAATTTGATCTCTACTAAAAGAATTGGATGTAAAATTTCCAATCAAACTGATTCGATGAGGTTTTCCAAGTAGGATATCATAAGTCAAACCAATGTTCAACATAGAGGGAAGTTCAAATCCAGCAGCCCTTTGGTCGAAAGTAAGCTGGTAACCAGCATTATTTGGAGTCTTTCCCTGAAAAGATAATCCTTCCCCATTAAAGACCATTCTTGAACCAACATTACTTAAACTTATACCAAATTTAAATTCTTCCTTATCACCTGTAACATATTGCACCCCTGCATCTACTGCAAGACCAAAAGCACTCACATTGGAAAGGGATTCGGAGATACCTCTCATAAGGATTCCCACCGATACCTTATTTTCAAAGGTGAAAGCATAACCCAAAGCAATATTAAAAAAATTAGGAGAAAAATTTGCCCCTGTTCCTTCCGGCTGATTTTCTGTCGTCACTTTGTTTTCCCCAAAATTTAAGGAAGTTAAACTTAGTCCCAGCGCAGCGCCATTTTTTAACTTCCTCGAAATACCGAATGCATTCATTCTGATTCCTGTTCCTTGTAGGTAATTAGCTCCAGAAAGATTTATCTCGAGGCTGTTTATTCTTGGCAAACCTGCAATATTTATTCTCATAGATTCTACCCCTTTGACCGACGCAGTATTAATATGAAATAACCCAGAACTTCTTGCCCATGGATTTAATAACAGTTCATAAGCTCCTGCTTCACCTTGTCTGTCTGGATTACCTGCCCAGGCCAAAGTATGAAACTGTATGATCAAAGCACCCAGTATAAAAATCTCTTTAATCCTCATTTCATTTAAAAATTAATAGTTTATAATCCTGAAGGATCAAATTTTCGATTTATGCCAAACCATTTAATGGTTTTAGAACCTAACTCACCCGCATCAATATGCATTAAATACACACCGCTGGCAACAGGAATTCCCCTGTTATTTTTTAAATCCCATTCTAAATCGGGTGTAATTTGATTGGTTGTTATTGCTCTGTTGTTACCCCTTGGTACAGAACCAACTTCGTCACGCTTATATTGCCTGATAAATTTGCCATCTAACGAATAAATGGTAACGGTGCAATTTGCAGGTAAATTGGTAAATTTAATCGTCGTTGTAAATTGAGATACCTCATAATCAGAAAAACCATAATAAGGATTCGGAACCACATTTATAGCGTCGAGTGCCACATTATAATTTTTGGCATCACGCTTCTCGGCTTCCTTTTTGTCAAACTGGAATCGATAGACAGGATGACCATTGTTTTCATTTCCCGCAATACTATAAGAATTGTTAACCCGTATTTTAACTACTGCATCATTAGGTATTAATCCGTCTTTGTAAGAAAGAAATGGTGTTGTTGTCTGATTATAAATCAGACCCGACCAGGTAATTTCCTGCAAGGCTAGAATTTTTGCCACAGGCGCCGCATTTCTCAACGAATTTCTTATCGCTTTGCATTCATCATAAGTTTGCTTGGTTACATAGACAAAATGCTGTCCGCCGACAGGGTAAAATCCAAGATTTCCATTACTAACTCCAGATAAACGAACCAGATTATCGGGATTAAACATCATATCAGCGCCTAATTTATAATTTGCTAACACCGTACCATTATAAACAGAATTTTCACCAAAGAAAATATTCAATCTTCTTCCTGTTTCAACATCAATGGCATAGCCAGGAAACCAGCCTAATCCTTCTGTTAAGTCTGCTGTATTTGGATCCGGCAATCCATCTCCATTGGTATCCTCTTTGGTAACTCCTGGTCGTGCCCTCAAATCAAAATGTCGGCGGTTTCCCTCTGTATTAAATCCTTGCGTTCGATAGAATCTATTGGCAGACTCTATGACAACACATTTGCTCCATAGATTTTTATCTTTTGTAAATACAATATCTACATTATTTAAATCAGCTAATTTCATCCTGGTTCGTAAAATTGAACTGGCACTATTGTCTGAAATAGCAGGAGAAATATAAGCAGGATCACGTTCGCCTTTTACCCTCCAATCGGCCAGAAAATAAGGCGAAAATTGCCCGCCACCCATTTTTGATAATGCCTGCGTTGGATCTAAAACAGCATCAACCTGACCGTCACCAGTAGATATGAAATCGAAAACAGTTGCATCGAAATTAGTCGAGCCAGCACTGAAGCCATCATTAATAGCCCCTAACCATTGAGGCCCGTTTTTATCCTTATAGGTTACTTCAATACCAATGGCACCATTTTTAGCATCTTTTAAGCTACCGGGTTCTGAAACCTGACCAATGGTAATAGAAAATCCAAAAGCTCTGATTATTTGTTCATTCAACTCTTCAATCGGTCTTTCCGATTTAATGACCGGGCTATTTGGATCTCTTAGATTTCTTAATTCCCAGGTTACCGGCGTTTCTAAAATACCATTTGTCTCATTTTTGTCTTTGAATTTGAGTTCAAATTGTCCATCCTTAACCTCCAGCGGATTAAAAATTTTCACCTGAATAGGAGCTCTTCCCGGTAAATAGGTAATTTGTCCCGAAAAAGATGTTCCTAACATGGCTGTTCTGGTATCTGCTGAAATGTCCAAGAAATTTTCCCCCGTTCCAGCGCCAGAAATCCGGGTAATTACAGTTCCTTCCCCATAAGCTGCATTTAAAATTTTATCGGTGGTTGGGTGAGGTAAGACAGTATAAAATGGGTTTCTGCCATCACCGATATTTCTTCTTCCTTCCAAATATGGTTTTCTTTGCCCCAATACAGCTTTAGGGTCAAACACTCTGTAATTATTATGTGCATAAGCAACAGCAACAAAATAATATTTTTTGTGATTTATTAACCTTCTGTCTCCCTCAGAAAACTGGTCTTCTTTAATACGGAAGGTATGTTGAATGCCAATATTGCCCCCTTCCACTTTCAATTCAGGAACATAGTATTCCTCCCCTGTTGGATTATCAACCGTTTTCCAGTTAAATATTCTGTTTACTTCATTTTTTAAATCTACCTGATAAATCAAACGAGATTTGTCAGGATTTTCTAAGTCAGCTACGGTTACTGAGGAATTTGCCAGTTGATACAATTTATAGCCTTCAAATTTGTATAAACTATCCTTTGCACCTGCAGGAATTTGTAAACCACGTTGTGCATAACCTTCAAAGGCATTATTTGAAGTAACACTATCGTTGGTAAATACAGCAATAATTTCTCTATCCAATTCGATGAAATCAATATCTGGTGCATCCGGACCATCTGTTATTTCAAAACAATTATCAAACAAGGCTTGAGCAATATCATCTGCTTCCAGTAATTTTGAAATATCCGGACATGGATAAGTTTGATCTGCTACCCAAACCACACCAATGATAAGTTCATTTACTGCACCTGGATCCAAACGAAAAGGACCGGAAGCCTGAATGGTACGACGGTCACCAAAAGGTAGATTGGCTGTACACATAGACCAGCCCCTTGAGTTATTTGGTGCGTCAGAAAAGGCATATTTTACTTTTGCACCATCTTGATAGGCATCATCACCAAAAGTGAATGGACTTCCATCTCTCCAAGAACCTGACAAATAATTATAATATTCCTGAGCTGTTGCAGGATCTGTCGTACCTGGTGCAGGACTTCCCACCCCACCGTTATTATAGTATGTAAAAGAAGACATGCCAATTTCTTCGCCGTTTTCATCAAGGGGGCCTCTAAAATAATCTACCCCTAAGATGGGTACTTCATCACAATAGGTATTTACCCCTTGCGGGCATGCACAACCTGTCTGACCGTCCAGTGCGTCTTCGTTATACATATAACCAAGACTCCTTGAAACATCACTTCCAACATAATCATCGGTAAAACACCCAAGATCTGCATCGACCCACATAGCAAAAAAAGTAGAATCAATACTTTCAACAGCCCGATTGATAAGTTTGTACCGTTGAAAAGTCATATCATTTATTTCGTCATTGGTAGCATATGAAAATGCCTGTACCTGAACTTCCATCTGGATAGGATCCCCCCTCGATTCTGAGTGAATATTTCCAGCATCGTTATACACCCAGAATATCATCTCATCAGGAAATTGAGGCTTTGACACACACCCTCTTATTTCAATGACAGGAAAATCTCCTCTGTCAGGGTTAAATAAGCCATCTCCATCCTGATCCCAGAAGGCAGCAAGACCTTGAGAAGTATTGGGCAACTCAAAATTATGTATCTCAAAGAAAAATTCATTTCCACGTGCTGGCCAACCTTTTATATCTCTTGGAATATCGTCTGGATCGTACGCCTTTCCACTTTTCTGTGCTTGTTGAAATTTTCTGATATGTTCTCTGATACTTTCCCCTTTAACGGTAAAAAAACGATCCCATCTGGAGCAAATCGTTTGATTTGTCTTCCCTGTTTCAGGATTTAAAGGACCGGGCCAAAAATCAAAATCACCTGAACTCCTTCCATAAGTTTGGGCTGCTATTTTTAAATTTCCTGCAGGGTCAACACCCCCAAGCCATACAGCACCGGCAAAAATGGAAGATACTTCTGGTAATCCGGCAGGAACTTTGGGCACAATATACCGACCATCGTTACTGTCCCACCACACGTCACCCCCTGTTGTTAATCGTGCTCTTACATTATTTATAGCCTGATCAATCTGAGCTACCGCATTATTACAATTCTCAGCAAAGCGAAGTTTTACCGTTGTGTTGCCTCTTCTTTCTTTTAATAATGGATTATTTCTGGCAAGCAGTGATATGGAAGAAAACACAAATCCCATACAGAGAGAAAGAGAAACAATACCAGTTGACCATTTATTTAACATCTTACTCATAATTTCACATTAAAAATCCATAATCACTCCCGCAAATATTCTTCTGGGTAAGCTGAATAATCCTGGATTAACCAAAGCCCATTGATAAGAAGCGAGATAAGCTGCTACCAATCGATTTGAATTTACAATATTAGTCAATTTGTCTTGCCCATTGGAGGAAGCAAGGAATCCATCATCTTTTGGCGAACCCGTAGCAGAATAAACGTTTAAGATATTTTGTTGATTCAATAGATTAGAAACTCTGCAATATATATTCAAATTCAATCCTTTACTTACCTGAACTATTTTATCGACCCTTAAATTTAGCGTATAATTCCACGGTTTTCTGGAACCATTAATGGAACCGGCCGTTTGAGCTCCTCCCAGCTCCAAAGGCGTTATCGTTGCTGTATAGGGTCTGCCTGAAACAGCAATAGCCTGGAGACTTAAACCAGTATTAGCCAGAATATCAGCACCAAACACATTAGGACCACTATAAAATTTACCCCCACCAAATCTATAATCTAAATTCATATTGACACGATGACGTTCATCAAAATTCAGCGGAAATAAGGTACGTAAATTGCCTCTGCTGGTTAATCCTCTCTGAGAGTTTGCATCTGATCCCGTCCCATCAGCAAATTGAAGGGTATAATTGGTTACCAAAGATAGATTTCCAGTTCTCCTCAACTCGTACTCAAAAGAAAATCCTTTTACCGTTCCAAAATCCAGATTCCCATAAGTAGTGTATTGATTTACAATAGGAACAGGAAAATAGGTTCTTTGCTGGATCATATCTCTCAGCTCCTTATAATAGGCTACTACCTTTAACTTTGAGGTGGCTGATAATTTTTGCTGGAAACCCACTTCATAATCAATGGTTTTCTCCGGTTTTAAGTCAGGGTTATTCCGTATAATAGACGGAAAATCAGTAAAATAAAAGTAATCCAATGCGGTTGCCAATGTGTTGGAAGGAGGACGCTGGATGAGGACGTCATAATGTGCAAAAAAATTAGCCTCATCAGAAATGGGAAATGAAAAGGCGAGACGTGGCATAAAATTTACCTGAACCTCATAATCTTTGAAAGAAACAGATGGGTCAAATTCTCGGTCTTTAATATAATTATTGATACTTTGAGCCCGAGGATCTTTATATTTAGGAAAAACTAAACCACCAGAAAAAATATCAACAGGACTATTCACTGGATTCCCATTTGAACGGTACCATTGGTCTCCGTCTCTGTAGGCAAGAACATCTGTTCCGCTATCATTCAGATAAACTTTATAATCATCCCCAATACTTCCCGGTTTTTTCGATTTCGTTTCAGGCAAACCATGAAATTCGGAAGCTTCCATGATATCATATAAGGAGTAAGGGTCTTTAAGCACCCTGGTGTTGGCATCATATCTGTCCATGCGAACTCCTAAACGAAAAATTATATCCCGGAAAGTAAATTTATCTTGTATATATACTGCAGAGTAAATGGGTCTGTTCGGAGCTACAGGGAAAGTTCTTACTCCATTTTCATCGACTGTTTTAAAAAAATCTTCAAAAGTACCATCAAATGGACGACCTAAGTAGTCATGTCCGAAATAGCTGATAGCCCCCTGATCATTTAACTCTTTCGCCGAAAACATATCCAGCCTCAACTGGTCAGGATCTAAACCATCTACATTCACAAATGTGGTGAGGGGCAAACCTAATTCTTCCCTTATCGATTTATAGAACTTATTATCCTCGCTGTTTACAATTGACAAGGCTCTTATCGGAGTCTTTGGAAAGTTGGGTAAATCAATATATCCAATCGTATCCGCACCTGGTGCGATTCCCTGGATATGGTTATTTGCCTGTTGTCTTGCTATGTCCCATAACCCTCTCGGAATAACGGAATAGCTTCTGTTTATACGTTCTTCATAAATAAACCCAATTTGAATATTATGCCTGCCATTTTTTGAGCTGCCAGGTATCCAGTCAAAATTGGTTCTTGCACTAAATGAATAAACATCATTCGTTGACCTTCCGGCGGTGTTATAAACCCAGCCTACATTGGTATGAAAACCCCATGAATTGTTATAGACAGGAGATATAAAACCATTGGGAGCTATAAAATTACCCACAGAAAGTAAACTCTGACTATTAAAAAAGTTTGAAAGAATATATTTTCCTACCTGAGTATTTATGCCTTCCCCTTGTTTTAAATTCAATGCATTGTTATAATTTGAGAGAACAGGATTTCGGTCGCCGGCTGTATATTTTCTTAGTACCTGCCTGTAATCTGTATGTTGCATAACGGCACTTTGGGAAGCTGGATCAAAAGCAAGAGCAAAAGTAGGAACCCATTCCACATCAAATTTTCCAACATAGCCATAATCAAAATAATTAAATCCATGGCGTTGATCTGCTTGTTCACCTGTCGTTTTTTCATATCCTCCCTGCAAGGTATATGAAGCATTTTGTATGGCACCTTTTTGCCCATCTGCTCCCCCGTTTGAACCAAATCTTTGTCTGATCCTAAAATTCGCTCTATATGATTTCCCTAAACTAAATGGATTATTTTTACTGTTTAAAACCCCCCATCCACCGGGAGTAAACTGATTTTTACTATCGGTCAGTGCGCCAGTAATGGTCATATCAACTGACTCACCCAATCTGGCATCAATTTTACCTGTTAAATCAAGTCTTTCATTTGTTTCATTATTTCTGGCTTTCAAAATATCAACATCTTCAGCCAATAAATTATCAGCACTGATGATAAAACTTGAGCCTAAAGCAGTAACAGGATTAGCCTCTAATTCAGCTAATTTATCCTCTTTTACTCTGAAAATAGAGGTTGCCGGTGGGTTATCCTCATATTGATGGGTATATCTTCCCGAGAAACGGTAACCCAAAATCGATTGCCCCTTTTTATTTTTTAAAATGGGGCCACTCAGGTTTACACCTATTAAACTGTTACTGTATGGATCCAGGTATTTTGATGATTCAACCTCTACGCCACCCGAAAATTTGTTAGAAGGACCTTTTGTGGTAATTGAAATGATTCCACCAGTTACATCTCCATATTGAGCTTCAATACCTCCAGTTATAACCTGTAACTGATCAATTTCCGACTCGGGAATGAGATTTCCCTGAATCCTTATACCGTCAATATAATAGTTAGTAGCATCAGAACGAGAACCTCTGACAGTTATCGCCTTGCCCTCATCAGCGGAGGCGAGTCCTGCCGTGGTAGCAGCCAAAGCATTAATATTCCTGGTAGGTAATGAACGAATTTGATCACTTGTTATCACAGACCCAGATGTAGTATTATCTTGCTCAATAAGAGGAACTTTATACTCCACAATAGTTATTTCCTGCAGTACCACACCTCCATCAGAGCCAAGTTGAATATCTAATTTAGTTGCTCTACCTGCCAGAACTCTTACTCCTGTTACACGTCTTGACTGATAACCCACATAGCTTGCTTCCACATCATATAGACCAGGATCCATGTCGGGGAAATTATAATTTCCTTCGAGATCGGTCTCAGTTCCATTGATTAAAACCCCATTTTTATACAAGGCAATGGTTCCAAATGAAATTGGCTCTTTAGACTCATCATCCGTTACTTTGCCTCCTAAAGAGGTCTGAGCCCGAAGCAAATTAACCGACAAACAAAGTAAAATAAAAGGAAGGAATAGCATTCTTTGCATCTGAGTCCTATATTTTTTCAATAGCTAAAAATAAAAGTGCAAGTTAATTAAAATGTACTTTAATTAACATAAGAAATATAAATCTTAGAAACAATTTGCTTAATTATCTAAGCTTTTTCTTTATTTAAAAAGTTAGCTAATAATCTATGAAAATGATGCACATTGACCTCCATATTGGCTGAATACCTGCCTCTTTCATAGAACCTGCCTTGAATTCCCTGTTGAACAGATTCTACTACCTCCTCGTCCTCAAATTCTGTTATGTCCAGTTGATTTTTTTCTCTGTCAAAGGATGTACCCTCAAAATAAAAGGAGCGAAATTTAACAATGGTTAACTGATGTCCTTTGGGCTCCACTACATTAAGGGATAAGCCCCAAGGGTAAAAATTAAACATCAAATTGGGGAAAATCCAAAAATAGTACGCATATATTTTTTTTCCTTCGTCCACATGTCCCTTTGGACAATTAAAATGTGGCTCTTCATCTGCAGCGACGCCTATTTGCAAATTTCCCCAATCAAATAAATGGTATTCATATTGATCAAATTGAATGGCCTGATTTAAAGCAGGATGAACGAACGGAATATGAAAACCTTCGAGATAATTATCAACGTATAAAGCCCAGTGAGCCTTTACCTCAAAATCTTTAGAAGTATCAGGATTAAAAACCAAGGTATTTAAAGGTAAGTAGGATACTCTTTCCAACATAGGATGAATAAAAGTGGCAAATGGGGCAAATGGATTTAATGAAGTAAAAAATAAAGGAAAAAATGTAGCTAAGGGCAATGACTTTAAATGATCCTTTTCAGTTGGGAAATTTTCTGTTTGATCAAATTCAGGCATACTCTTAAAGGTGCCATCCAGCCTGAAACAACGCCCATGATACCCACAACGTAACATACGCTGCCCTGAACATGTCGCTTCCACGACTAATTTTCCCCTATGCGTGCAAACGTTTGACAGACAATGAACTGTTCCCTCTGAATCTGTAGTAAGAACAATGGGTTCATTCAGAACTTCCGGTAATAAAACCAGAGGAGTTAAGGTACCCGCTATAGAATGATCGGCGTGGTTATCAATGAAAATCCAGCTTTTTTCCCAGATTTTAGCCTTAGTTAATTCAAACCATGCCCTATCCTTGTAAAAGGACGCAGGTAAAGTCTCCGCTTTTTTTATATCTTCATCGATGGTAAATTTTTCCATAACTTTTAGGAATTATTCCTGAAAGTACTATTATAATCTAAGAAATAAATCATTTTTAAGGAAAGAATATTTCTCTGAGGATTATCAAATAATCCATCCAGATTTGACCAGTAATTAATGTCGGAACTCTTCTGATTTTCTAATATACTATTTTTCCAAACAACATACAAGTCGCTCCCTGGTGCAAACCGCCACCTATAAATCATATCTATATTAAATGCATTAAAATTTGCATTGTGATTGCCTTTATAATCAGTTTGAGCTAATGATCCATCTGTGCGAAGTAAAGCATATTTGTCATAAAAAACTTTAGACCAGTAATGTCTCATTCTAAAAGTTAAAGACATGGTGGGGGAAAAATTATATGCTGCAAATAAAACATTTTCTACTGTAGAGATATCTCTAATTCCAAAAATTATATCTTGAACATTAGATTGATTCCAGACTTTATTTACATAACCAACATCATTCGAGAAGTAATTGACAGCTGTGGAAAAAGAAAAATTAAACTGGTCACTGATTCTCCAGCGAGGCCCAATTGACCACCGAAAAGTATTTCTGTTTTCTTCATTAAAATACCTGGCTCTCAGATTGGTTGTTAACATAACCGGCTTTCGACTATCCGTAGAGAGAAAAACACCTATTCCTCTATTGGTTGGATACTGGTAAAAACGCCCTGCGGTTCTGGGTTCAAAATAGTCAAAGGTTACCCACGGTTCAAGTGAAACCCAAGCATTTAATTCCCAAAACTTTTTCGTTTGACCCCAGATATATATATCTCCACCTGCATCATTGAACACAAATGGTTTATAAAGCCTCATGTACCTCCATTCAATGCCAGTTCCATATCTATTAAAAATAGACCATGGTTTTAAAATTTTGTAATTGATTTCTCCTTGTAAGCTTCTTTCATTGTTATTAAATAAGAAGCCAAGATCTTTTGGGTCATAGGTATTACTCTCTTCATTATAAGCAATATCAAAAGTAAATGCACCCCCATTTTTTGCTAATTTAATCGAATATGTATGTCCAAAATCTGCCCTTTCCAGGAAATATTTTTGGGAAAGCGCACCATTACCACTCAATGAATAAGCATTATTTTTTGTCCTTAAATCAAATTCAACGGCAGAAACATTTGCATCATAATCTTTGCCAAAACGATATACCGTCGTATTGATAAAACTTAAATAGGAATTATGTTTTAGATTTTGATCCAACACAAAAATATTGTAATTAGTCAAAGGATCCGTTTCAACATTCCTTTCTTCTCCATTTTCCTTTTGAATGATGGCATAAGATTTTATAGAGGTTGCATTAAACAGCCCCAAACCCAGTCCAGAAGGGCTACGACCAGATATTTTTGTGGCATTAACTATTTTTCCTCTTTGAGGATTATTGATTACTGTTTCTCCTGGCAATAAACCTTCATAAGCTCTACCGTAATTTAATGGCGTACCGCCTATCCTACGGGAATAAAAAATATTTCCTTTGTTAAACAACTCCGTTCCCTCCGTGAAAAACTGCCGGTTTTCATCAAATCTTACTTCGAAAGGAGTTAAATTAAGTACCTGGTTATCAGATTGCGCCTCACCAAAATCTGGAATTAAGGTCATATCTAATGTAAATGCATCATTAATTCCGTATTTTATATCCATTCCACCGTTAAAAGAGGAACCAAATACATTTTTTTTAACCGCGGCCTTATCTGAATATTGTTGGCCGTAAACTGCGAAAAAAGGAGTAGCCTGTAACCGTATCGGAGAAGAAATATTTTTTATGCCTTTTAAAATTCCTGATTGATTTAGAAAACCAGAAATAAGTGGATTGATAACACTCCATGATGATTTTTCTTGCTTTCTTTGATAAAGTCTAAGAAAATTTATGTGCCATTCCTGATTTTCCTGTTTTGGAAATCGAATAGCCGAATAAGGAATTTTCATTTCAACTATCCATCCTTTTTCCGTGAAAGTTACCGCACTTTCCCACACAGCATCCCAACCACTATCTTCTCCGTAAACGGAATATTTGACATCAAGCTGCACCCCACTGGCTGATACAATAAATCCAAGGCCATTATTCCCGTCTTTATAGGTATCTAAAATGACGGCAAACCAATCTGTGTTTTGAATTTCATCGCGCTGGGATAGTTGTCGTGGAATATTTGCAGGATCATTATCAGCGAGAAATGCCCCTATATAGAATCCTTCATTATCAAATAAAACACGAATTTGTCCATCTTCAGTAGCTTTCAATCCAGGTACTGGTGAAAATGTAACGAAACTATCTGCAACGATTGCCGATATCCAGTCGTTTTCATCGAGACGGCCATCTACGTTAATTTTTCCTTCCACCCGTTTAGCATCCAGTATTTTTTTTGAAACAGGGTCTGTATTCTGTGCGCATAGAAAAGGTGCAAAAAATAAAAGAACAAGGATATGTATTTTAAACATAGGGTATTTTTAGATATTTATAATTTTCTTCACAAAAGACTAAAAAAAAATGGGAATGGATGCACTAAATCGACCAACGATTAAATTACAAGGTGAAAGGATACTGAAAAGGATATAAGTCAATAAAATCATTACTTTTGCATCAATATTAATATGGTGAGCATTATTGTACCTCAATTTATACTTAACGAATATAAAAATGAAAATTTCCAAGGAGATCTTGATGCCTGGATAATGTACATTGATCTCATTGGATTTACACCATTCACGGCTTCTTTGTTGCAAGATTCGGGAGCAGGTGCTGAAGAAGTTTCAGATTTATTAAACGCCGTTTTTTCCCCTCTTGTTACTATAGTTTATAATCATGGAGGCTTTATTCCCCATTTTGCCGGAGATGCTTTTTATGGTATCTTTCCGAAAAGCACCACAGATATTTACATATTTGCCGTAGCTGTTAAAAAAGTGCATGCCTATTTCAGGACTAAAAACGCAAAAAACAAAATCCTGAGCGTAAGTGTAAAAATAGGCTTGGACGTTGGTAAAATCTCCTGGGGGATTGTTGGAAAGAATCCATATTCCTATTTTTTTAGTGGTAATGTTATTAGAAATAGTGCCATTTGTCAACAAAAGGCTAGATTCCAGAAGGAAGGTATCGTATTTACAGAGAGTATCCGAGATTATTTTGAGACTATTGACCTGCATGCTATTCCCATTGAAGAAAATTTTTTCACTTTGTATTCAACGGAACTTAATAAAATCAAATTAAAGACTGGAACATTAAAATCTAAGCACTCAAAACAACATTACATACAAGATAATACCCCTTTTCTTTCTCCTGTTTTTAATCGAAAAATTCCTTCAGGAGAATTTAGATCTTGTATTGCCGTTTTTATTGGTTTCACTGTTTCTGACGACAAGAAAATTTTCATAGATTTTCTCAGTCAAACAGTAAAACATATCAATGAGTCTGGAGGCTATTGCAAAGAATTTGATTTTAGTGAAGAAATTCCATGGCTTATAACTTTTTTCGGTGTCCCACTTGCTTCAGAAAATCAATTAGAACGAGCACTCACCTGTATTTTTAGTCTTTTTAGAGATTTAAGAGAAACTTTTGCCCCCTCCGGAATACGTATGAAAGCATCCATGACCAGTGGTACAGGTTATACTGGTTTTATTGGTGGTAAAGACATGCAACAATATAGTGTGGTGGGTAATTTTGTTAATCTTGCTGCAAGGATGATAAATCAAGGAATGTGGGGAGAAATTAGAACTGATAAACAAATAGCGCAATCAGATTTCTTCCTTTTTGAATTGGCTGGAGAGATTAATTATAAAGGCATTAGTGAACCCGTAGAAACCTTTATTCTAAAAGGACAAAAGCCGGAAGGTTTTCAAAAATTTCAATATCCTCTTATTGGAAGAGAACATGAAATGGAGTTATTACAGACTCAATTCAGAAAGTTGATTTCTACTAAGAAAGGGCAAATCTTCATCATTTCAGGAGATCCAGGCGTAGGAAAAAGTAGGCTGGCAGCAAATTTAAGGGAAGAGATTATTAGAAACGGTTTGGCAAACTGGTTTTTTTGTCCCTGTGATGCTGTCATAAAAAAACCATTTAATCCCTTTATTCATCTTTTAAGGCATTATTTTAGTCAAAATATCAGAGGCCTTTCTAATAGACAATATCAGTACCAACGACAGTTTAAATCTTTGATAAATAAATTAAAGGTAACTTCCCATTCAAGTATATCCCCCTCCGTGATAAAGGAACTGTCAGAAACATTAAACCAATCAGATATCGCGTTTCGTTTTTTATTAGGCCTAAATCATGCTATCTCCGACTGGGAAGAAATAGCTCCCCAAAGTCGTTATCAAATGGCAAAAGATGGGATTATTTCTCTTATTCTGGCAGAATCTATCATACATCCAATGGTATTACAAGTAGAGGATACGCATTGGCTTGACCCCTCTTCAAACGAATTATTAGTCAAATTATGCCGGAAATTAAATGAATATCCTTTAATGATATTGGTTACAACTAGAACTGAAGCAGCAAAAGAAATAAAGACTTTTCTGCCTTTTCAGTCATCTTCTTTTACTCATACTTTTATTCATCTTGAAAATTTAAGCCGAAAAACATGCGCTCAATTCACCAATACCATTCTGGGAGGCGAAGCAAATGAAGCACTTTTAGATTATATTGATGTAACTACCAATAGAAATCCATTTTACCTGGAACAAATGGTAGAATTTTTAAAAGAAAAGGAATGGCTCACAACTTATAAAGGAAAATATACTTTGAACACAGGAGAAATAATAACTCCTGAAAGAATTGGAAATCTTTTAACCACCCGTATTGATAGTCTAAATTCAGACCTTCGTGAATTTTGTAAAGTTGCCGCTGTTATTGGAAGAGAATTTGACCTGTCCATTTTAGAAATTGTCTGGGAAAAGCTCCATGCAGAAACGGGTATTTTATCTACCCAATCTAGTTTTATTGAAAATCTGATTAAAGCAGGCATTAGAGAAAACATCTGGCGACCTTTAAGCACACGCAGATTTTTGTTTCAACATGCACTGCTAAGGGAAGCAGCCTACAATATCCAACTACCTGCCACCTTGCAACAGATTCATCTGCTTGTTGCCGAAGCTATAGAAATTCATTTTAAAGATAATATCGATGTAAAACTGCAGGAATTAGCTTATCATTATGAGTTGGCAAATCATGTATTAAAAGCCACAGAATATTTGTATCGGGCGGCCGTTCAGGCAAAAAGTAATTATCTGAATGAACTGGCACTCTCTTTTTTAGAAAAATTATTGAAAAACCCTCTTTTAAACCCAGAAGACCCGCATAAATTTAAAGCACTACTATTACAAGGGTCCATTTTAGAAATTACAGGATATTATGAACGGGCAGAGAAAATTTACCATCAAGCAAACCTAAAACTTCCAGAGGGTTATATTGGTGAATTAATCCCCATTTTGTTTAATAATCTGGGAAGAACTCAGCTATTTAAAGGAGATTATTCCGCGGCCATGAATTCTCAGAAAAAAGCCCTTGCTTATGCCATTGAACACAATCTACCCACGCTTATTCCCCCAACTTTAGCCTATTTAGGCAATATTTTTTTCAGAATGGGAAAATACAATGAAGCAAGTGAGCACTTTAAAGAGAGTTTAAAACTCAAAGCCTCTTCCGATAAAAATTACCCTACAACGCAGGTTTACGCTAAAATGGCCCTCACACAAATGAATATGGGGAAAATTGATCTTGCACTGGAAACGCTGGACAATCTATTAGTTCACTGCATAAAAGAAAAAGATAAACTCGGTCTTGCAACAATTTACATATATAAAGGACTGGTTTATATAGATAAAGATGAAATTGAAACGGCAAAAATTAATTTTAAGGAAGGAATTGAGCTGGCCAATCAAACAGGAAATAAACACCTCCAAGCCATCGCCCTGGGAAATATTGGCCTTCTTTATGAAAAAGAAGGTGATTTTGAAAATGCAATGATTCATTATCAAAGAGATTTAGAAATTTGTCAGGAACTGGCCGATAAACAAGGAACCTCTATCTCGTTATGCCTGATTGGTCAATTACTTAACCTTAAGGGAGAATTTATGGAGGCTATTAATCATTTACAAAAAGCATTAGCCATTAGTGAAATGCTGGGTTTTCAAAAAGGAATGGCTAAAGCATTAAACACTTTGGGTGATATATATTATTTCAAAAATGAATATGACAGGTCGATTCATTTTTATGAAAGAGCGATAACCCTCACCCGAAGAATTAACAATAAACTGGTGCTGGGTCAAAGTCTCATAGAATTAGCCATTGTATTTCTTGTTAACGGCCAATATGATAAAGTTAAAGAATTATTAATGGAAGCAAACTCCATTGGAAATGAATTGTCAAATGATGCCTTTAAGTTTGATGTAAGATTACTTGAAGCAAAATATACCCGAGCAAACAAAGAAAAAATTCAAGCAGCTGAAATTTTAGTTCAGTTGGAAAACATGACCTGCACTGTAGATCAAGAAGCAGAAAGATTATTTGAATGGGTAATGCTTTTTCCCAATGAACTGGCATTAAGAGAAAATGCCAAAAATAAATATATGTCTTTACTTGAAAAGACTCCTAAATATATCTATAAAGAAAGATTGCGGATTTTAAATACTTTTTTAGCCTAAACTACAATGTATTTACGAAAGCAAGTAAAGATGATTCCTTTTCCTTATCTGCGAAAAATTGAATCCCTAAAGGTAATCCTTCTTCTGTTGGCTTAACTGGGACAGATACCGCAGGAATTCCTGTCAAATTAGCATGTACAGTGAAAATATCAGCCAGGTACATAGCAATAGGATCATCGAGACTTTCCCCAATAGGCCATGCCGGACCAGGAGCGCTTGGCATCAGAATGAAATCAAAATTTTTAAAAATCTCAGCTGTTTTTTCTACTATTAATCTTCTTGCCTTTTGGGCTTTGCCATAGAATGCATCATAATATCCTGAACTTAAAACAAAAGTACCCAATAATATTCGGCGTTTAACTTCTCTGCCAAATCCTTCCGTTCTTGATAATTTATAAGTTTCCTCCAGATTTGTAGCATTAGGACTTCTGTAACCAAAACGAATTCCATCATAACGTGAAAGATTAGAAGAGGCTTCTGCTGTAGTCAGTACATAATAGGCTGGAATCATAAAATCTAAATATTCAAAATCAACCCCTTCTACTGAATATCCTTTAGCAAGCAGATTTTCTATCATTGTGTTACACCTATCTCTTACCGTTTTATCCAGACTTGGATGTTCAAGTGCTGCCTTAAAATAAGCAATTCTAGCATTCTTTGGTGCAAGTAATTTATCTTCATAATCCTCTGGTACAGAGGTTAATGCGGTACTGTCGTATTCATCAGGACCTGCAATTACCGATAAAGTAACTGCTATATCCTTTATATTGTGAGCCAATATCCCAATTTGATCAAAAGAGGAACCATAAGCTAAAAGTCCATGCCTTGAGATTCTGCCGTATGTAGGTTTAAATCCATGGATACCACAAAATGCAGCAGGCTGACGTACCGATCCCCCTGTATCCGACCCTAAAGCCACTAAACAAGTATTCGTTTGGACGGAAACGGCTGCTCCCCCAGAAGATCCACCAGGTACTAAATCAGGGTTTACAGCATTTCTAACAACCCCGTAAAAGGAAGTTTCATTGGTTGAACCCATAGCAAACTCATCACAATTTGTACTTCCAATAATAATAGCATCAGCTTCCAGTAATCGAATGACGGCTGTAGAAGAATAAATGGATTTAAAGCCACTTAAGATTTTGGAACCACCCGTAACGGTGTGATTTTTATAACATATAACATCTTTAATGGAAACTATCATTCCAAAAAGAGGGCCAACACTGTTTTTGTCTTCATCATATTTATTTTGAAGTTCATGGGCACGAGAAATTGCTTCTTCTCCCCAAACTTCCACGTATATATTTAAAAATCTGTTCTTTTCTATTTGTTCCAGATATCTTTCCACTAAATGAGGAAGTGTAATGTCACCATTTATCAGGGCTTCCTTTATTTCATCAAAACTTCGTGGTATCATAAAAACTTTGTTCAAAAGTAAATTTCAAATTTAAGAACCAAATCTACGGCAATACTGTTAAGAAAACCAAAATGAGTGCATGCAAATATTGATTTTGTCGGGATCTTCCAGAAAAAATAGTAATTCTTTATTGGTTTCCAGGTATTTAACCAGCCTAAATAATCACATGGAGGAATTAAATTTCAATATTATTGATCTAGCTGAGGAACAAATTCCAATGGTTGGACGCGGTAGTATTGATCCAGAAAATCTCTCTGATTTTCAACGAAATTTAATTGAAAAATGGGCAGCTGCTTCCGTAATTATCATCACAGCACCTGAATATAATTGGTCGACAAATGCAGAAATAATAAATTTAGCCCATCAGTTAGGTAATAAAAATCATGCCTATTTGTTTAATAATAAAGTATTTGCCTTTGTAGGTGTTTCAACCGGAAGGGGTGGAAGGCAGTCTGCATTAGAATTAATGATGATTTTCAATAAAATTATCAGCTTTACCAATAATCAAAGTATTGTAAGCCCAAAACTATGGGAATCGCATGAGACCCATCTAAATATAAATGCCGGAACGCTCATTTCAGAAAATAAGGTATATATGGAAAGTGCAAAAATCTTTTTAGACTATACCATTGAAATAGCAAAAAGATGGGTAAGCAAATAAAATTGTCAAAAAAGTTCAATTTTAGCTTTAGATTTCCGTCATTAGATTATTGACTTGCCCAATTTGCCCGATCTAAGCTTCTGAAATGAATAGCTTCTGCTAAATGTTCCAGTCCAATATTATCATCCCCTGATAAATCAGCCAGAGTTCTTGCCACTTTCAAAATCCTGTCGTATGCTCTCGCAGATAATTGTAATCTTTCCATAGCTCTTTTTATCAGTAAACTTCCTGCACTATCTAATGTACAAATATTTCGAACCTGATTTGCAGGCATTTGGGCATTATTATGTATTTCAGGCAAAGAAACATATCTTCGCTGTTGTATTTCTCTTGCCTTTATCACTCTGTCTCTAATTATCTCACTTTTTTCAGCAACCGCATTTGATTCGGCTAACTCGTCATAAGAAACGGGAGTAACCTCTACATGAAGATCAATCCTGTCCATCAAAGGACCTGATATTCTGTTTAAATATTTTTTTACTGCTCCGGCTCCACATACACATTCTTTTTCTGGATGATTATAAAATCCACAAGGGCAAGGATTCATAGATGCAACGAGCATAAAACCCGCTGGATATTCTACCGTAAATTTAGCTCGTGAGATAGTGACATTATGCTCTTCCATGGGTTGTCTTAGAACTTCTAATACACTTCGCCGGAATTCAGGTAATTCATCTAAAAAGAGCACACCATTATGAGCCAAAGAAATTTCTCCGGGTTTGGGATTGGAAGTTCCGCCAGTCATAGCGGTATCGCTGATGGTATGATGGGGCGCTCGAAATGGTCGGGTATGAACTAAAGCGGTATCAGGCAGTAATATTCCTGCTACAGAATGAATTTTTGTCGTCTCCAGGGCTTCTGACAAAGTTAATGGAGGCAAAATAGTTGGTATTCTTCTAGCTAACATTGTTTTTCCTGCACCTGGTGGACCTATTAATATAGCATTATGCCCGCCTGCAGCAGCAATTTCCAAGGCTCTCTTAATATGGCTTTGGCCTTTAACATCGGCAAAATCAACGTCATGGGTAGTTTGATTCCTGTAGAAATTATCTCTTGTATTTACTTTAGTAGGATTAATTTTTAACTCCTCTCTAAAAAAAGCAACCACTTCGGAAAGATGCCTGATTCCAATTACTTCCAAATCATTGACAATTCCGGCCTCACTTGCGTTTGTTTTAGGCAAAATTAGGCCCATAAAATTTTCTTTCCTGGCTTGTATCGCCATCGGAAGGGCTCCTCTGATAGCCTGAAGGGTACCATCAAGGGACAGTTCTCCCATAATGAGATAATTCCCTAGTTTTTCAGAAGGTATCTGACCTGAAGATGCCAGAATACCTAAGGCTATGGGTAAATCGTAAGCAGAGCCTTCTTTTCTTAAATCTGCAGGAGCTAAATTAACAATGGTTTTAACACGGGGCATTTTCAATCCTGCATTTATGATAGCAGCCTCAATTCGCTGAAAACCTTCCTTTACAGCATTGTCAGGTAAACCAACCATGTTGTAGTAATTTGTTCCGGCAACCGGCTGCCCTCCTGTATTTACTTCTACTGTAATTGTTTTAGCCCCAACTCCTTGTACAGCACTGGCAAAAGTTTTTATTAACATGAACTTACCTTTATTTTTAAAAGATAGGAAGGTAAGCTATTTCATTCAGGCTATTTCAAACCACAGGAAACGCAATTTTAATAAAAAATGATATTAAATATTTAGTTATCAATAAATTAAATAAAAAGGAAATGATTCTATCAGGAAGGAAATCAAGTCTTTCTGTCCTGAAAAATTAATTAACCCTCTAAATGTATCTCCAGGAGTGAACTAAAGGTTAAGACATCTTCACCAAATAAGGAAATTTGTTGCTCGAAAAATGATGCCATCTTGCCATCCCTATATTTTAAAAAGGTCTCCCAGCTTTCACATTTAAACTGAAGTGCATAGGTCTGGGCATCTTTATTATCCTCTCCTAAAAGAGAACAAAATCTAAAACCTGAAAATAAACCCAAGGACATAATG
>Ga0214917_10002373_pt1 | contig 22994 bp, 16 predicted proteins | sample LL_1208_BB_MetaG_FD_177983 | JGI IMG/M metagenome (GOLD analysis project Ga0214917, IMG submission 177983) | Freshwater microbial communities from Lake Lanier, Atlanta, Georgia, United States - LL_1208_BB | ecosystem: Environmental > Aquatic > Freshwater > Lake | place: USA: Georgia | collected...
GACGGGCGACGTCAACGCCGACGGAGTGGTGGACTACGTTTATGGTGCGGGCCTCGGCGGGGCGGACACCGTGATCGTGGTCGATGGCAAGACGAACTCGCCGATCTGGAGCGTGGCGCGGATGTTCCCGGTCGTCGCCGGCGTCACGGGGCCGGCCGCCCGGCCCGGCGTGTTCGTGGCCACGGCCGACGTCAACAGCGACGGCTGGGCGGATGTGATCGTGGGTTCGTCCGGCAACCGGCAGAGCCAGGTGCTGGTCTACAACGGCCGCCGCGGCACGGTGCTCTCTTCCTTCCAGCCGTTCGGCGTCGGGACGAGGGCGGGCGTCCGCGTGGCGGGCGGCGACGTCGACGGCGACGGCTACGGCGACGTGGTCGTGGGCCGCGGTGTCGGCGGCCCGGCGCGGGTGTCGGTCTTCGACGGTCGGGCCCTGACCGTGGCCGCGAGGAACGGTTTGATTCCGTGGCGGCAGGTGCAGTCGGCGTTGCAGGGGTCCTTCATCGTTCCCGGGGGCAACGGCGTGTACGTCGCGGTCGCCGACGCGGACCGCGACGGTGATGCCGACCTGGTCGTCGGCTTGGACAACAAGCCGACCGTGAGCATCTACGACGGCCCGGAGGGCACACTGATTTCGACCAAGAATCTGGGACCGGCCTTCAAGGGCGGCGTGCGCGTGGCGGCGCGGGCGGGCCAGATCCTGGTCGCGTCGGGCCCGGGCACGAGCCCGACGGTCCAGCTGTTCGCGTATGCCGACGGGGCCGCCAATCCCTGGACGCTGCGTTCGAACCTGACGAACGAGAAGATCCGCGGTTTCACCGCCGCCAACAAGCGCGGAGTGTTCGTCGGCTGAGCCTTGCGGCGGCCGAATCCCGGCCGTTTCACGGATCGTCCGCGAGGCCGGCATGGACGTGGACGTGTCGTTCAAGGGTGTCGAGATCAGGGTGGATCTCCCATGATGCCGTCACCGCTCACCTTCGATCACCTCCGCCGGTCGGTCATGGCCGTGCCGCCGCTGGCACGGAGTGCCGACGGCACGCTCGACGCGGCCGCCAACGCCTCGCTCATCCGCCACATCGAGGCCGGGGGCGTCCGGCTGCTCTTGTACGGGGGCAACGCCAACGTCTATCACCTGCCGCTCGCGGAGTACGAGCCGCTGCTGGCCCTGCTGGCAGAGTCTGCCGGGCCCGAGACGCTCGTGGTGCCCGCCGCGGGGCCGACCTACGGCCTCCTGCTCGAGCACGCGCGGATCCTGCGGGGTTCGGGTTTCCCCACGGCGATGGTCCTGCCGCAGCAGGGCATCACCACGAGCGCGGGCGTGGCCACCGGGATCCGGCGGTTCGTCGAGGCGGCGGGGATGCCCGCGCTCGTCTACGTCAAGCACGACGGCTTCCTCGAGCCCTGCGACGTGGCGACGCTCGTGAAAGACGGGCTCGTGAGCGGAATCAAGTATGCGACCGTGCGACCCGATCCGGCCCACGACCCCTACCTTCGGGAACTCGTAAGCCTCGTCGATCCGCGGCTCGTGATCAGCGGGATCGGCGAGCAGCCGGCGCTCGTCCACCTCCGCGACTTCGGGCTGGGCGGCTTCACGACCGGCTGCGGCTGCGTGGCCCCGCGGCTCTCGCAGCGGCTGCTCGCGGCGGCGGTCGCCGGCCGCTGGGACGAGGCCGAGCGGATCCGCCGGATCTTCGAGCCCCTCGAGGATCTGCGCAATGCGATCAGCCCGATCCGCGTGCTGCACGAGGCGGTGGCCGCGGCGGGCATCGCCGCCACGGGCCCGCTCCTGCCGCTGCTCGACCTCGTGGAGGAGGCTCACCGTCCGGCGATCGCGGCCGCGGCGCGGGCGTTGCTGGCTGCCAACGGCCCGAGCTGACGAGCGCGGCTACTCGGCGACGCGGCAGCCCGGATCGAGGGCCGCGGGCTCGCCCACCGCGTCGACCGGGTGCGTGAACAGGTAGCGCCACACGGGCTCGTAGAGCATCTGGCCGTCGGGCCCCTTGGGCGCGTTGCCGCCTGGCTGCACCGCGCCGTGGGCCTTGTTGCGATCGCCCTTGACGTCGGCGGCCGAGATCAGCCGCCGGGTGTCGCCGTAGGGGGGCCGGGCGGTGTCGACATCCACGATCGGCCCGAACTTCGCCATCCCCAGCAGTTCCCATGACCGGCAGTAGTGGTGGCCGATCCAGCCGTCGTCGAGGACGTGCGAGAAGCCGAAGAACCGCTCGGGCGGCGTGGCCGAGGGCAGCGACTGCCAGTCCTGATCCTGGTCCCGCGGGCCGCAGAGCATGACCACGCGGTCGCAGCGGACTTCCTTGGCGAACCGGGCCGCCGTGGTCGCGCCGTGCGACGCGCCCGCGATGATGACCCGCTCCCACCGCACGCCCGTGCCGTCGGCCGCGAGAAACTGTCCCCACCGGGCCTCCGGCTGCTCGCGGTCGAGCCAGCCGAGAAGAACCCTCGTCCGCTCCATCATCCCGTCGGGCGCGGGGATCACCACCTGGTCGCTCTCGTCGCGGCCGGTCGCCGCCTCGAGCCGCACGAGACCGCGGGCCATCCGGTCGGCGGGCTTCACGATCGCGAACCATTTGTTCGCGTAGTGGGGCTGGACCACGTGCAGGCCGTAGGAGGCCAGCCGCTCGAACAGCGGGCCGTTGTGGCCCATCAGCCAGACGACGAGTCTGCCTCGCGGAGCCACGCGCGTGTCGACGGCGGCGTGCTCGAGGTCTTCGGGCTTGCCGTCCTTGTCGAACACGAAGTCGATCTCGGGGTGCGGCCGGGCCCGGTCGTCGAGTTGGCTGGCCCGGGCCTTGGCCACCAGCAGCTGCGGCTGGGCAGCCGCCGCGGGAGGCGGGTCGGCTGCAAACGCCGACGAGGCGACCATGCCGGCCATCACGGCGGACACCCATGCCGTCAGGCGTGCCCAGGTATCCATCGTGCGTCGCATCCCCGGCTCCTCAGTCGCCCGTCCAGCGGCACTCGTAGACGTTGCCCGGCACGGGCTTGATCACCGACCAGCCGATCAGCGTACCGAAGGGGTGGTCGATCGTGTACCGCGGCGACATCGGCTCGGCCGCCTCGGGCGCGCCCTCCGGATACCGAATCAGCTCGTACGTGCGGTAGGGATGGCCCTGGGGAAAGAGCACCCAGATCGTGACCAGGTCGGCGGGGTAGAGGAGGTCGAACGGGATTCGGCCTTGGGCGAACAACTCCGTGCGGAACGACGTGGTCAGCTCGAGGGGAACCGTCTCTCCCGCCGGCACGCCGGGCAGATCGCAATGGATTTCCAGATGGGCCGGCTGGCCGGCCGTCGCCACCCGCCCGATCGAGAGCGGGGGTTGCGACGGGGGCTGGCGGAAGTCGACGTCGGCGGCGGGCAGGAGCGAGCGGAACACCACATGGCGGCTGGCCGCCTTCGCATCGGCGAACCGCAGCAGCAACCGATCGCGGATCGTGACAGGGTCGTCCGTTCGCCCCACGGCCTGCCGCAGGTCGACGATGCGGGTGAAGGCGAGGATGTCGACGCCGCTGAAGTCGGTGGTGGCGGCCGACTCGGTGGCCGTGGTGACCGGCACCTGCGTCCACGAGGCCGACGGGTCGCCGTCCACGAGATCGAGCACGAGCCGGATCTCGGGGTCTCCCCTGGCGATCGAGTCGATCACCCCGGCGAGGATCTCCGCGTGGCGATGAATCCGGTAGAGCCGCAGCGGCAGCCAGACGAAGAGCACCGCCGCCAGGGCGGCATAGATCCAGGTCGGCCAGTCGCGGGGGTCGAGGAGCGTGCTCCAGACTCGGCGGCGGCTGCCCCGGCGAAGCGCGGCGGCGACCGTGGCCGTGGCGCAGGTGCCGCCGGTGCGGGCGGTGCCCTGCGGCGCGGCGTCAGCGGCGGGGGACGACGCCGTGCCGGCCGCGGCGGTGAGGACATGGCGACCGGGGAGCGGATCCCAGGCGGGCCCGTCGTGCACCGGCACGTCGCTGCGGTCGGCGATGTGCCGGTGGGTGGCTCGCGTCACCTCGTAGCCGTGCCGCACGAGGGCCGCGATCTCGAGGTCGCTGAACCGGTCAAGGTCGGTCCGCAGCGACGACACCACCTGCTGGATCGCCGGATGCATGGCGTGCGGATCGGCTGCCGGATCGACGACCCGCGTGATCGGGGCGAAGAAGAATCCGTTCTGGTCGCCGAAGTTCTCCCGCTCCAGCTGCCAGACGCGGTCCCAGAGAATGTCGGTGGCCCGGATCGACTGCGCCACGAAGCCGATCGTGGACCGGCCGAGGATCTGAAAGGGCTTGCCCGCGTCGCTGACGATGATCCGCTCGTGGTCCACGTCGTGGAGGCGGTGGATCCAGGTGAAGGCCCGGGTGCCGAGGTTGTCGTAGACGCCGCCGTCGGTGAACGACTCACCGGGGAACTCGCCCTCGTTGACGCCCAGGTCGTCGGCCGTGACGCGGACCGGGGGGAAGAAGCCGGGGAACGCCGACGAGGCGCCCACCGCCTTGGCCACGCTCATCATCGTGCCCGGAATGTGCTGGAAGGGATCGGGATCGGCGGGGCCGTGGCCCCGGCGGAGCACGTGCAGGCCGCGGCGGTTGAAGACCGCGAGGGTGCCGTCGCTGACGTTGGTGGAGAGAATGTGGAAGTTCGGCCGCTCCGGCAGCTCGAACAGCCGCCGGTCGCCGAAGAGAAACCGCCGGTAGTACGACTCCAGGATCGCGTTGGGCGAGAGCGACTCGGTGTCGCTGCCCACGAGCTTGCCCGCCAGCCGGATCGGAAAGGTGAGCGGCAGCCGGCGGACGATGTGGTTGCGGAGATCGAACTGGACGAAGCGGATGAGCTCGCCGGCGGCAGCGGCGAAGGCCGCGTCGTCACCGGTGTAGCGATCCCAGTTGAGCGCGAGGTGGGCGGCGAGGATGCTGCCCCCCGAGACCGCGGCGATGTCGGTGACGTGCGCGAGCGCCCCCGCGTCGCGCAGGTAGCGGACCACGCCGAGGTGGTAGAGCGTGGCGCGGAAGCCGCCGCCGGAGAGCGCCAGGCCGGTGTTGGACATGAATCGCATGGGCTCAAACCCGGCCTGGCGGGCAGCACGGATGGGGGGGCTTCGGGTAGGCTGGGTGGCCCGGGGCCGGTCAACGACGGGCGGCCACGCTTTCTGATCGTAGTTCGCGGAAACACCATGCGTCACACGGAACCCCACGAGAGCCGCCGCGGGTGGCTCGCCGGTCCGGTCGTAGCGATCCTGTCGATCGCGGCGGGGTTGTTGGCCGGCGGTGGTGCAACGCTGGCGGTGGCCGCCGACGTGCACCTGGGGCCGGGCGGCGACGACGCGGCCGATGGTGGGGCCGGGCGGCCGGTCCGGACGCTGCGGCGGGCGCTCGACCGGCTGCGGGAGATCCGCGCGAGTGAGCCAGGCCGAACCGCGGCCTTCGTGATCGAGGTGGCCGACGGCAGGTACGAGTTGGCCGACACCGTTCGCCTCGGTCCCGACGACTCGGGGACGGACACCGCCCCGACGGTGGTCCGCGCCGCCGACGGGTGCCGGCCGGTCTTCAGCGGCGGCCGGATGATCACGGGCTGGAAGGTCGCTGTGGACGCAGGTGGGCCGCGCTGGACCGTGCGGCTGCCCGAGGTCGCGGCCGGCGAGTGGAACTTCGCGCAGCTGTTCGTGGCGGGCCAGCGACGGTTCCGGCCGGTCGTGCCGGCCGAAGGTTGGCACACGATCGCGGCGACGCTGCCGCCTTCGGAGGGCTCCGCCGCCAAGGGCCACGACCGGTTCGGCTTCGCGGCGGGGCAGCTGAATCCGGAGTGGGCGAACCTCGCCGACGTGGAGGTGGTGGGCGTCCACCGCTGGACGATGTCGCGGATCCCGATTGCCACGCTCGAGCCGCTCGTCGCCGGCGACGGAACGCCCGCGGACGCCGCCAACCTGTCGCTGGTCACGCTGGCCGGCCACACCCGGGGGCTCACCGACTGGTGCTCGTTTCCCAAGGGCAACCGGTTCCGGGCGGAGAACGTCCGTGAGGCCCTCGGCAGCCCGGGCTCGTGGTATCTCGATCGCACCGCCGGCACCCTCACCTATTGCCCGCTCCCGGGCGAGTCACCGGAGACGACCGATGTCGTCGCGCCGCGGCTCGACGCGCTGCTCGAGATTCGGGGAGACCGTGCCGGCGGCCGGATGGTCGAACACGTGACCTTCGCTGGCCTTTCTTTCGCCCACGGCAACTGGACGCTGCCGGCGGGCGGCCAGTCGTATCCGCAGGCTGAGGTCAACGTGGGCGCGGCCCTCACGCTCGAAGGAGCCGGCCGGATCGCGTTTCGTGACGTGGCGGTGATCCACGTGGGCCGCTACGCCGTCGGGCTCGGCGGCGGCTGCCGCGACTGCTCGCTCGAGCGGTGCGAGCTCGTCGATCTCGGCGGTGGCGGCGTGCTCGTGGGCACGACCGGGGGCGCGAAGTCGTGGGCGATCCCGGGTCGTGATGGGGGCGACGACGTGACGGGCAACATCATTCGCGACTGCTCGATCCTCCACGGCGGCCGGCTGCACCCGGCGGCGGTCGGGGTCTGGATCGGCCATGCCTCGCACACCACCGTCGAGCAGTGCGAGATCGCCGACCTCACCTACACGGGCGTCTCGGTGGGCTGGAGCTGGGGCTACGCCCAGACGCGGGCCCATCACAACCAGATCCTCCGCAACCGGATCCGCCACCTCGGTCACGGCGTGCTCTCCGACATGGGGGGCGTGTACACGCTGGGCGTGTCGCCCGGCACCGTGGTGGAGGGCAACGTGATCCACGACATCACGAGCCACGACTACGGCGGCTGGGGCCTCTACACCGACGAGGGCTCGACCGGAATCGTGATGCGAAACAACCTCGTTTTTCGCACGAGCTCCGGCGGGTTTCATCAGCACTACGGCCGCGACAACACCATCGAGAACAACGTGTTTGCCGCGGCCCGCGACTGGCAGCTGCAGCGCACCAAGGTCGAGGAGCACACGAGCTTCGTGTTTCGCCGCAACATCGTCTGGTGGAACTCCGCGGCCCCGCTCGTCCGCGGCGACTGGACCAAGGGCCTCGAGACCGACCACAACTGCTACTGGAACGCCGCGGGGCCGGTGCGGTTTCCGGGCCAGATGAAACTCGCGGACCGGCAGGCTGCGGGGCAGGACGAGGGCTCCATCGCGGCCGACCCGGGCTTCGCCGATCCCGCCGCGGGCGACTTCACGCTCGCCGCCGACTCGCCGGTCCGCGGGCTCGGCTTCACCCCTCTCGATCCGGCGGCGGCGGGCCGCCGCACGCCGCGCCGGCTGACGGCCGATCTGCCGTCCGTGCCGACGAGCTGGCCCGAGGCCCGGTCCGCCCCCGGAACCAAGTGAGACGAACCGCACGCTGGCTGCACTGGCTGCGATTGGCCGCGGTTGCCCGTGCCCTCTCGCGCAGGGACGAACCGTGATCAAATACATCGGCTCCAAGCGGGCACTGCTCCCCACGATCACGGGGCTTGTGCAGAGCCTGCCCGGGGTCACGACCGTCCTCGACCCCTTCTCCGGCACGGCCCGCGTGGGCCACGCGCTCAAGCGACTCGGCTACCGGGTGGTGGCCAATGACCACAACGCCTACGCGGCGACGCTCGCCCGGTGCTACGTGGAGGCCGACCGCGACGACGTGGTCCCCGATGCCGAGCGTCTCGTGGCCGAGTTCAACCGGTTGCCCGGCCGGCCGGGCTGGTTCACCGAGACCTACTCGATTCGGAGCCGGTTCTTTCGGCCCGAGAACGGGGCCCGCATCGACGCCATCCGCGACGCCCTTGCGGCCAAGGGGCTGCCCCCCGAACTCGAGGCCGTGATGCTCGTGGCGCTGATGGAGGCGGCCGACCGGGTGGACTCCACGACCGGCGTGCAGATGGCCTATCTCAAGACCTGGGCCCCGCGCGCCGCGAACGATCTCGTGCTGCGGGTGCCCGACGTCCTGCCCCGCGCGGCCCACGGCAAGGGGCGGGCTTTGGAGCTCGACGCCGTGGAGGCGGCGGGTGCGGTCGCGGCGGACCTCGTGTATCTCGACCCTCCCTACAACCAGCACAAATACCTGGGGAATTACCACGTCTGGGAGTCGCTCGTGCGCTGGGACAAGCCCGATGTGTACGGCACGGCCTGCAAGCGGGCCGACTGCCGCACCCGGCGGAGCGAGTTCAACTCCCGGCGGACGTTCGCCGACGCCTTCGCCCGGCTGCTGGCGGCCATCGATGCCCGCTGGATCGTGCTCTCATTCAACGACGAGGGTTTTCTCGACCGCGCGGCCGCCGAGACGCTGCTGGCGGCCCACGGCACGGTCACCGTCATCGAGCGGGATCACCCCCGCTACGTCGGCGCCCGGATCGGCATCTACAATCCAGCGGGCGAGAAGGTGGGCCGCGTCGGCCGTCTCCGCAACAAGGAGTTTCTCTACGTGGTTGGTCCACAGCGAGTGCCGGCGGGGCTGGCGGCTCAGCTGCCCAATCCCGTCGGGAGGCGACGGCGGCCATGAGCGAGTCGCGCGACCGGGTCGTGGTGGTCGGAGCCGGCGTGGTGGGGCTGGCCTGTGCTCAGGCGCTGGCGGCTCGGGGATACCGGGTCACGGTGATCGACCGCAGCCCCGAGCATCGCGACGGCTGCTCCTTCGGCAACGCGGGGATGATCGTGCCGAGCCACTTCGTGCCCCTGGCGGCTCCGGGCATGGTGTGGCTGGGTCTCAAGTGGATGTTCGATCCGGAGAGCCCGTTCTGGATTCGACCGCGGCTCGATCGGGACTTGTTCGAGTGGGGCTGGCGGTTCTGGCGGGCGGCGAACCGACGCCAGGTGGCCCGGGCCGAGCCGCTCCTCCGCGACCTCAACTTCGCCAGCCGCCGCTGCTATGAAAAGCTCGCCGATGCCACGCTGGGCATCGGCGACTTCGGGCTGGTGAAGCGGGGGCTGCTGATGCTCTGCCGGACGGAGTATGGGCTCGAGGAGGAGGCCCGGTTCGCCGCCCGTGCGTGCGAACTCGGCGTGCCCGCCGAGGTGCTCGACGCTCGCGAAACCGCGGCTGCCGATCCGGGAATCACGATGTCGGTCGCCGGCGCGGTTCGCTTCCCGCTCGACGCCCACCTCGCGCCGGAACGGTTTCTGGCGGCGCTGGCGGCGGCCTGCCGCCGGCTGGGGGTGGTGTTTCGGTGGGAGACGGAGGTCGCGCGGATCCGCGTGGGCGGCCGCCGGATCGAGGCGGTGGAGTCGGCGGCCGCCTGCGACGAGGCTGACCACGTCGTGGTGGCCGGCGGGGCCTGGTCGCCCGCGCTCGTGAAGTCGCTCGGCCTGCGGTTGCCGATGCAGGCGGGCAAGGGCTACAGCCTCACGCTCGAGCACCCCCCGCAACTCCCCGCCATGTGCTCGATCTGCACCGAGGCCCGGCTGGCGGTGACCCCGATGGGGAGCCGGCTGCGGATCGGCGGCACCATGGAGATCGCGGGGCTCGACGAGCGGGTCGATCCGCGCCGGGTGCGGGGGATCATCCGCTCGGCGCTGGCCTACTTTCCCGCGCTGCGGGAGGCCGACTTCGCCGGGGTCGAGCCGTGGAAGGGCTTGCGGCCCTGTTCGCCCGACGGACTGCCCTACCTGGGCCGCACCGCGCGGTACGACAACCTCGTGATCGCCACGGGGCACGCGATGATGGGCCTGAGCCTCGCGCCGATCACCGGAAAACTCGTCAGCCAGCTCGTGGCGGGCGATCGGCCGGATCACGATCTCTCGCTGCTCTCGCCCGATCGGTTCGGCTGACCTCCGCCCCGACCAGTGTGGTCCGGGGAACATCAAGGCCGCCGGGAGAGCGTCGCCGACGGCGACTCGCCGAAGTGCCGCCGGTAGCGGGCGGCGAACCGACCGTGGTCCCAGATCCCGTGGCGGACGAGGACCGCCGACACGGTCGCGTCGTCCGCAGCCTCGCGCAGCCCGCGGCGGACGGCGTGCAACTGCCTCAGCAGCACGTATTGCATCGGGCTCGTACCCAAGCTGTCGCGGAAGGCGCGGGCGAGGGTGCGCTCGGTGACGCCGGCCGCGGTGGCCAGCTGCCCGACCGAGGGTCGGTCGACCGCCTCCTTGTCGAGGGCCGCCATCGACCGCCGGATGATCTCGCCCCGGTCGATCCGCGGCCGGCCCGGGGCCGGGGCCGGGGCCGTCGGCGCCGGCTCCACGAGGCACCCGCCGGCCACCGCCAGGAGTTCGGCGACGGCCGCATCCTGGGCCGCCCCGGGCGGCAGAGCGCCGGCGTCACCGCCGAGCATCCGCCCCGCCAGATCGACGAGCCTTCCGACGGCGCGGTCACCCGGGCGGAGCACCTGACTGGCGGTCGGCCGCGTCGGCCACACTTCGTTGAGGCGGGCGGGCAGAGCAACGGCCAGCCAGCTGTGGGCCCGCCGCCGGACCTGGATGCTGAAGTCGCCGCCCGGGGGGATCACCAGCAGCGAGCCCGAGTCAAGCGACTCGCAGTTGCAGATGTGGCCTGCGGCGAGCGAAAGCGGCACGAACAGCTGGATGCCGGCGTGCGTGTTCGCGCCGTGACAGAGGTTGCCGCCCCCCTCCTCGGCCATCTGGAGGAACACGTCGCCGATCGCGCCGGCCATCAGCCGCCACGAGCGACGCTCGACGGAATCGCAGACAAGCCGCAGATCGGCGGTCTGGACCGCCTCCCCCCAGGCATCGAAATCGTCGTACTCGTTCCAGATCATGGTGGCTCCTCAGCAGGCGTCGCGGGCCAAGGCCCGCGTCGCGTCGAAGGATCGCAGGCCGGCCGTCGCCCCCACGCCCGTCACGCAGCAGGCGGCCGCCGCGGCACCGAGCCGGCCGGCCTCCCGTGGCGTCATTCCCCGAACGATACCCGTCACGAGCCCGGCGAGGAAGGCATCTCCCGCACCGGTGGTGTCGGCCACCTCCCCAGGTGCGGGGAGGCAGGGGATTTCGAGCCGCTCGCCGCCCGCCGGGCTGAGGACGACACCCCGCGTGCCCGCTTTGACGCCCACGAGTCCGTGGCACCCCAGTTCACGGTACCGCGCGATGATCGCCAAGGGATCGAGGCACGCCGTCTGGGCGGCCGCCTCGTCGAGGCTCGGAACGTAAAGGTCGACGAAGGGCAGGGCGGGCGCGACGTCCTCGATGCGGCCCCCGCTCCCGCCCGTTTCGAGCGCCACCCGGCAGCCGCTCTCATGGATCAGCCGAACCGCGGCCGCCAGGTCGGGCTCGAGGCCCGGCAGCAGCCCCGCATAGCCGAGCACCACCCACTCGGCCCGCGCGAAGAGCGGCAGGTGCCGCCGGAGCCAGGCCAGGTCGACCGCCGCGCAGGCGCCCACGTGGTGGGCGAAGCTCCGTTCGCCGGAGGGATCGATGAGCACGGCCGTCGTGCTCGTGGCCCGATCGGGGGCCGCCTCGAGCGCGGTCGTGTCGAGTCCCTCGCCCGCGAGCCGCTCGCGGATGAGCTCGCCCCATGGGTCGGCTCCCACGAGGCTCGCCGCGGCGACCCTGAGGCCGAGTCGCGCAAGCCCGATGCCCGTGTTGCACACGATCCCGCCCGTCGTGACCTCGATCGGGGCCACGGGAAACAGCCGCCCTCCGCCCACCGGCTCACCCAGCGGCACCGGCCGCACCAGGATGTCGGCCACGCAGGTGCCGACGACCGCGCAGTCGAACCGCCCGCCATCCGTCAAGCCAGCACCCTCTCGATCACGTGGCCGTGGACGTCGGTGAGCCGCCGCTCGATGCCGTTGTTGTAGAAGGAGAGCCGGGTGTGATCGAGACCGAGCAGATGGAGGAGCGTGGCGTGGAGATCGTAGATGGTCGCCACGCTCTCCACGGCCTTGTAGCCGAACTCATCGGTGGCTCCGTGGGAGAAGGCCCGCTTGACGCCCGCCCCGGCCAGCCAGACCGTGAAGCCCGCGGGATTGTGGTCGCGGCCGCTGGCCCCCTTTTGAAAGGTCGGCATCCGGCCGAACTCGGTGACGAAGGCCACCAGTGTGTCGGCGAGCAGTCCGCGATCCTTCAGGTCGGTGAGCAGTCCCGCGACCGGCTGGTCGAGAATCGGGCCGTGCACGGCGTACTGCTTGGCGAGCGACTTGTGGCCGTCCCAGTTGCCCACGCCCTCGCCCATGGCGTAGGCCCCGTTGAAGAGCTGCACGAACCGCACCCCCTTCTCGACCAGCCGCCGGGCCAGGATGCAGTTGCGGGCGAACCGGGCCTTGAGCGTGTTCTGCGTGTCGTCGGCGCCGTACAGGGTGAGCGTGGCGGCCGACTCGTCCGTGAGATCCGCGATTCGGGCGGCCGAGAGTTGCATCCGGGCCGCGAGTTCGTAGGCGCTGATCCGGGCGGCCAGATCCCCGTCGCCCGGATGGCGGGCCAGATGCGCCTCGTTGAGCCGCCGGAGGAACTCACGGCCGGCGAGGTCGGCCTGTTCCGGCAGCCGCGTGGGCCTCGCGAGGTTGGGGATCGGCTTGTCGGCGTTGAAGGCCGTGCCCTGGAAGACGGCCGGCAGGAAGCCGCTCTGCCACTGCCGCGGGCCCACCTGCGGCACGCCCCGCGGGTCGGGGATCGCGACGAAGGCGGGCAGGTCGTCGCATTCGCTGCCGAGCGCGTAGGTGACCCACGCCCCCATGCTCGGGAAGCCGTCGAGCGTGAAGCCCGTGGCCATCTGGTTCTCGGCCGGGCCGTGGGTGTTGCTCTTGGCCGTCATCGAGTGGATGAAGCACATCTCATCGGCGAGCCCGCCGAGCCTGGGCAGCAGGTCGCTCGTCATCTTGCCGCTCTCGCCCCGCGGCCTGAACTCCCATTGCGGCTTGACCAGGTTGCCCTGCTCGCCCTGGAAGGTGATCAGCTTGCCGCCGCCGGGCGTGGGCATCGGGGTGTCGTGACGCCGGACGAGTTCCGGCTTGTAGTCGAACGAATCGAGGTGGGACAGCGCGCCCGAGCAGAAGATCACGACCACATTCTTCGCCCTGGGGGCGAAGTGCGGGGGCCGCGAGGCGGAGGGTCGGGCGGGGTCGATCCGCGGGCGGATCGGCGGCTCGGCGGCCAGAAGCCGCTGCCGGTCGAGGAGCGCCGTCAGGGCGATGCCGCCGAGGCCCGTGCCGCCCCATTGGAGGAAGCCGCGGCGATCGAGCAGGTGGCGGCCGGCGTGGGAAAGCGGGTGCTGCATGGCGGCGGTCAGTAGAGCGTGATGAACTCGCTGGCGTTGTAGAGACTGCGGCACAGGATCGGCAGGCCGTGGGCCGTCACGAGCGCGGTGCCGGCGGCGATCTCGTCGGCCGTGGCGTCGCGACCGAAGGCCAGCAGCATCGCCCGCGACACCTGGCGGGCCGGATCGGTTCCGGCCTCCTGGGCGACCCGGGCCGCGAACCGGTCGGCCTGGTCGAGGAGAAACTCGCCGTTGAGCAGATTGAGCGCCTGGAGCGGCGTGGTGCTCACGGTGCGGGCCGGCTGGGCTTGCCCGGCGTCGGGGCAGTCGAAGGCCCCGAAGAAGCTGTCGAGTTCGGCCCGTGGCTTGGCCTGGTAGACCATCCGGCGGAACTCCGCGGGCGTGAAGGCGGTCTTCGTGACATAGACCTTCACATAGTTGCCGTTGGGCTCGAACAGGTCGAAGCCCGGCCCGCCCATCCTGGTGTCGAGGCTGCCGCTGACGGCGAGGATCGAATCCCGCAAGGGCTCGGCCTCGAGCCGCCGCGGCGGGTGGCGCCAGAGCAGGCGGCTGCCGGCATCGACGGCCAGGGCCTCGGGCCGGGCCGTGCTCGCCTGCCGGTAGGCTCGGCTGGTGACGATCAGGCGGTGGATCTGCTTGAGCCGCCAGCGATCGGCGGGATTGGCGGGCGCGACCAGCTCGCTGGCCAGCCAGTCGAGCAGCGCGGGATGAGATGGCACGCCGCCGTTGACGCCGAGGTCGCTGGGCGTGTCGACGATCCCCGTGCCGAAGTGGTGGTGCCAGAGCCGGTTGACGATCACGCGGGCGCTGAGGGGGTTGTCGGCCGCGGTGATCCACTCGGCGAGCCGCTTGCGTCGCTCCCGCTCGGAGGAATCGGCAGGCAGCTCCCAGCCCGCCCCGACCTGCGTCAGGCTGCCCGGGGTGACGGGCTCCCGCGGGGCGAGCGGGTCGCCGCGGAAGAAGCGGTGGGTCGGCCCCGGCTGGCGGAAGGTGCCGATGTAGGCCTGGCGAGGTTCCTTCAGCGCCTTGAGCCGCTTGTCGAGCTCGGCCACGTCGGCGAGCAGGCTTTCGGCCTCGGCCCGCTCGTTGGGCGAGAGCCCGGTGAACTGCTCGAGCGGAGGCGCGTCGCTGCCGAACGGGATCCTGTCGGCGTCGGCGGCGACCACCGTCCAGTCCTTGCCGTCGAGCGAGACGGACACCTCGTAGCGGGTCGCCAACCGGTCGGAATATCGCGGCGTCGGGCTGCGGTCCCGGCTCCAGGCGACCCGCTCGATCTCCCGCGGGGCGGCGAGCTCGAGCTGCACCCAGCCCTTGCCCGGCTCGTTCGAGATCCAGGAATGCGAGTTGCCGTACTTGCCGTCGTTGACGTGGGCCAGCTGGTGGATCGGATTGCCACCGGCGGCGTAGACGCCGGACGCGGTCGGCCGAGCGGCCGGCGCCAGGTTCGCGCCATCGGTCGCGAACACCTCCAGCTCGTCGAGGCAGGGCTCGCCGTTGGAAGTCGCAAGAATCGCGAACCGCACGAACTTCGCCGTGACCGGGGGGAAGACGTCGACGTTCTCGCCGGCAGAAACCTGCGGCCGCAGCGCGGGGGCGGGGCTCGCGGCCCGGAGTTCGGCCAGGCGGCGCAGGGCGACCGCCCGCTCCCGCTCGGCGGCGGCGAGGCTCCGCTGCCGAGCCTCGGCCTCGGCCGCGCCCTCGAGGGGCCGCTCGCCGTGCTGCACGCCCTCGAAGACGGCCTTGAGCCGGTAGTAGTCGGCCTGGGGCACGGGATCGAACTTGTGGTCGTGGCAGCGGGCGCAGCCGACCGTGAGGCCGAGGAAGGCGTTGCTGGTCGTGCTCACGATGTCGTGCAGTTCGTCGGCCCGCTGATTGGCGGTGAGCCCGGGATCGGGCGACTTCACACGGTCCACCGGCCCACCGACGAGGAAGCCCGTGGCGGCGTCGGCCTCCAGGGCGTCGCCGGCGAGCTGCTCCTTCACGAACAGGTCGTAGGGCTTGTCGGCGTTGATCGATTCGATCACCCAATCGCGATAGGGCCAGGCGTTGGCCCGGGCCTTGTTGGTCTCGAACCCGTCGCTCTCCGCGAACCGCACGACGTCGAGCCAGTGACGCGCCCATCGCTCGCCGTGATGCGGCGAGGCCAGCAGCCGGTTGACGAGTTCCGCGTAGGGAGCATCGGTCGCCCCCGCGACGCGGCAGGCCTCCTCGAAGGCGGCGGTCTCCTCGGGTGAGGGCGGCAGGCCGATCAGGTCGTAGGAGACGCGGCGGATCAGCGTGCGCGGGTCGGCCTCGGGATTGAAGTCGAGCCCGCTGCCCGCGAGCCGATCGGCCAGGAAGGCGTCGATCGGGTTGGCGAAGGGACCACCGGGCGGGTTCGGCACCGGGGGCCGCGCGACCGGCTGGAACGACCAGTGGCCGGCCCCCTTGGGCGGCTTCGCCTCGGCCTCCGGCAGCAGCGCCGCCGGCAGGGTGGCGAGTCGATCGGGCCACGGCGCGCCCGCCGCGATCCAGGCCCGCACCACCGCCTGCTCGTCGGCCGACAGCGGCTCGCCCTCGGCCGGCATCCGCGACTCCCGGTCGGCGGTCGTGATCCGCACGAACAGCTCGCTCTCGGCCGGCTTCCCGGCCACGATCCCCGCGGTGCCCGAGTCGCCCCCGGCGACGGCCCGCTCCCGCAGGTCGATGCGGTAGCCGCTCTCGGCGGCCTCCGGGCCGTGGCAGGCGCCGCACTTGGCCGCCAGCAGCGGGGCCACCCGGGTCGCGAAGTCGGGCGTGGCTGGTCCGGCGCCGCTCGCCGCGGTGGTCTGGAGGCCCAGACCGAGCAGCAGCAGGCCTCCGCGCAGACGCTCGGTGCAGTCCATCCGTCGCGGTCCCCGGGTGGGAGACTTGAATCTCGTGACGCCTGCCCCTGAGGATAGTCGCTGCATCCCGGGCGAGCGAATCTCGCCGTCGCCCCCCGTGTGGCAGCGCACTCATGGCCGACGCCCCCGAAAAGTCTCTCGACGCGAAGCTTGCCCGAATCCTGGCCGATCCCGGCTGTGGCGACTTCATCCTCGCCGACGCCAAGGATGCCGACATGGCCTTCGGCCTGGCGGCGCCCGGCTTGGCTCCGGGAGGCGTGGCGGGGCAGGGGCCCTTTCGGTCGATTCACGAGTTTCGGCAGAGCATCCGTGAACTGGTCGCCGAGGGGCTCGTCGACATCATGCTCATGAGCGCGAGCACCAACGAGGTGCTGGCGATCGACGAGGGGCTCTTCGACGGGAGCCCCGTGACGCCGGCCGTGCGGATGAACGACACGACCGACATCTGGCTGGCCACCGGGACCGGCGGCTACGGCCGCCAGCCGGCGTTGCCCTTCGCCACCACCACGATCCCCCAGGCTCGCTGGGGCACCGCGCACCCACCGCTCGAAGCGCAGGCCCCGGGGCCGTATCCGGGTGCCAACCTCGGCCTCTTCTCGGTGACGCTCAACGACGACGCCGCGCTCGATCGCGACATGCTCGCGGCCTACCGCGAGTTTCGCCTGGAGGCGGAGCGGGAGGGGTTTCGGCACTTCCTCGAAGTGTTCTATCCCAACGCGCCCGGGGCGGTGCCGGGGAAGGCCGCGGGCGCCAGGCCCACGGACGTGGCCCGGTTCCTCGCCGATCATGTCGTGCGGGCGCTGGCGGGAGTGCCCCGGCCGGGCCGGCCGGTGTTTCTCAAGATCCCGTATCTCGGGCCCGCGGTGATGGAGCAGCTCGCCGCCTACGACCGGACGCTGGTCGTGGGTGTGCTCGGCGGCGGAGCCGGCACCACGCACGACGCGTTCGCGCTCCTGGCCGACGCCAAGCGGCACGGCGCGCGCGTCGCGCTGTTCGGCCGCAAGATCAATGCCGCCGAGCATCAGCCGACGTTCGTGCGGCACCTGCGACTGGTGGCCGACGGCGAGCTTGCCGCCGCCGACGGCGTGCGGGCCTACCATGCGGCACTCCACAAACTCGGGATTCGCCCCCATCGCGGCCTCGACGACGACCTCGCGAGGGCACCGGTGGCCCAGGCGTATGGTGGCTGACGCCCGCCGGCCGTATTCTCTTCTTCCAGGGTTCCCCACCGTTTCCCTGACCAGCGAGGATCGCACGATGCCAGCCGCCGACCAGAACGCGTCCGCCTCCACCAGCCGCCGTGGCTTCCTCGGCGAGGTCTCCCGCGGCGCCCTGGCGACCGCCTCGGTCGGCTCGCTGCTCAGCGTTACCGGCCTGACCAACGCCCACGCCGCCGGCGAGGACGAGATCCGCGTCGCCGTGATCGGCTGCGGCGGCCGCGGCACGGGGGCCACGATCGACGCCCTCTCCGTGCCCGGCGGCAACCTCAAGGTGGTCGCGATGGCCGACGTGTTCCCCGAGCGGCTCAGCATCAAGAAGCAGTCGCTGATGGCGCAGGAGCAGTTCAAGAATCGCGTGGACGTGCCGGAGGACCGGTCGTTCATCGGCTTCGACGCCTACAAGCAGGCGATCGACTGCCTGCGGCCGGGCGACATCGCGCTGTTCGCCACGCCGCCGGCCTTCCGGGCCGTGCACTTCGCCTACGCGATCGAGAAGGGCGTGCACTCCTTCATGGAGAAGCCCGTGGCGGTCGACGGAGCGAGCGCCAGGCGGATCATCGAGCTCGCCAAGAAGGCCGACGAGAAGAACCTCAAGGTGGGCGTGGGGCTGATGTGCCGCCACTGCGACCGGCGGAACGAGCTCAAGCAGCGGCTCGACGCCGGCGAGGCCGGCGATCTGATCGCCTTCCGCGGCTACCGCAACCAGACTCCCGGCCACAACCTCGACCTGTTCCCCGGCCACGGCGCGATGCCGGAGCTTTTGTGGCAGGTCCGCCGGTTCCACAACTTCCTCTGGGGCTCGGGCGGGATCTTCAGCGACTACTGCATCCACCACATCGACGAGGTGTGCTGGATGAAGGGTGCGTGGCCGGTCAAAGCCGAGGCGATCGGCGGCCGCCACTTCCAGGGCAAGGTCAACGATCAGAACTTCGACAACTATGCGATCGAATACACGTTCCCGGACGGGGCGAAGTTCTTCTACCAATCGCGAGTGATGAAGGACTGCCACCAGCAGTTCGGCGTCTTCGGCCAGGGCTCGAAGGGGGCCTTCACGGTGTCGCTCAGCGGCCACTCGCCGGCCAAAAGCGCGATCTACAAGAGCCAGCGGATGGAGGGTGACAACGTCCTCTGGGCGGCGGCCCAGCCGGAGCCCAACCCCTATCGCCGGGAGTGGGAGCACCTCGTGGCGGCGATCCGCTCGGGCGAGAGCTACAACGAGGCCGTGCGCGGAGCCGAGGCGAGTCTGGTGACCGCGATGGGGCGGATGGCGGCCCACATCGGCAAGCCGCTGACCTATCAGGAGGCCCTCGACTGGGGCGACGATCTGACGGCGGGCGTGGCCGACTTCACCGCCGACTCGCCGGCCCCGGTGCGGGCCGACGAGAACGGCAAGTATCCCGTGCCCGATCCGGGCAAGTTCAAGTTCGAGTACCGCAGCTGATTCTCTCGGGAGCGACGGGATCATGACGCCCGATCTTCCCGTCGCAGGCGTGCTCGGGGAGGTGGTGGCCGCGTCGCGGGGCGGGGCGGTGGTCGTCACGGCGCCGCCCGGCTCCGGCAAGACCACGCTCGTGCCCGCGGCCGTGCTCGACGATCTCGGGCCGTTGGGAAGCGTCGTGCTGCTCCAGCCGCGGCGGCTGGCAGCGCGGGCCGTCGCCCACCGGATCGCACGCCTGCGGGGCTCCGCCGTCGGCGGCGAAGTGGGCTACCAGGTGCGGTTCGACTCGCAGGTGGGCCGCGAGACGCGGCTCGTCGTCGAGACGACCGGGATCATGCTTCGCCGGCTGATCAGCGACATCATCCTGCCGGGCGTCGCCGCGGTCGTGCTCGACGAGTTTCACGAGCGCAGCCTGGAGTTGGATCTCGTGCTCGGCCTGCTCGTGCGGCTGCGGCAGACGGTGCGGCCTGATCTCCGCGTGGTCGTGATGAGCGCCACCCTCGCGGCCGAGCCCGTGGCCCGATTGCTCGGCGCGGGGCAGGGGGGCGGGGCAGCAGCGTGCCCCGTGATCCATGCCGAGGGGCGGATGTTTCCGGTCGCCATCCGCTATCTCCGCCACGGCGACCGCCGCGACCTCGAGGTGCTGGTGGCCGAGGCGGTGGCAGAGGCTCTCAAGGGCAGCGCGGGGCACGTGCTCGTGTTCCTGCCCGGCGTGGGCGAGATCCGTCGCTGTCAGGAGGCCGTGGGGCAGCTCTGCGAGCGGCAGGGGCATGCCGTGCTGCCGCTCTATGGCGACCTGCCCCCCGAGGCCCAGGATCGGGTGCTCGACGACATCGGCCGCCGCAAGGTGATCCTGGCCACGAATGTGGCCGAGACGTCGCTGACGATTCCCGGCGTCACCGCCGTGATCGATTCGGGGCTGGCCCGGCAGTCGCGGGTCTCGCCGGGCACGGGCCTGCCGCGGCTCGAACTCGTGCCGATCTCGAAGGCGGCGGCCGACCAGCGGGCCGGCCGTGCGGGCCGCACCGAGCCCGGCATCTGCTGGCGGCTCTGGGACGAGGCCGCCCACCACCACCGCCCTGCCGCGGAGCCACCCGAGGCCCTGCGGGAAGACCTCGCCGGGCCGCTGCTCCAGCTCCTGGCGATCGGCGAGGAACACGGTTTTCCCTGGCTCGACGAGCCCCCGCAGGAGGCGGTCGAGCGGGCGACCACGCTCCTGCGACGGCTGGGGGCCGTCGCCCGCGACGATTCGGGCCGCGACGGGATCACGCCGCTGGGCCACGCGCTCGCCGGCCTGCCGGCCCATCCGCGTCTCGCGCGGCTGCTGCTGGCCGGCGCTGCGCACGGCGTGTTGCGGGAGGCGTCGCTGGTGGCGGCGCTGCTCTCGGAACGCGACCCCTTTCGCACGCCGCGGGACGGCGGTCCGCGGGATCGCCAAGCCGTCCGCACGCGGTCCGACGTGGTCGATCGAGTGCTGGCCCTGCAGGTGTTCCACGCCGGCGGGCGGCTGGCAGACCCGGCCCTCGATCCTCACCCGGCCGGCGCGCAGGCGGTGCTCCGCGCGGCCGAGCAGCTCTATGGGCTCGTGGACGCTCCGCTGGCCGATCGCGCGGCGGATCCGGAGACGGCCACCATGCGAGCCCTGCTCGACGCGTTCCCCGATCGCCTGGCCTGCCAGCGGCCCGGCTCGCAGGACCGGGGCACGCTCGTGGGTGGCCGCGGCGTGCGGCTGAAAGGCTCGCGACTTCGCGGGGAGCCGCTGTTCCTGGCGATCGACCTCCAGGATGCCGGCGGGGAGGCCGACGTGCGGCTGGCCTCGGCGGTGGAGCGGGCCTGGCTCGACGAGGAGCCGGCGGCTGCGGCCAATCTCGCGACCCGGGAGGACCTGCTCTGGCACCCGTCGCGCAGGCAGGTCGAAGCACGGCTGCGCACCGCCTGGCTCGACCTCGTGCTCGAGGAGACGCCGGCGGCCATCGCCGACCCAGCCGCCGCGGCGACGCTCCTCGCCCGTGAGGCGGCGGCCGATCTGACCCGGGTGGCTCCAGCGCCCGACTCCGCGGCCGGCTCGTTTCTGGCCCGGACCCGCTGGCTGGCGACGGCTGTCCCGGATCTCGGGCTCCCGGTCCTCGACGACGCGGCCGTGGCAGCCCTGCTGCCGGACCTCGCGCAGGGCCTGCGGTCGTTCGCCGAACTCGCCGCAGCGGACTGGCTGGGCCGGCTCCACGCCCACGTCGGCCACGATCGCGTCATCGAGATTGACCGGCTGGCCCCGACGCACGTCGACGTGAAAGGGCGGCGACACCGGCTCCTGTACGAGCCGGGCAAGGCACCCGTCCTTGCCGCGCGGATTCAGGACCTGCTCGGTGTGTCGCAGACGCCCCGGGTCGCCGGTGGTCGGCTACCGGTGCTGCTGCACCTGCTGGCGCCCAATCATAGGCCCCAGCAGGTCACCGACGACCTCGCCGGCTTCTGGCAGCGAACCTATCCGCAGGTCCGCAAGGAACTCCGCCGCCGTTACCCCAAGCACGCCTGGCCGGAGGACCCGCTGGCCTGAGGCCGCCTTGCAGCACATGATCCACGCCCGGTCAAGCACGCGGGGCCCAAAATAAGTCCGAGAATCAGCGGCTTCGGCAGCGTGGTATCAGCCGTGCGGAAGGTGTCGCACGCCGCCGCAAATCTCAAAAGTTTGCCCGGCCGCCGACGATGACATGAGCGATCGTTCTCGGACGATCGATCTCATCCCGGTTCGCCCCCGCCTACGGAGTGCTGTTCATGCACCGTCTCATGCTCCTCATCGCCGTCGTCACGTCGCTCGTCGTCGCTTCCACCGCGTCCGCCAACCAGGCCCGCACCAATCGCCAGGAAGTGAACGGCCGTCAGGGTCCGGTCGCCAAGCTCATCGAGCTGGAGCGCCGCAAGAACGAGTGGCTCCGCCAGCGGCTTGGCCGGTAGTCCTTCCCGGTCGCGGCGATCAGGCCGGCCCCAGGGCCGCCTCGATACTCCGCAGGATCGCATCCGGCTCGGGCGACACGTCGACCACGATCGCGTGCTCGTCCGGGCCGGGCGGCTCGAGCGACCCCAGTTGACTGTCGAGCAGCGTGGCGGGCATGAAGTGGCCCGCCCGCTGCTCGATTCGTTTGCGGATCAGCTCCGGCGGCCCGTCGAGGTGCACGAGCCGGATCGCGTCGCGCGGCAGGCCGAGCCGCGTCCGATGCCCCCGCTTGAGCGCGGAACAGGCGAGCACGAGCGGCGGCCCCCCGGTGACCGCCCGTTCGAGCACCGCGGCGAGGGCCGCCAGCCATGGTTCCCGGTCGGCGTCGACGAGGGGAACGCCGGCCCGCATCTTCGCGATGTTTTCGGCCGGGTGGAACTCGTCGGCATCCCGGAACGCCCAGCCCAGTCGCTCAGCCAGCCGGCGGCCGATCTCGGTCTTGCCGCAGCCGCTCACCCCCATGATCACGATCGCAGCGGGGCTCGGGGCGGCATTCATGGGGGCCAGCATATGATGCGGGGCCCCGGTGGTTCCATGCTCTCGACATCCCGCATCTGGCTCGACGGCGTCCGTGAGTTCGCAGCCGAGCACCGGCTCCGCAAACCGCTCCCCGACCCGGCCGCGGCGGCGGAGGGGGCGGCGGAACGGATGATCCTCGCCGCGCACCTCGCGACGGTGCTGGCGGGGTGGGAGGCGGTCGAGGCGGCTCGCCGTGAGCGCGGAGCGGGCGGCTCGCCGCACGACGCCGACCCGGCCATCGTGATCACCACGTCGGCGATCGGGATCGCCGTCGTCGAGGAGCACCTCGCCACCGGCAGCCTTCCCGCCCGGGCGGTGGCGGACCGGGCCGTGGCCGTGACGGAGCTCGAGTATCGCTTGTGGTGCATCCGAAACCCCGACGATGGCTACGAGCGGCACGTCAACGTCTGGAACTGGATCAAGACCCGCGTGCCTCCCGAGCGTCACGGGGAGTTCGCCCGGCATCCGCTGGGGCCCGGCGAGGCCTACTGGTTGCACCGGACGGGGCTCGCGGGTGCCGGTTCCGCCGCACGCCGCGACTGCCACCTCTGGAAGTGGAACGGCCGCCATGCCTCGCTGCTGGAGGCATTCGTGACCGAGCGGGGCGTTTCGGAGCTCTGACACGCCGCCCCGCATGCGGCGGCAGATTGCGGTTTGAGGCGGGTTTCGGTAGCGTTTTGCGATCCGATGGCCGCTCCAAGCTCGCGAGACCCCATGCCCCCCCGCATCCTCCTCACCACGACCTCGTTCCAGGACACGTCCGGCGAGCACCATGCCCGGCTCGC
>Ga0214917_10002374_pt1 | contig 22975 bp, 24 predicted proteins | sample LL_1208_BB_MetaG_FD_177983 | JGI IMG/M metagenome (GOLD analysis project Ga0214917, IMG submission 177983) | Freshwater microbial communities from Lake Lanier, Atlanta, Georgia, United States - LL_1208_BB | ecosystem: Environmental > Aquatic > Freshwater > Lake | place: USA: Georgia | collected...
TGCAGCAATACGCCATCGTGACGGCCAACTACTGGGCCTTCACCCTCACCGATGGCGCCCTGCGCATGCTCGTGGTGTTCCACTTCCACGCGCTGGGCTACAGCACCCTGGAGATTGCATTCCTGTTTCTCTTCTACGAGTTCTTTGGCATCATCACCAACCTCACCGGTGGCTGGCTGGGGGCCCGCTTCGGCCTGCGGCTCACCCTCTGGGGCGGCACCCTGCTGCAGGTGGCGGCGCTGCTGATGCTGATCCCGGTGGCCGATTCCTGGCCCAAGTGGTGGAGCGTGGCCTACGTGATGGTGGCCCAGGCCCTCAGCGGCATCGCCAAGGATCTCAACAAGATGAGCGCCAAGAGCGCAATCAAAACCGTGGTGCCGGAAACCCCCGACGACCACGCCAAAGGGGAACAGCAGCTGTTCCGATGGGTGGCGATTCTCACCGGCTCCAAAAACGCCCTCAAGGGCGTGGGATTCTTCCTCGGGGGGGTGCTGCTCACCAGCATCGGCTTCAACGCCGCGGTGGGAGCGATGGCGGCGGGGCTGTTCGTGGCCTTTCTGTTCACCCTGGTGCTGCCGGCGGATCTGGGCCGGATGAAGCAAAAGCCGGGCTTCACCGCCCTGTTCTCCAAATCCCGCGGCATCAATGTGCTGTCGCTGGCGCGCTTCTTCCTGTTCGGCGCCCGCGATGTGTGGTTTGTGGTGGCCCTGCCGGTGTTTCTGCAGGCGGCCCTGGGCTGGCGCTTCTGGGAGGTGGGGGGCTTCATGGGCCTGTGGGTGATCGGCTACGGGATCGTGCAGGGATCGGCTCCGGCCCTGCGCCGCAGTTGGGGCCAGAGCGGCCCGCCCGGGGTGGCGGCGGTGGAGTTCTGGAGCGCGGTGCTCACGGCGATTCCCGCCCTGATCGCCATTGCCCTCTGGCGCGAGCTGGCCCAGCCCGGGGTGGCGGTGGTGGTGGGATTGGCCGCCTTCGGGGTGGTGTTTGCCATGAATTCCTCGATCCACAGCTACATGGTGCTGGCCTACACCGATGCCGAATCGGTGAGCCTCAACGTGGGCTTCTATTACATGGCCAATGCCGCCGGCCGCCTGCTGGGCACCGTGCTCTCGGGTGCCCTGTTCATGCTGGGGGGGCTGCAGGCCTGCCTGTGGACCTCTGCCCTGTTCGTTGGGCTTGCCTTCCTGGTGAGCACCAGGCTGCCCACCCCGCCACGCCAACTCAGCGCTGCCTAGCTGCAGTTCCTGAAGCTTGAAACAGCTCCTGGATGCGGGCGCTGTTCTGCGGGCAGAACAGGGGTACGGCATCGCGCAGGGCAGTGGTTTCAATGGTCTCAGCGCTGATGCCGCTGAAATCAATGGCGGCCTGCGCAAACTGCTGGGTGAGCTCGGCCTGCATCACCGCCACAGCCATCGGCTGATCGAAACCGCTGCAGAGCAGCTGGCCGTAAACCCTCGCAGCGCAACCGGTTTGGCCGTAGCGGGCCACGCAGCTGCCGAGCTGGGCCCGGGCCATGGGGGGCACCAGCAGCAGCGATGCAACCGCAAGCAGATGTGCCACAGCCAGCTGGCTCGCCGCGCGGGCGACCCTCATGGCCGTTGCTCCGGCCTGCAGCGCAGCAACGGCTGCAGCTCCGCTTGCCGCAACCCCGGCGGATCGGAGCTGCTCACCACAGCTGGAGCGATGGCCCGCAGCTTGGCGGCCGCAGCAGCGAGGGCGTCATGGGCCGCGGCGCGGCGGGCGGCCTGTTCGCTCCGCCAGGCCCGATAGCGCTGGGCCTCCCGTTCCTTCCAGGCCGCCAGAGCCTTCTCGTATTGCTCCTGTTCGATCTCCTGGTCGTAGATGGCAAGGCGACGCTGTTCCTCAGGATCCAGGGGCTTGGGGCCCGGGCTGGGACCGTAGACCTCGGCGTCGATGGCCAGCAGGGTTGCCCGGTGCTGCTGGAACGAGTCCACCAGGGGCTGCAGGGCCCTGCGCTGGCGCTCACAGCGGAGCTGCTGCTGCAGGCGGGCCTGTTGCTGTTGGCGCTGCTGCTCCAGGGCCCGATCCGGCGAGGGGCCGCGGCAGGCGGTGAGCGCACCAGCCAGCAGGCCACCCAGCAATCCCGCCTGCAGCAGCGGAACCACCCGCCAGCGATGCCCCTTCAGCCGCCCACGCAACTCGCGAACCCCATGCATGGGTCACATGTTGCCAGTGGGGAAAGCCGATCACAGCCTTCGGTGGTCCCGGCTGCATCAGCCGAGCGAGATCCGAGCAGACTCCACCTGTGGGAAGGAAATATCCATGCGCGAAGCGATTTTCGATCTGGTGGAGGAGCGACCCGGTGCCGTCAGCGCCACCACCACCGACCACCGCCACACCCTGCACGCCGCCACCATCGAGGAACTGCGCCATGAGGCTCGCGATCTGCTGATGCGCACCCACGGCGATGCCCATGTGAGCTACAGGGTGCGGATCCGCCGACCCCATGGCTAAGAGGGACGTGAACGATCCCTGCACCATGGCCAGCTACACCATCAAGCTTGAGAGCGGCGAACGGTTCAGCTGTTCCGACGACCAGTACATCCTCGATGCCGCCGAGGCCGCTGGGGTGGATCTGCCCTATTCCTGCCGCGCCGGTGCCTGCAGCACCTGCTGCGGAACGATTCTCTCGGGCTCCGTGGATCAGGCCGATCAGAGCTTCCTCGACGACGCCCAGATCGAGGCGGGGTATGCCCTGCTGTGCGTGAGTTACCCCCTCAGCGACTGCACCATCCGCAAGGACACCGGAGGCGAGCTCGGCTGAGGATCAGCACTGCGCCATGGCTTGCTGAATGGATCAACCACAGGCCCCGCTGCGTCTGGGGGAGGCGGCCCGGTTCTGGCTGAAGCTCGGGCTGATCAGCTTTGGCGGACCGGCGGGGCAAGTGGCGCTCCTCCACAGCGAACTGGTGGATCGCCGCCGTTGGCTCTCCGAGCGGCGCTACCTGCATGCCCTCAACTACTGCATGCTGCTGCCGGGGCCGGAGGCCACGCAGCTGGCGGTTTACATCGGCTGGTTGATGCATGGCCCCCTCGGCGGGTTGATCGCCGGCGGGCTGTTCATCGTGCCGGCGGTGGTGGTGCTCACCTCCCTGGCCACCATCTACGTGAGCTGGGGTTCGCTGCCACTGCTGGCCTCGGTGTTCTGGGCCCTCAAACCCACCGTGGTGGCCATCGTGTTGCAGGCGGCCGTGCGCGTGGGCAGCCGCACGCTCTACAACCGCTGGCTGGGGGCCATCGCCCTGGCGGCCTTCCTGGGCCTCACGCTGCTGCAGATTCCCTTTCCGGCCCTGATCGCCGCCGCCGCCATCGCTGGCTGGCTGCTGGATCGCTGGCGGCCCGGGCTGCTGGCGAAGCCCCGCACCCTCGCCACCGCCACCACCGCCAGCACCCTGGCCGCCACCAGGGCCCTGCACGACGACGACACCCCCACCCCCGAGCACGGTCGCTTCTGCCCCAGGCGCCTCGCCCGCACCCTGCTGATCGCCGCCGTGGCCCTGGCGGCCCCCCTGGCGGGCCTGAGCTGGTGGGGGGGATGGGAAGGGGTGCTCGCCACCATGGCGCGCTTCTTCACCCGGGTGGCCCTGGTGAGTTTCGGCGGCGCCTACGCCGTGCTGCCCTACGTGGCCCAGGGAGCGGTGGAGCGCTTCCAGTGGCTCAGCGCCAGCCAGATGGTGGATGGCCTGGCCCTCGGGGAAACCACCCCCGGGCCCCTGATCATGGTGGTGGCCTTCGTGGGGTTCATGGGCGGCTGGAGCCAGCTGGGGAGCTGGTGGGGTGCCCTGGCCGCCACCCTCACGGTGGTGTGGTTCACCTTCCTGCCCTCGTTCGTGTTCATCCTGGCGGGGGCGCCCCTGGTGGAATCCAGCCGCGACGATCTGCGCCTGGGGGCCCCGCTCACCGCCATCACCGCCGCCGTGGTGGGGGTGATCGTGAACCTGGCGGTGCTGTTCGCCCAGCCGGTGCTCTGGCCGTCGGGCTTCAGCGGGCCGGCCCTGGTGATCCTGCTGGCTTCACTGCTCTGTCTGCTGCGGTGGCGCTGGAGCGTGTTGCAGCTGATCGCCGCCGCCGCGGGCCTGGGGGTCCTGCGCTGGGCCCTGGCCCTGCTGCCCTGGCCTTGAACTGCGCCCATACTGAGCGGAACCGATCGGACTCGAGGCGAAGCGCATGGGTGGCCGGCCAACGCTGAGGGCAGCATCCAGCCCGATCCGCTCCCTGGCGGTGCTTGCCATCGCGCTGCCCATGGGGCTGACCGCAGTGGGAATGACCGCAGTGGGGATGACCCCAGCGGCCCTGGCCGCCCCGGCCCAGCCCGGCGCTTGCACCGCCCCGATGCAGGGCCGTTACGCGGTGATGACCATGGGCACGGTGAAGGAGCAGCTGCGCACCAGCCCGACCGCCAGCCTGCGGCAGGAACGGTGGCTGCCGGGGGGCGTGATCAGCGGCGAGCTCACCGAACGGGTGGGCCGCAGCAGCCGCAGTGCCACCTACCAGGGCACCGTCACGCTGGTGGGCACCTGCCTGGTGCGGCTGGAGCGCCAGCTGCCCTGGGGGCGTCAGGTTTCAGAGGCGGTGCTCGATGGCAAGGGCCGCCCCCTCTACAGCCTCGATCGCGGTGCGGGCACGGTGATCACCGGCCGCTGGCTGCCGATGGCTCCAGGCAGCTGCAAGGCTGCTGATCTGAACGGCACCGTGCTCAGCAGCCAGGTGGGCATGAACGGGCAGAACGGCGGCTGGACCCCGAACGCGGTGGTGCAGCGTGAACAGTGGCGCGATGGCAGCGTGCAGGGCGTGGCCCTCGCCAGCAACAACGGCGTGGGCGAAACGGTGGGCTACAGCGGCAGGCTGACACTGGATGCCAACGGTTGCTGGGGCAACCTCACCGAACGGGACACCAAGGGCGTGGCCTACAACTACCGGGCCCTGATCGTGAAGGGCAGGGCGGGGGCCCGCGGCTACTTCTATCTCCAGAGCGACCCCGCCGACCTCACGGTGGGCTGGCTGGTGCGCGATTGAGCTCCAGCTCCACCCCAAGCCCCGCCTCCTCGCTGTGCTGCGCCACCAGCAGGCGATGCGGGCCCGGCTCCAGCAAGAAACCATCGCTGGCTGGATCGAAATAGGCCAGGCGCCTCAGTGGCACCGGGATGGTGATCACCTGCCTCTCTGCGGCGGCCAGGCTCACGCGGGCGAAGCCCACCAGCTGGCGGCGGGGCCGCTCCAGGGCTGAGCCGGGCGGCTCGGCATAGAGCTGCACCACGTGATCGGCGGCCAGGGAGCCGGTGTTGGCCACCGTGAGCTGCACCTGCAAGAGGGGGGCTTCGGCCGCCTGGGTCACGCGGAGATCGCTGTAGGCAAAGGTGCTGTAGGAGAGGCCGAAGCCGAACGGGAAGGCGGCGGGATGACCGTCGCGGGCCAGGCGCCGGTAGCCATGCCAGAGGTCGTAGGTGATCCGGCGGGCCCTGGGGTGGAAGGGGGGGAGATGATCGGCCGAGGTGGGAACGGCAAAGGGCATGCGGCCCGCGGGCGACACCCGGCCGAACACCACATCCGCCAGGGCCGCTCCTCCCTCCTGGCCCGGATACCAGAGCAGCAGAATGCCCGGCACCAGCTGCCGCCAGGCCTCGCAGAGGATGGCCCCACCACCCATAAGCACCACCACGGTGCGGGGATTGGCCGCCGCCACCGCACGGATCAATGCCTCCTGGTGGGGATCGAGCTCCAGCGCGGTGCGATCGCCAGAGGAGAAGTGCTCTCCCGGCCGCAGGGAGCCGAGGCCGGCCAGACCCGCCATGGCTGCGGCCACGGGCTTCCACCAGCGCCGCAGGCGCCGCTGGCCGAAACGTCGCAGCAGCCCATCCGGTGGGGGCATCTGACGCAACACCGGGGCGATGTCGCCGGTGTGGATGTGCTCCCCCTCGTGGCGCCAGTCCAGCCCCACCACCAGCAGGGCCGCGTCACAGCGGGCAGCCAGGGCCGCTGCCGCCGTTGGATCGGCGCCATCGGCAACGTCGATGGCGATCCCCGGGGCCGCCGCCCGCAGCCCCTGCAGCGGTGTCACCACCGAGCCCGGCGCCGGGCGGGTGTCGGAGGAGCCGCGATCCCCCAGGTTCGCCGTGGCCGCCAACCGGCCGATCACCGCCAGCGAGGTGATCCCCCGCAACGGCAGCACGGCGCCCTCGTTGCGCAGCAGCACAATCGCCTTGATGGCGGCCTCACGAGCCAGGGCCCGGTGCTCACGGCAGCCCCGCAGGCTGGTGGGATAGGAGCCGGCGGGCACCGACAGCTGGGCCCGCAGCAGCCGCAGCACCGCGTCGTCGACCCGGGCCATGGGCACCTCGCCGCTGGCCACGGCATCCGGCAGGCATGCCTCGAAGATCATGCGAAAGGGCATCTCCAGGTCCTGGCCGGCCAGCAGGGCCCGGGTGCCATCCCGCAGGCCGAAGATGAAGTCGGTGAGCACAAAGCCGCGGAAGCCCCAGCGGCGCTTGAGGATCTCCCCCAGCAGCTGGGGATGCTGGCCGCACCACTCCCCGTTCACGCGGTTGTAGGCGCTCATCACCGCCAGGGCACCGGCCTCCACGCAGTCGCGGAACTGGGGCAGGTAGAGCTCGTGCAACACCCGCGGCGTGGCCTGCACATCCACCAGGAAGCGGGCGCTGTCGATCGAGTTGAGGGCGAAGTGCTTCACGCAGGCGATGGCGTGACCCTGCACACCCCGCGTCATTGCGGCACCCATGGCTCCCACCTGTTGGGGATCTTCGCCATAGGTTTCCTGGGCGCGGCCCCAGCCCGGATGGCGCAGCAGGTTCACGCAGATGGCACCCAGGAGATTGGCGCCGAAGGATCGCGCCTCCCGGGCCATGGCCTCGCCGATCCGCTCCTCCAGCGCCACATCCCAGCTGGCACCGCGGGCGATCGGCGGCGGAAACGTGGTTGCGCCACCCTCCAGGATCACGCCCCTGGGGCCATCCACAAAATGCAGACCCTCCAACCCCAGCCTCGGCAGCACCGCCGCGGGCCATGGGTGCTGGTGCAGCCCGTCCCGCAGCACGGTGTCGGCCATGCCGGGCCAAAAGGCGGTGTCGCCATCGAGCATCGCCAGCTTTTCGGCCAGGCTCATCCGGGCCAGCAGCGATTGCGCCCTGGCATCGAGCGCTGCGGGAGGCAAGGTGCTCACCCCCGCAACGTAGGCAGACCATCGGCCGGTGAAGGGCGGTTTTCCCCTGATGGCAGGCGGCCCTGCCGCGGGCCGATGCCCCTTCAATGAATCGAGAACGCGGGGGCCCTCAACACGGACGCTCAGACGCAGGGGCAGCGCGGAGCCACTCCACTGGTGCTGATCCATGGGCTGTGGGACACGCCCGAGTTGTTCGCGCGGCTCACCGGGGCCCTGGCCGGCCGGCGCCAGGCCCTGCTCACCCCCCACCTGCCCCAGCGGCTGGGGCTCACCCCGGTGATGGAGCTGGCGCAGCAGCTGGGGCGCCAAATCGAGGCGGCCTACGGCCCTGAGCAACCGCTCGACCTGCTGGGCTTTTCGATGGGCGGGGTGATCGGCCGCAGCTGGATCCAGCTGCTGGGCGGCCATCGGCGCACCCGCCGCTTCATCAGCGTCGGCAGCCCCCAGCAGGGCACCCTCACGGCCCAGCCCTGGCCCCGTTGGCCCCTGTCCGGCATTGCCGATGTGAAACCCAGCAGCCCGCTGTTGCGGCGGCTGAACAGCGAGCTCCACACCCTGGAATCGGTGGAGTGCTGCAGCTTCTACTGCCAGCCGGATCTGATGGTGCTGCCCGCCCGCTGCGCGGTGCTGCCGATCGGCCCCACCCACCAGCTGCCGGTGCTGAGCCACCATCAACTGCTTCGCCACCCGGCCGCGCTGGAGCCGCTGGTGCGGGAGCTGCTGCGGCCCTGATCGGCGGAGGGCCCTGGGCAGCGGCAGCCTCAATAGCGTGGAACCACAACGGGGCTGATGGATGGGGCTGGTGGGGGTGTCGCTGGTGGTGCGCTGGCTGCTGGGCTGGTTGCTCTGCCAGCACATGCAGCCCCTGCCGGAGCTGGCCCTGCAGGGGCAGCCGCGGCTGTCGGTGCTCATCCCCGCCCGCAATGAGGCCGCCACCCTGCCCCACCTGCTGCGGGGGCTGCGGCAGCAGAGCCTCCAGCCGCTGGAGGTGATCGTGATCGACGACCACTCCAGCGATGCCACCGCCGCCATCGCCGAACAGGAGGGGGCCACGGTGCTGCACCCCCCGCCCCTGCCGGAGAACTGGTGCGGCAAAACCTGGGCCCTGCACAACGGCGTGCAGGCCAGCCGCGGCGAGCTGCTGGTGTTTCTCGATGCCGACACCGAGCCCGCCCCTGGGTTTCTGGAGCGGTTCGTGGCTGTGCATCAACACCTGGGCGGGCTGGTGTCGGTGCAGCCCTATCACCGCACCGAAAAGCCCTATGAGCAGCTCTCGCTGCTGTTCAACCTGGTGGGCCTGATGGCGGTGCCCCTGGGGGTGGAGGCGGGGGTGGCCTTCGGGCCGGCGCTGATCACCAGCCGCCAGGATTACGCCCGCAGCGGCGGCCATGCGGCCGTGGCCAACAAGGTGGTGGAGGACTGGTTCCTGGCCCATCACTACGAACGGGCTGGCCTGCCGGTGAGTGCCTTCATCGGCCAGGGGCTGCTCAACTACCGCATGTATCCCGGCGGCCTGGGCGAGATGGTGACGGGCTTCGACAAGAACTTCGCCACGGCGGCGGGGGAAGTGCGCTGGCCCTGGATGCTGGCGGTGGTGCTGTGGCTCTCCGGCCTGTTCTGGGCGGCCTGGTGCCTACCGGCCTCCCTGCTGGGTTGGCCGCTGCTGGGAAACCCCAGCCCCCTGGCCAACCTGGCGCTGTATGGGGCCTTCGCCCTGCAGCTGGCGGTGATCAGCCGGCACGTGGGCAGCTTCAGCTGGATCAACCTGGTGTTTCCCGTTCCTGTGCTGTTCTTCATCGGCGTGTTCGTGCTGGCGATCCTCAACCTGGAGCGGGGCACGATCCGGTGGAAACAGCGCGTGTTCCGAACCCGCTGATGGCACCGCTGCAGGGATTGCCGGCGGTGCTGGCCTGTGCGGCGGGTTGGTTGCTGTGGTGTGTGCTGATCGGCTACATCGGCCACCGGCTCCCCAGCCGGGCCCTCAACCACGACACCTGGCTCACACGGCCTCGGCCCTGGGGGGAGTGTGCCGCCAGCTACGAGCGGCGCCTGCGGATCCGGAGCTGGAAACGCTGGCTGCCCGATGCCGGCCCGGCCTTCTCCGGTGGGGTGCGCAAGGCCAGCCTGGTGGCCCGCGACCAGGCCACCCGCCAACGGCTGGTGCAGGAAACACGCCGCGCGGAGTTGGTGCACATCGGCATCTGGCCGTTCTGGCTGGCCACGGCCCTGTGGCTGCCAGGCTGGGCGGTGGCGGTGAATCTGCTGGTGGCCACGGCCTGCAACCTGCCCTGCCTGTGGGTGCAGCGGTTCAATCGGCTGCGGCTGCTGGCGTCAACTGGGCCAAGAGATATTCGGGCTCAGGATGCAGGGAGCGCAGGCTGCGATCCGCCTGGGCGCGGCGGCTGGTGTGACGAAAGCTGGCGAGGTTGATGCCGAAGAAGTCCTCAAACAGGGCATCGGTCTGGTGGACACCCGGCAGCCCGCAGGATTGCACCTGGACCTGCAGGGAAGCTGCCGGCTCGTTGGTGATCACCCGGTAGAGCTGGCTGAGGCGGTAGGTCTGCAGGGCCTGTTGCGGCGTCTTGCCGCGGCAGTGGTGGAAACAGAAACTCAGGCAGGGCTCACTGACCCCCAGATGGCTGGCCAGGGCCACCATCTCAATGGGCTCGGGATAGTGACGGGCGAAATAGGCATTGGCCCTGGACACAACGTCGAGTCGACGCTGCGAGTTCAGGGCCAGATCAGCGCGGTCGGGTTGACTCATGGGCATACCTCCACTCAGGACGAACGGTTGCTGAGCGGGACGCCTGCGATCGTCCTCTCTGACGTGCGGCCTGGCCAGGGCCTTCCCTGGCATCGGTCTAGCAATGCTGTTAACGATTCACCAGCGAAAAGGGCCTAGCGAGCAAAACGTTGCATGGCATCGCAAAGCTTCATCAAGACACCGATACATGCCCGCCTGCTGCGCACAAAAAAGCGGGATGAACCCGCCGCGGCCTCCCCCTCAGGAGCCCTGGACCCACTGTGCCCAACAACACCAAAGTGATCCAGAGAAGTGCGGATTCTGAACAGAATTCAGCCCATGGGTTGCCAGGGCTGGCTTCTAACAGAGACCCCGGGGAGAGCAAGGGGGGCCATCCGACTGATACAGGTCGAAGCATCCACAGACAGACGTCAGCAGATCCCCTAGACAGGCATCAGGAGGCGGGGACACCACACGCCCTGCAGGCACCATGGCGCTACGCCAACTTCATCCTCAGGTTGTGCACCACTGGGAGAGCTCGGAGCTGATTGCCCTGGCGATCGATTATTTCGCCAAGAGCTTCCAGCATCCGATCAACATTCCCGCCATGGCCCGCAGCCTCGGCGTCAGCCTCTCGCTGCTGGAATACCACTTCGATCATTACCGCGGCCGCACCATCTTCGAGGCACTCACCCACTACCGGCTCAACCGCCTCTGTGATGCCATCAGCCACGACCCCACGGGCTTGCTCACCGTCCAAACCCAGGCCTGCGGCTTTCGATCGGTGTGCGAAGCCAACAGTGCCTTCATCGCCAATTTCTGCCTCGACCTCGTGCAATTCCGCAACCAGTGCCTGCATGTGGCGGCCTGGCGCCAGGCGGATCGGCACCAGCTGGCGGGTGCGCCCCTGGAGTTGGTGCCCTGTTCAGGGGACAAGGCAGGGGCCAACGCAGACGCCTTGATGCAGCGGCCAACGCCGTATCACGCCAGCACCTGAGCGATCACGGCCGCCTGGGCAAACCCGGCAGCCTGCAGGGCCTCCAGGGCCCGGGGGGCAGCGCTGGCCGGCACGGCCGCCAGCAGCGGACCGCAGGTCTGGGGATCGATCAGCAGGGCCAGCTCGGCCGCCCGCGGCGGCCGTGGGCTGCGCAGCCGCACCGGACCCTCCAGCAGGGCCAGGGCCGAGGCATTGGCAGGTGCCAGGCTGCTTTCGATGCCCTGCTCCAGCAGCTGCAGGGCCCCCGGCAGCACCGGGATGGCCGCCAGATCGAGCTCCACCCGTCCCCCCTCGGCGAGCATCTCCCCCAGGTGGCCCAGCAGCCCGAAGCCGGTGATGTCGGTGCAGACGCGGCAGCCATGGCGGGCCAGCACGGCCACCAGCTCCGCCTGGCTGGCCTGCATCACCGCCAGGGCCCCATCCAGCCAATCCGGCCTGGCCTTCCCCGCCATGGCGGCGGCGAACAACACACCCGTGCCGATCGGGCGGCTGAGCAGCAGGGCCTCCCCCGGCTGCAATGGCCCCTTCAACCAATGGCGTTCCGGAGGGGCCACCCCGTTCACCGTGAGGGCCACGCTGAGGCCAGCACCGTCGCGCCCCTCCAGGGTGTGGCCACCCACCAGGCAGGCGCCCATCGGCTCAAGCACCGAGCGCACGCCAGCGAGGGTCTGCACCAGCAGGTCTTCCTGCAGTGCCGCACTGGCCTGGGGCAGGGTCACCAGCGCCTGCACGGTGTCCACGGCAGCGCCGCTGGCCCAGAGATCACTGCAGGCATGCAGGGCGGTGAGGCGGCCGTTGAGCCAGGGGTCGTCCACCAGGGCCGGAAAGCCGTCCACGCTCTGCAGCAGCAGGTGGCCGTCATCGGCACGCCCCAGCACAACCGCGTCCACCGCCTGCGGTGGCGCAGCTCCGCCCTGCAACCGCGCCAGGGCCCGCTGCAGGGGATCGGCGGGCAACTTGGCGGCACAGCCTCGGCAGGCCATCGGCTCGGCACTGTCCGCCATGGCATCCGGGCGTTCGAAGCCCTGCATGAAGCGACGATCAATGCGATCCTTCCAGCGCCAGAGCAGGCGGCTGGGGCCGATGGCCCAGGGGCCGTAGCAGGCCAGGGCCCTGGGCTGTCGATCCTGGCGCCAGCCCCCATCGCCGAGCAGTTGCAGGGCAAACCGCTGGGGGCGCCAGGGCCGCAAGGGAGGCGCCGAGGGCGCGAGGCTGCGGCGCAGGTTCTCGGCCAGCAGCGGAGCAGCCCGCACGGCCCACACCCCCGAGGGCGGTCGCGGTGCTGCATCGATCACGCCACAGTCGCCGCAGGCAAACACCCCGGGCAGGCCCAGCACCTGCAGGCTGGGCTCGGTGAGCACCCGACCGCTGCCGGGCTGCACCGGCAGACCAGCGGCGGCCAGCCAGGCCGGAGCATGGCTGCCGGTGCAGAGCAGATCCGCAGGGGCGGCAGGGTCGACGCTGCGCTCAACGGTGATGCCCGCCTGGGCCAGCTCCCGCTCCGCCAGGCGATTGGCAGCGGCGGAACCGAGCTGCAACCGCTCACCGCGCAGCAGCAGCCGCACCGTGCCTCCCCGGGCGCGGAAGGCCAGGGCCAGTTCCACGGCAGCGGCTCCCCCTCCGCGGATGCGCAGCGGCTGATCGAGAGATCGCTGCTCGGCCCAGGCCAGGAACGGCTCCAGCGGTTTCACCGGCTGGGCAGGGCCGTCGCCGGGCGCCCCAGGACAGGTCATGGCCCCCAGATCGAGGCTGAGGCGATCGAAGTGCAGGGCAGGCCGGTGCTGCAGCTGCAGCTGGCGGTTGAGCAGATCAAGACCGGTGATCTCGGCCTGGAGAAAGGTCACGCCTGCCTGGCAGCAGAGCTGGCGCAGATCGATCGCGCAGGCATCGCGGCCATAGAGGCCGGCCACCAGGCCGGGCACCATGCCCGAATAGAGAGCGGTGCTGTGGCGACTCACCAGCACCAGCTCCGTTCCCGCCGGACGCAGGCCAGGCCGCATGGCCCAGCTCCGCAGGATCAGGGCGTGGGTGTGCCCCCCGCCAGCCAGCAGCAGCAGATGGTCCGGTGTGGAACGGGTGGCCTTCAGATCAGGTGCGGGCGCTGCTCAGATTCTGCGCGGCAGCCAGCCCGGAGCCATTCAGTCGACGCTGAGTTGCCCGTCGTTGTCCCAGCTCAGCAGGGACGACAGGGCGGTGCGTTCAGATGCGGAATCCACCCGCGCCACCCGACCATCACTGTTGACCAGGGGCAGCAGCCGGCCCAGCTCTTCGGTGATGCGCTCGGAAGCCACCGATGCAATCGCTGCGTTGCGGTTCGGGATGGGATGAACCATGGGCTGAAACCATGGGCTGAGGCTTGCAAAAAGCTTAGATCTTGACTCCGATCAGCCCCCCTGGGTCGCAGCGGAGCCAGGGCTGGGGGGAGCCGCGTCGGGGGGCTGGAGCTGGCCACTCTCCAGCTCCAGTCCGGCGCGGCTCAGGTTCCAGCGGTGGATCGCAGCGGCCTCGGCCGAACGGGAAACCTGCAGGTTGCGCTGGGCCAGCAGCAGCTCCGTGATCGGAGTGATGCCGGCGCGGTAACGCAGCAACGCATCCCGCACCGACTCCTCGCCGGCCCGGGCTGCCGCCGCCGCCGCCTGCATCTGGGTGGCAGCGGCCCGGTGACTGGCGAACCAGGTGATCACGTTCTGACTGATGGCCTGCCGGGCCTGGTCGATGGCCACCTGGCTCTGCTCGGCCCGGCGCTGGGCCAGGGCTGCGGACTCTCGACTGAGACCACCGTCAAACAGGGGTTGGCGCAGGCTGATGGCAGCGCCCCAGTCGTAAAAGCTGCCCGAGCCGGAGGCGGGGGTGTTCAGGCTCGGCAGGTTGGAGGTGTCTCCGTTCACGCCCACGCTGGGATTGACGTTCAGAACCGGCAGATTCAGCCAGTCGCCGCTGATGCCGGCCCCCAGCAGCAGTCCCACCGTGGGCAGGCGGCCAGCCCGGGCCAGCTGCACCTTCGCCTGCTGGGCCTGGCGCTGCTTCTCCAGGGCCTGCAGGGCCGGGCGCTGTTGCCAGGAACGCTCCAGACTCTGGGCGAGGGTGAGGGGCCAGGCCGCCCCGGGCTGCAGGGAGTCGCTCACGGCCAGCGGCTGCTCCGGCGGCAGATTCAGCAGTCGGGCAAGGGCACTGAGGGCGATCTGTCGCTGGGCCTGGGCCTCGGCCAGCCCTTGGCGATCCGCCTGGAGCAGGGCATCGGCCTGCAGGGTGTCGATGCGGGCGGCCAGGCCCTGACGCCGAATGGCCGTGGCATCACGCAGCAGGGTGGTGGACAGCGCCAGAGAGCGTTCCCACACCGGAATCTGCGCTTCGGCGAGCTGGGCGGAGAGATAGGTGCTCTCGATGTCGAAGCGCGTTCGGCGTTGCTGCTCGCTCTGCTCCGCCTCCGCCACCTGAACGCCATAACGGGCCGCCTGCTGCAACGGCGCTCGACTGAAGTCGAGCAGGGGCAGATTCAGCAGCAGGCCCAGGTTGAGGAAGGAGTTCTGCACCACGGCGTAGCCGTCGCCGCCCAGGCTGAGATTCAGATCGCCGATGGCCGGCAGATTGGAAATGAAGCCCACGCTGCTCCCCACCTGGGCATAGGTGCCGAGGGCCACCAGATCGAGCCGGGGCAAGAAGCGGGCCTTGGCCAAGCCCTGCAGAGCCTGGCTCTCCGCCACGCTGAGGGAGCTGCTGCGCAGGCTGAGCGACTGCTGCAGACCGAGATCCAGGGCCTGCCGCAGGCTGAGACGCAGGGGCACCGTGCGGGTCTGCCCTTGGTTCTGGGCAATCGCCGCCGGTGCGACAGACAGCAGCAGCGGCAACGCCACGGCGGCACAAAACCAGCGACGCTGGCGGCAACCCAAGGCTGGCGATCCGACAAGTGCCGGTACCCTAAGGCCAGCTTTGGATTGCCAGTGCTCGGGCCGGGAGCCGCCGTGGATCGGCTAGCGCAGCTGCTGCCGATGGCGGTGGTGACCGTCATCACGGCGACCTGGGCCCTCGCGCCGGCGGTGGCGGTGAAGGTGGAGGGGGGAGCGCTGCTGCTGCAGCCCAACAGTCGGGTGGGCTTCTATGCCCGCACGGCAGGCCAGGTGCAGGCGCTGCACACCAGCCTCGGGGCAGCGGTGCGGGCCGGGGATCCCCTGCTGAGCCTCAGCCGCAGCGACCAGGCCGCCGCCGGAGGCGGCGGCATCGGCCCCGACCCCAGGGCCCTGCAACGACAGGCCGACGCGATCAACCGCCAGCAGGTTGCCATCGAGAGCCAGATCGCCAACCTGCGCACCAGCAATCAACCGGTGGCACGGCAACTGGCGGCCCTGGACAATCTGCGGCGCTCCGAGGTGATTCCCCGCTACAGCCCGCTGTGGGTGGGGGCTCAGGACCTCTACCTCCGCAACCAGAGCCAGATCAAGGCCCTGGAAGGTCAGCTGGCCCAACTGGAGGTGAACCGGGCCGAACTGGAGGGGCAGCGGGACAGCCAGACGGTGCTCGCCCCCCGGGCCGGCAAGGTGCTGAGTCTGGCGGTGGTCCCGGGGCAGGCGGTGCTGCCCGGCCAGCGGCTTGGGGCGATCGGGCCGGGGCCACGGCAACTGAGCCACCCGAGGGTCGCCCTGGCCCTGTTCAGCGACGCCGATGCCACCCGGCTGCGCCGCGGCATGGCCATTGAGCTGGATCCTCTGCTGCAGACCCGCGACCGCTACGGCGGCAGTGCCCAGCGCTGGGGCCTGGTGGAGGGCCGGATCATCGGCATCTCACCGGCAATCGCGGACGTGTCGGAGGTGAGCCGAGCGGTGGGGGATCCGGACCTGGCGGCCAACCTGATGGCCCGCAGCCGCCAGGCCGCCTTCGGCGAAGGGGGCGATCCGCTGGCCGTCATGTCGGAGAAGCTGAGTGCCCCTGTGGTGCTGGTGACGGTGGCGCTTGAGTCGGCGGCCACCCCGAGCGGCCTGCGCTGGAGTGGCGGCCAGGGGCCGGATCTGCCCCTGGAGAACGGCACACCCGCCCGGGCGAAGGTGGAGGTGGAGCGGCGTTCGCTGGTCAGTTTTGCGCTGCCCTTCCTGCGCTGGCTGGGGGGAGCGGAACGATGAAGTGGCTCTCGCCCTGGCGTCGGCCGGCGCCCTGGATCGCCCTGCTGCTGCTCTGGATCGCCGCCGTCAGCTCGCCACCTCGCCTCTGGTTCTGGGTGGCCCTGCTGCTGGTGGTGCTGCTGGTGGGCTGGCTGCAGGCGCTGCGCGGGCCGGGCCCGAACGCCTGAATGCAGCCCCTGCTGCCGGCCCTGGTGATCGGTCTGGCGGCCGCCCTCTGCTCCGCAGTCTGCAGCGGCGTGGGGCTGCAGGGCGATGCGATCGCCTACGGCAGCGTGATCGCTGCCCTGGTGGTGCGGCCGGATTTCAGCCGCTGGCCGCTGGCCATCTATCCGGTGCTGCTGGCCCTGGCGGCCATCGGCATGGGAATCGGCGTCGCCATCGGACGGGGGCTGGCGGCGGTGCCGCAGGTGTTCGTGTTCGGGCTGGTGGCGGCCCTGATGCAGCTGCTCAGCCTCACGCTGCCTGGCAAACTCCGCCCCCTCTCCGGCGTGCTCGCGGTGGCGGGGGTGCTGCCCCTGCTGGGGGGCAATCCCAGCTGGAGCAGCTGGGGCGAGCAATTGCTGGCCCTGGCGATCGGACTGGCGGTGGGCACCATGCTGCAGCTGGCGTTCACCCCGGCTCAGCTGCCAGCCGCCGACGGCGCTGGCGAGGCGGAGGCCCTGGAGCCCCCTGGCACCGAGCCGCCCCTCGGCACCCGGGTGGTGCGGGGGCTGCGCTCGCCATACTTCTGGCGCAAGCTCGTGTTTGCCAGCCTGGCGCTGGCGATCGGCGAGGGGGTGGGAGCCGTGACCCCCAAATACCTCTACTTCGGCATCGTGCTGCTGCTGAATGAGAGCGTCGGAGCCACCTTGGCCCGCGTGCGGGATCGCATGGTGGGCGTGAGCCTCGGCATCCTGATGCCGCTGCTGGTGTTCAACAGCTTCGGCATCAGCCAGCTCGCCACCGGCCTGGTGATGGGTGGCACCGCGGCACTGGTGGTGGCACTGAACGGCGGCAGCTATCTGAGAACGGCCCTGATCTCCAGCGGTGTGGCCTTCATCGGCTACGGCCCCTTGGTGGCCTGGTACATCCCGAACCGCTGGATCGACTACCTGATGGGCTGTGGCCTGGCCCTGGCGGTGGGTGTGCTGCTGTTTCCCCACTCGGCGCTCAAGCGCTACAACCAGCTCAGCAGCCGGCCAGATCCCCTCAGCTTGGAAGACCAGCAAGAACTGGGCCGGCTCCTGGAGGAGGCCAGCGAGGAGGCCCGCTGGCTGGGCCTGCCGGCGCCCCTGCCACGGCGTTGAAACAGCTCAGCCGCTGCATCCTTGGCCGCTCCGCTGCGAACACAGCACCCTGCGTGGACCACCCCGCTCGCCTCAGGCGATCTGGCTGAGGAACTGCTTGCTGCGGGCGTGCTGGGGGTTGGTGAAGAACTGCTCGGGGGGCGCCACTTCCACCACTTCGCCGTCCGCCATCAACACCACCCGGCTGGCCACCTGGCGGGCGAAGCGAACCTCATGGGTCACCACCACCATCGTCATGCCCTCACGCGCCAGCTCCCGCATCACCTCCAGCACCTCCTGCACCATCTCCGGATCGAGGGCGCTGGTGGGCTCATCGAACAGCATCACCCGCGGTTCCATGCAGAGCGAGCGGGCGATCGCCACCCGCTGCTGCTGGCCGCCGGACAGCTGGCCGGGATACTTGTGGGCCTGCTCGGCGATGCCCACCCGCTCCAGCAACTGCAGCGCCTGGCGCTCCACCTCGGGCTTGGGCCTGCGGCGCACCAGCACCGGCGCCAGGCAGAGGTTCTCCAACACCGTGAGGTGAGGGAAGAGGTTGAACTGCTGAAACACCATGCCCACCTCGCGGCGGATGGCGTCGATGTTGCGCACGTCGTCGCTGAGGGCCATGCCATCCACCACGATCGAGCCCTGCTGGAAGTCTTCAAGGGCGTTGAAGGTGCGGATGAAGGTGCTCTTGCCGGAGCCGGAGGGCCCCATGATCACCACCACCTCCCCCTGCTGCACGGTGAGATCCACGCCCCGCAGGGCGTGATAGCCATTGGGGTACCACTTCTGCACCCCGCGGGCTTCGATGATCACGGAGGGGGCTGCGGGGCTGGTCATGCCTTCGATGTTGCTAAGGGATTGAGGCGGGTTTCCAGGGCACGGCTGCCCAGGCCGAGGGCGGCGCAGCAGCACCAGAACAGCACAGCCAGCACCAGATACACCTCGGCGTTCTTGCCGAGGAAGGCCGGATTGGCCATCACCGTGCGGGCGGTGCCCAGCAGATCCAGCAGGCCGATCAGCGACAGCAGGGTGGTGTCCTGCAGCAGCGAGATGAACTGCCCCACCGTGGCGGGCAGCGCCACCCGCAGCGCCTGGGGGAGCACCACATGGATCAGGGCCTGGGGCACCGGCAGACCAAGGGCCCGGGCCGCCTCCATCTGCCCCCGGGGCAACGAGGCCAGGCCGGAGCGCACCGCTTCGGCCACGTAGGCGGCGGCGAAGAAGGTGAGCACCCAGGCCGCCCGCCAGACGCGATCGGGGGCCAGACCACCGGGCAACAGGAAGCCGAGGATGTTCTGGCCGAGGAACAGCAGCGTGATCAGCGGCGCACCGCGGATGAACTCGATGTAGAGCACCGAGCCCCAGCGCAGCAAGGGCAGCTCACTGCGGCGCCCCAGGGCCAGCAGGATCCCCAGGGGGAAACAGAGCAGGATCGCGAAGCTGGCCTCCAGCAGGGTGAGCAACAGCCCGCCCCATTCGGAGGGGGGCACCGGCATCAGCTCGAGGCCGCCATTGATCAGCACCATGCCCAGCAGATAGAGCAGCGGCCACAGCAGCGGCAGCAGCCGGCGCCAGCGCAACGGCACGGCAGCGCCCCAGAGGCCGGCTCCGTGGCGGCCCGCCAGCAGCACAGCGGTGATCAGCCACCAGCGCAGCTGCAGGGCCGGCGCCAGCTGCAGCCCCAGGGGCACCAGCAGCGCCAGGGCCAGCAGCAGAGCAGCGGCGATCCGGTCGTTGCGGGGCCAGGCCCGCCCGCGCAACAGGCCCCAACTGAGGCCCGCCAGGGCCGCCAGCAGCGCCACCAGCAGCCAGAGGCGCCACTGCTGCTCCGGCGGATAGCGCCCCACCGCCAGCAGGGCACTGTTGGCCTGAATCACCGTCCACTGGGCCTGGAACAGGGCCCAGCGCAGGAACGCCGCGGCCACCGCCAGCAGCGCACCCACCAAGGCCAGGGTGATCAGGCCATCGGTGCGGGAGGCGAACAACTCGCGGCGCAGGCGCTGCAGCAGAGGCGATGCCAGCGGTTGGGGGGAGGTGGGACCCATCAGCGCTCCTTCAACTGCACCATGGCGTTGAGGCCATTCATCAGGGCCGAGATCAGCAGGTCGATCAGCAGGTAGGCCCCCAGCAGGATCAGCACCACCTCCACCGCCCGACCGGTCTGGTTGAGGGTGGTTTCAGCCACGGAATAGAGATCGGTGTAGCCGCAGGCCACCGCCAGGGAGGAATTCTTGGCCAGAGAGATGTACTGGCTGTTGAGGCCGGGCACGATCACCCGCAGGGCCTGGGGCAGCACGATGCGCCTCAGGGTCTGCAGCGGCGTGAAGCCGAGCGAGCGGGCCGCCTCCCACTGGCCGGCGGGCACCGCCGCCACCCCGCCGCGCACCACCTCGGCGATGAAGGCGGCGGTGTAGGCCACCAGGCCCGTGAGCAAGGCAGCGAACTCCACCGTGAAGCGCAGCGGAGCGTGCCAGACGCCGCCGTCGAGGTGAGGGCCCTGCCAGCTCAGGTGCAGGGGATCGCTGAACCAGCCGAGGTAGAGGCCCGATTTGGCCAGCACCAGGCCCGGCAGCTGAAGGGCCGCTGCTCCATTAGGCAGAGCAAGGAACACCACGAAATACCAGAACATCAGCTGCAGCAGCAGCGGGATGTTGCGGATCAGTTCCACATAAATGCGAGCCAGGCGCCGCAGCAGGCCATTGCTGCTGAAGGAGGCGCTGCCCAGCAGGGTGCCCAGCAGGGTGGCCCCCACCAGGCCCACCACCACCACCCGCAGGGTGTTCACCAGACCCGCCAGCAGCGCCCGCCAGTAGGGCAGGCCCGCGTCAAAGGGCAACAGGGTTTCGGAGATGTCGAAACCGGCGGGATTGCCCAGCCAGCTCCAGCTCAGCAGCAGTCCGGCGGCGGTGAGATTGCGCACCAGGTTGCCCACCAGGAAGGCCACCAGCACCAGCACCACCAGGCCAATGGCGGCCTGCAGCAGCCAGGGGATCAGGCGCCGGTTCCGCCACCAGGGGGTTGGCGCCGGTGAGGCCGACTTCACGACAGCAGCGGCCATCAACGGAACGGCGGCGCATAGATCAGGCCGCCCTGCTTCCACTGGCGATTGAGGCCGCGCTCCAGGCGCAGCTTGGAGGCCAGTCCCACGTTGCGCTCAAAGATCTCGCCATAGTTGCCCACCGCCTTCACCGCCAGCACCACAAAATTGGGCGGCAGGCCCAGCTGCTTGCCGAACTCCCCCTCCACGCCGAGGAAGCGCCGCAGGTCGGCCTGGTTGGGGTTGGCCTTGGCCTCGGCCACCTTGGCGTCCACGTTGGCCTGGGTGATGCCGAGATCCTCCGCCTGCATCAGGCCGTAGATGGTCCAACGCACGGCATCCGCCCAGGCCGGGTCGCCGTTCACCGTGGCCGGCGTGAGGGGCTCCTTGCTGAGCACCTCCGGCAGCAGGGTGTGGGCAGCGGGATCGGGGAAGCTGGTGCGCTTGGCCGCCAGCTGGGAGCGGTCGCTGGTGACCGCCACGCAGCGGCCCTGCAGATAGGCGGCGTAGGTCTGGTCGCCGGTCTGGAACTTCAGCGGCGTATAGGGGGCCTTGATCTCGCGCATGCGATCGGCCAGGTTCAGCTCGGTGGTGGTGCCGCTCTCCACGCAGATCGGCTTGCCGGCCAGATCCTTGAGGCCCTTCACGCCACTGCTGGCGGGGGCCATAACCCCCTGGCCGTCATAGAACACAGTGGGAGCAAAGCTGAGGCCGTTGCCGCCGGCGGCATCACGGCTGAGGGTTTCGGTGGTGTTGCGCGAGAGCAGGTCCACCTCACCGCTGGCCAGGGCGGCGAAACGCTCGCTGGAGTTGAGATCGCGGTAGTCCACCTTGGCTGGATCGCCGAACAGGGCCGCCGCCGTGGCCCGGCAGATGTCCACATCCAGGCCGCTGTAGTTGCCGTCGGAACCCACGAAGCTGAAGCCCGGCAACTTGCCATCAACGCCGCAGATCAACTTGCCGCGGGCCTTGATGGTGGCCAGCTTCTGGCTCTGGATCCCGCCGCCATCGCTGGCACATCCCACCAGGGCAAGGGCCACCAGCAGGGGAATGGCAGTGGCCAGTCTGCGCAGCAGAGGCATCGGAGCGGGGTGAGGTTCGGCGCAGTTTGCCAGCAAATCAAGCCGGCAGAAGCGTCATCTGATGCAGGCCCTCGATCCCCTGCCAGCCGAGATAAAGGCCCAGCAGCAGGGCGAACACCCCCACCAGCCACTCGGCCCGGTGCACCAGCCAGTCGTTCAGTCGAGTGAGCGGCTCCCGCAACCGGCCGCCACTGACCAGCCACAGCAGCGGCGGCAGCACCAGCAGCGAGGTGGCCATGGCCACAAACACCGCGCCCACCTCCAGATCGCCGCGCCAGCTGGTGTGGTTGGCCAGCAGCATGCCGCCTTCCTTCACGTAGAACACCAGGTTTTCAGGGCTCACCAGGGCGCAGCCGGCCCCCAGGCCCAGCAGCGGCAGCCAATCCATCTCCGGCAGCTGCCCCATCAACTGCATCGCCAGCCCCTCCTCGCCCATGGCCACGGCGGGGGTGAGCTGGAACAGCCCGAGGCCCACCAGGGCTCCGGCTCCGATCAGATCGATCAGCACCTGGCCGCGGCTTCCCAGGTGCATGGCCCAGCTGAAACGGCTGCCCACCAGCACCACCGCACAGAGGGCGCCACCGTTGGCCAGCATCCAGCCGCTCAGGTAGGTGGCGCAGCGCAGCATCGGTCTGCGCCCCAGCAGCAGCAGCGCCACCAGGGCGATGTTGATGGGGCTGAAGGCGATGCCCAGGCCGAGGGCGATCGTCTGGGTGAGCCAGTGGAAGGGAAGCATGGGCCGATTCTGCCGATCAGGGCAGCAGGGCCGCGCGCAGGTCGTCTGCGCTGTAGCCCTGCACCTGGATCCACTTGTTGCGGGAACTGGCCCCGCGCACCAGCTGCACATCCCGGGGCGGCACCCCCAGCTGCCGGGCCACAAAGCCGAGCAGGGCCGCGTTGGCCTGCCCATCCACCGGTGGTGCCTTGAGCTTGATCGCGATGGCGCCCTCTCGCTCGCCCAGCACCTGATCGCGGCTGGAGCGGGGCAGCACCCGGATCGCGATCGCCTGACGGGCCGAACTGCTCATCGCTGCACAGACAGAATGGGTCGAACGGCCGCTCACGAGCTTCAGGCCACCCCACCCCAGGCAACCCCTACCCCAGGCAAACACGGCCGCTTCCATGACCCGCTGGAGTTCCCGACTCGAACACCGCTTTGAGCGCTGGCTGTGGCGGTTCAGGCTGATCGCCATCCTTCCGGTGGTGATGAGCCTGGTGAGCACTGCGGCCGCCTTCGTGGGCGGCACCACTGAGATCCTGCACGCCCTGAGTCGCCTGTTGGATGGATCGCCAGACGACAGCACCTCGATCGCCAAATTGCTGGGCGAACTGGTGGGCGGGGTGGACCTCTACCTGATCGGCATCGCCCTGCTGATCTTTGGCTATGGGGTGTACGAACTGCTGATTTCCGACATTGAGGCCGCCCGCCAGACCCGGGGCGAGGGCAACGGCACCGGCCTGCTCGACATCCGCAGCCTCGACGCCCTCAAGGAAAAACTGGTGAAGGTGATCGTGGTGGCGCTGATCGTGGCC
>Ga0214917_10002375_pt1 | contig 22972 bp, 28 predicted proteins | sample LL_1208_BB_MetaG_FD_177983 | JGI IMG/M metagenome (GOLD analysis project Ga0214917, IMG submission 177983) | Freshwater microbial communities from Lake Lanier, Atlanta, Georgia, United States - LL_1208_BB | ecosystem: Environmental > Aquatic > Freshwater > Lake | place: USA: Georgia | collected...
GGAATACACGCCAGTTCTGGCCTGTCGATGGGCAAAGTTTAGTTGTTATGCTTTTGCACTTGGCGATGGGCAACAGCCAGAATAGATCATCGTTCATACCCCAGCAGGCAACGTAATCCACGCCACTAATGGCTTTCTTTGGAATATTAAAACCATTGCCAGTGCTGGTCGTGAAGCGGTACTTGGTGCGCCCAGGTTCTACGGTCTGCGCGGTCTTAACTTGGATGCGGAAGAACTTATTATTCTTCTCCGCAACCACATCATACCCAGCAAAATCCTCGTAAGGCGTAAGCACGTTGTACCCGCATCGCAGCAACGCGCCAGTGACGCGAGCTACCCCTACTGCTCCTACTTGGCGTGATGTTAATTTCATCCTTGACGGCTTTCGGTTTGTCCTAGATACTTTTCACTATGAAAGCAATAACAATGATAACACTGACGGCGATGCTGATGGCATCGGTGATGGCGGAAGATGATGAAGATGCTGGCAAAATGGAGGCATTTGTTGGAGGAGTTTATGGGGAGAAAGGATTTGCTGTTATTTTAAGTAACGACCAAGCATTAGTTAATGGTAAATTGATATTGCGGAATGGGGATGTTTATATAACTCCTAAAGGAGTATATACGGATAATAATGGAGTATATTCTTGTCCAAAAGGAATTGTCTCAAGAAATGGAGACATCTTTGCTGGAAGAACTGGAATCAGATATAGCTCTGGAGATGTTTTCTTTGGATCTGGCGGGGCAACCATTGTATCTGGAGGCGCAAGTTCCAGCATGAGGAAACCTTAACCCTGCCCAAAGGTTGACAATCTATTCCTAATCCTAGCCTCTAAGCCAGGAATGAATTTCCTTCGGTTTGGATCAAGCTCTGCTCGCTTGTACTCATCCTGCAATTGAGCATCGCTGGCAGCGCGCATCAACGCCCTTGGCTCAACCTGGTTGATCGCGGCTAATGTCTTAGGACCAAGCCCACCATCTACTGCCACCTTCTGCCCCAGCGTGTTCAATCCTTGCTGGATGTATTTCGTTGCACCGCCCAGCCCACGATTAAACGCAAGATCCTGCGTGAATGGTTGGAGTGCTTGAGGGAGTTTTTCAACGAGTGGCGCGGTATATCCTTGGATGTACTCTGCCGCTGCCTTCGCTCTTTCTTGCGCTGGGAGCGATGAGATGGCTTTGAATGCTTCTGGATGGTATCGGTCATTAATTCCAGCTACCTCAAAGTTTCCACCCATATCTCCAGTTGGCAACTTGTAGACTGAAAGATTACCCTGCTTATCCTTGCGACCCTCCCATTCCACGGTTTGCAATGGTAGGGGAAGCGCGCCAGAGGGTTGCTGTGCTGGTGCTGTAGGTGGCTTAACATATTCGCTCATAGGTTCTATCCTCGCGGTCTGTTCTGGCGGTTGCTGTGGTGGTTTTGAGTAAGGCTCAAACTCCATACGGATCGCGTTATTGCGATCCTGCTGGCTTAAACCAGTTTGGCGTGACGCTGATCCAGATATGTCGAACTTAGCCATTTACTCTCCTTGTTGCATCATAAGCTCTCGGCCTATCTCTTGACGCTTCTGCATCTCCTCTGGAGATAGCTCGCGCCTCATGCTCTTTGTGAGTGACTTGCTAATCTTATAGTCTCTGTACTTGTTGTTGGCTATGGCGGAAGCATTGTCAACGCCCATGCCACCAGCACGCATTGCGGAGATGGCTTCCGACCTGGAAAGACCAAGCAACATAGAGGCGTGGAAATCTTTGTTGGCCTCATCGAACATAATCCTGCGCCTGTTCTGCATCTTCTCGAACTGCTCTCGCACTTTTGATTCTGGAACATTGCCAACCGCGCCATAGGTTTCGGTAAAGATTCTACCAACATCGGCCATATCAGTATTGAACCTGGATGCTTTTGATTCTAGTGCTTTTGATACGTTGATAGATTGAGGACGAATGCCGAACAGCGCGGACAACTCCTCGGATGGCTTGTAGATACGACCATACTTGGAAACGGTTGTATCTGGTTGACCAGTTAGGGCGTATCCAATCCTGCGGATTTGAGATACTGTTGCAGGTTCATTTTGACGAAGAAGATAAGAGATTGTGTCAAGCGATTGATCGGTAAAGGTATCCTGGGGATTGCGGATTGTTCTGCCTTGTGGAGCTTTCCCGTAGTATGCGGATATGATTGAGTTAGCCAAAATGCTTGGACCAATATAAGACTCTGTGAAATCTTTAATTGCTCCAAGTATTGATTCTTCTGGATCTCTTCCAGAGATAGCCGCCTGTACAGGCCCAAAGAATATCTCGTAAGGGCTAGTGTAAGATACATCTATATATCCGACATCCTTGCCATCCATTCCAGTAGGCATAAGAGAAGCATTCTTTTGGTATGGGGCAACAAATCTTCTGAGCGCATCCACCTTCCTATCGTTAAATCCAGTAGCCCACATTCCAAGCCTCACGATTCCAATAAGCGCAGTTGTCCCTAGAAGCATTCCAGCCACTCTCTGGAATGCGTACTTTCGCATACCAGGTGTCTTAAAATCTTCCGCTGCATATCGCACTGTATTGGGTAGAATCCTCAACATCTCAGAAGGCCAAGACACAAACTGTCCAATCAATGGCTGCAATCGGAATGCTTTGATGATTCTTGGCACGCGAGAGTAGGTTGGCCTTGTATTCTTTACGCGCTCGGCTGCTATCACCTCTGCGTCTTGGCGCGACAAACCTCTTCCATCCATAAGTTGCTTCGTTTCGTTCTCCCAGGCCATCAACTTGAACAAATTATCACCAGCACGATAGGTTTTGTTTAGTGCCTCAATGCCCTTCTTTAAGACATTCGCACTTTTGCCAGCAAGTTCTTCAGCAAGGTCAATAGTCGATCCCTTGTAGCTCTGTGCATCCTTGAGCATTTGCGTAAACTCATTTAGAACAGTGTTGTCGTATACTCCAAGTTGAGCAGCGCGAGTAAGATAAGCTCTGCCTTCCTTTGTATCCACAGAGGGAACTCCAAATTCAGCCAATATGGTTTTAACTGGCTTTAGATTTCCACCAAAATTGAAGTTCCCGTTTACGATCTCGATCAATACGTTTGAAATTGGATTCCTAAACTGAGCTTGGATGCTACCGACTGTCTTGCCCCACTTGACCCAAGCATTTGCCATCGAGTAAAGCTGGAATGCAGCCCCGCCTTTATGGAACATTTCAAAATTCTCAATGGCATCGACCAAATCTTTCTCGGCGTACAACCCATTTAATGGAGAGCGAGTGTCAGATCCATCAGCAGCAATCTGCGTGGCCGCATTGCCAGTTGGTCTTTCAAAGAATAGTTTGTTTGCAACGCCAAACTCTTTCAGTTTGTTTAATTGCTCTTGTAATTGAAGCAGGTTAATCATCTTGCTGGCAGACCTAGCGTAATTGATTACTGGATCTGTGTACTCGCCCATTAGGTATCTGATCTGCTCTGGAATATCTTGCCTTGCTTTTGTTATTCCAAGATTCTTTCCAATTCCAGAGGCTTTAATCAATGACTCAAACGGCTTGTCCTTTCCACCCTCAATATACACCTTGATCTGGCCTTGCACCTCGGCCTCTGTAACGGCTGGGTTTATTGCCTTCATTTGATTTCTTACAAAATTTTCTGCTATTGCAAATTTATTTGGATCTCGCCTTTTCACAAGCTCTACTGTATATTTGGGGTTATCCTCCCTTTCGTAAGAACGAGTTAAATACTGTTCCTTGTTCATTCTGACAATGTCAGCCTTGCTCATTCCAGACGGACCGACTTCTTGTGAGAACACGCCTGCCTGTATTAAGCTTTCAGATAGGTTGTCTAGCTGACGGCGCATCTGCTGTACTACGGGTCTGATTGCTTCTGGAAGATTCTCTGCTGGCAGATAACCACGCAGGAACTGATCGACCTGGAGCGACTGATCTTGGGTTAATTTAGGCTTGCCATTAAGCTCTCTTGCGGCTTTGGCTAAATCCTTCAGCGTGAAATCAATCTGCTTCAGCATCGCCTGCGTGCGCGATCCCTTGGCTTCCATAATGTCAAACATCTCTTTTGGAAGATTGCCTTCGGTGGTAAGCCACTTTTGCGCTACCTTGGCCGCGCCTTCCTGCACATCGGATACAATAAATCCAGCCTCACCAGCCTTGCCACGCATAGGGCGAGGGATGGTTGTTTTCCCAGCTTCAAGTTCAGTTGCCAATCCTTTCGCTCCCTGCGGAGATTGCCTAATTCTCTCCTCCATTCTCTTCTCTAATTCAATTACTGCGGCTGCTTCTTCTGCTTTTCTTGTCGGCCTAAACTCACCTTCGGCTGGCAACGCCAACCTCTCGCCACTAGGCAACTGCGTCCTTGGCGTGACAATTGGACCTTCGCGTACAATCTCGCCTTGCAGTCCGCGAGTGTCTGGAATGATGGCCTCACGATTGATGCCCTGGGATTCGGTAGTAAATACGTTTGTCTTCGGCACTGGATCGTTCAGATCGACCAGACTTTCCTGCATCGGAGTGATAATTCCTCTCCGTTGCATCGCAGCCGTATCAGCCTGCGTTCCGCGCACGTTCCCGCGCACGCCAGCCTCTGGCAATTGTTCCTGCGGAATTACTGTTGCTGGCTTGATTGGACGCTCTTGTGGTTGTGGCCGAGCAACCTGTATTTCGGTTGACGTTGGTGCTGGTAGCGGTTCGTAGTAAGGGCGAACTTGCGTTGGCTTGCCACCATCAAGATTTACTTTATCTAGAACAGTCCTACCACCAAGTTGAACCTCGGTACGCTTGGCTCGCTCAACTCCAGTTGCCTGTGTTACCTGTGCTTCATTTAGGATTTGTTGCCAATCTCTGGTTTCAGCAGGCGTAGCTCTGCCAGCCTTAACCTTATAATTCAAATCCTTAAACTCGTTGAAATTGTATCCTTTAACCCTAGACCCGCTACCAAGGCCAGCATATAACGCGCCGAACAGAGCGTCTTCTGCAACTGTGCCAGGGGTAACCTCACTGCCAGTAATAGCCCTAACTCCACTTCCAACAGCCGCGCTGACTCCAGCTGACACGCCAACTGCTTGGCCAATTTCTTGCGCTGCTCTCTTTGCGCCTAGCTCTTGGAACAATGTTTTACCAGCCTGGACCAACTGCTTCGCACCAACCGTACCCATAACAACCTCTGGTGCGTACTGACCAGCCATTGCATAACCTGGAGCAAACTCTCTTGACCTAGCAACCTTTGGGGTAAATTTTTGTAAACCAGCCTCTGCTAATTCTCCGCCAGCTATTGCTCCGCCAACGCCTCCAGCAATCGCGCCAATTGGTCCGCCTACAACAGCACCTCCAAGACCACCAGCAATACCTCCCATAAGCGATGCCGATCCCTTAACCAATCCAGCCGTAAGTGCAGCCGCCTTTACATTGGCTGGAACGTCAACTGCCTGCGTGTTTACGAAGTCATCAATTTCAACATCTTGTTCTGGCGTGTAATCTAGAAGTGTGGATGCGTACTGTTTTGTTTCCGCACCCCATTGGCGAGCTAGATCAACTTGCTCTGGATAGGTAAGACTCTTGTAATCTTCTGAAGCCTTGATCTCGCTCCACGCTGGTGGTTCTTCTGGCTTTGGTGCTTGTTGCGGTTCAACTGGCATTCCAACCAGTTGTCTTATGCGATTGGCTGACGATAGCTCTAGGGCTTCAGCCATTTTATCTGCCTAATCTTGATTTGATCCAGCTTTGAGCCTTCGGTTCTTCTGATTGTCCGAAGAAATTATTTAATTGATCTCTTATCGCCTTTGGTGTTTTTGGATCTCTCCACATTCTTTCTGCTTGCTCGTTGTTGTACGAAATTGTGCTTACCCCATCTGCTCCTGCCAATACAACCCTTCCGCCAGAAGATGCTTTTACAAGTTCCTTACGAACATCTTGACTTGCCATTCTTATTGCTGAATCACGATCAAAACCTTCGGCCTCATAGGTTGCGGCAACTTGTGGGACTTGATTCCTGTAAATCTGACCATAAATGTCTGCGGTTGTTTTTCCAGCTTGTTGGGCAAGAACAGTTTGCTTCACGCCACCAAGATCAACATTTGCCGTGGGCAACAAAGACTTCTCGCCAGCAAGGTAGTTCTTTGCGGCATCAACTCTTGCTTGTCTTGCCCTGGCCTCAACATCAAGCTCGCCCTGCATCTTTGTGGCTTCAAGAATACTTGGTCCACCTTGAGCCACCATCTTCGATGCCATTTGTTCACCAATCGGAATGCCGAATTCCCTTTGTTTTTCTTGCTCAAGAAAAGCAGCAACATCAGCAGCTTTTGACGATCTTCCAATTGCTGTTGACATATCAGCCTCTTCGCGTGCTTTCGCTACATCAAATTGAAGCTTCTGAAGTTCAAGCTCAGACTTCATGGCTTTATCATATTGCATTTGCTGCATGGCTTTATCATAGTCACGCGCTGCTTGTGTTATTGCTGGCATAAATTATTACCTAAAGAATGCATTAGATGCTGGTCCGCCAAACAATCCGCCTGGTGCGGCTGCGCCAGCAATACTACCAATACCACCAGCAATAGATGCAAACTGCTGCGCTCCACTTTGCTGTCTGGAAATCGCACCAACCTGCGCACCGTAGGTGCTTGCTCCGTAATCGGCCTGCGAGCGATAAAGCTGGTTAAACGCATTGGTAAGCTGAACTGGAATCTGTTGATCAACCGCTTGATAGAAGTTAGCAGCCGTAGAAGGCTGTTGATTAAACCCACCAGGCAATGCTTGATTGGCTTGGATGTAGCTCTGCATCGCGCCCTGCTGTTGGGCTGTGCGCGCTGACGCAAGGTTTCCAATCGAAGGTCCGCCACCAATGAAGTTAGCTGCTGCTCCAAGCCTATTCTGACGCAATGCGTCACGGAACGCTATATCAGCTTTGAGCGCATCACCAGTTGACTGACCAGATCCAAGGAAGCTCTGTGCTGCTCCGTAACGCGCCAGCTTGCGTTGCTCGCCAGCCGCACCAATCTGTGAAGCTTCTTGTACTGCTGGTCCAAGGCCAAAGACGTTGCCCCTAGCAGTCTGCGCGGCTCGGATGGATTGCTCATATCCACGCCGTTCTTCCGCACCAATAGTAGAGCCAAGACGGAGCTGATTAAGAGCCTCGTCCTCAATGGTCTTGCGGATTTGCTCAGTCTCTGGCGTGGTTGTTGCGCCAATTGGCTCAGTAGCCATCTGGCGATACTGCTGACCCAAGCCAACCGCAGTGCGGTAGGAATCTGGATCAATCTGGAAAAGCTGTTGTGAAGCACGCTCTTCTGGTAGTTGGACAAAGGATCGGAAGGATGTGATCTCCTTTAGCCCTTCGGGGCTATCCATCGTGATAGGCGTGAAATTCTTTTGCATATCCTGCGCGCCAGTAACTGCGCTGGTTACGCTTTTCAAGTCATCGTTGAGTTGCTTGATGAATACTTCGGAAGATGTGCGTCTAGCATCACCAGCAGGAAGATCGGCAAGAAGCTTGTTGGCCGTAGCAAGCCGTTCATTGATGCCAGCAATCTGAGCGTTGCCACGATCAATCACGCTGTTTAGGCGGGATAACTTTGAGTTGTTGTAATCGTCAACGATGTTTTGGTCGGAGACTTGAAAGTTCAACATCGAACCAAGATCAGACGATCCGTAGTTACGACCAGCAGAAAGTTGTGATAAAGCTTGGCTAAACTCTGGACCAGCATTAGGATTTTGCATTCCACCTCCACCAGCAGTCAATGCTTGGATCTGAGCAGCAAGAGAGTTGCGGGTATTTTCTTGGCTTGTGACATCGGCAAGACGCTTTTCGTAGGTGTCTTGAAGATTCTTAATATTTTGTTGTTGCACTTTTGAAACTTCATTCTGAGCGTCAACTATGTTTGTGTACGGGAATTTGCTTTCATCTGCCTTGTAATTTCTTTGCTGTGTCAAGGAAATGTTGTTTCCCGAAAGTGCCAATGTTTCAATTGTCCCATCAGGATTAACTTTGTATCTTACTGGATATTGTTTAATATCTGTTCTGAATGCCATATTAAGCCTTTAAGTCAGGATTCCCAATATTAGTTCCAATTGTACCATAGAAATCAACTGGTCCTGGCTGGCGGTTGAACGCTACATTCTGCTCAACTGAGCTATAGGGCGATGTGCCATAAAGACGCTCGAACTGCCTAGTCATCTGATCGCCCAATCCGCGATTCAAGGCATACGCTTGTGGACTAGTCTCATACTGCCTGCGGAGCGATTCTAGGGTGCGCTGTGGTCCGTATTGACGTTCAAGTTGCATCCCAGCTTGCACGCCTGCCTGCTGGTCTAGGGCTGATAACTGGCGTTCCAAACCGCGCTGTTGGGGGAGATATTGAATACGAAGCTTATTTTCAAGCTGTGCCATCTCTGGTGCTTTTTCAATATAAGTCTCAATATTCTTCTTGTACGCCTCTGCATTGGCCTGCGCTACCGCTGCTGGATCGGGCGGGGGCGGAGGTGCAGGAATTGAAGGTCCTCCACCCATATTAAACTCTAGCCTTTCGCATAAATGTCATATAGTCGTAACTCCTTGGTTTACCAGAACGATTAAAGGTGATCCGCTTGCGAGGACCAAAACGCTCCCAAAGGAGCAACAGCAAGCATCTCAAGGATTTAGCACCTTTTGAGGAGATAGTCAAATCAACAAACACATTCTGACCATCTTCGCTATGCACATAATGATTAGGCTCTTGCCCATCCTTTATGCACCTAGCTAAAGCCACACCAGCAATACCATCCTTATCCTCGACTACGCCAACCATACCCTGCTTCTCAAACCAGCCAAACCACTCAGCCAGGTTAGGCCACATAGCCTCTGGAACACCGCTTTGCTCAATATACTCTACAGCCGTCATATTGTTTGCTGGATCTGGACTGTGTCTGGATTGGCAGCAGCCATGATCTGGCGGATGGCCATCTTGTTTGCTGAACTGGAAATCTTGATATTGATTAAACGCCACTTCTCGTACTTACGAAGATCGCTGGCAAGCTTCTTTTTGACCGAGGACGGAAGGACGGCTGGCAGTGTAAATGGCAGGGTTAGGGTTGAGCTTGCTATGTTTATATTGGGAGCAACGCTGACATCCCCAACATCAACGTCACGCTGGATAAATACGTTCGCATCGCTTGAGAATGAGTTGTCAAATACAATCTCAAAGTGACTGCCATACTTGAGAGAAAAGGGATCGCCAAAGTTAAAGTCCTTGGTTCTTACGAAGGACTCATAAGCCACGCCTGCATCAACGTAATCGGCGGCAGTGGTTCCAGCGGGAGTCTTGTATCCAGAATACTTGTTGATAACTCCAGTTGTGCCTTTAAGCATCAACCTTGAGCCTTCAGCGTTAAAATTCGTTAAGGCAAACTGCATTACCTTGGGAGTCCAAGTTCCCTCAAACGCCCCTAGCGCGGTGTTGTACACAAGCAAAGTATCGTTGGTATCATTGGCTTCAGTAGGCACAGCCAGAAAGTATCTATTGTCGTAATACATGGCAGTAGATACTGCGATAGCCTGTGTGTTGATGCTCTGAATAACGTCCTTAACTATTTCGGAAATGGGTATGCCAACCGAGCTAAAGTCATCCGCTACTGATCGCACCAGCGACCTAATGCCATTGTCGGACAAGAACAATATATCGCTACTCACTTGAACCGCAGTGCCAGTGGCAACGCACCCTGTATTGTTGGATATGATGGACACAATCCAATCCGCTGCTGTGACTGCATCGCTTGGTACATCCACTTGGAATACCCTGCGCTTCTTGAATACAATGATCCTATTCTTGTAGTACGGAACGATTGCAGTTATTTCGTCACCATCATCGCCGTTGACAACGATGCTGTTGGTTGTTGCCCATACAGAAGGATCAAGAATGTCGGAGGCATAAAGTGTGTTTCGATTAGATCCAGAACCAACTGCAAACAGCCTATTCTCCGTGTTAATCAGGAGCCTCAAGCCTTGTGGTGGTGGGCTTACAGTAGCTGTAGCAGTCGCGCCTGACCCATTGCCAACGATTGTGATTGTAGGTGCTGCCAAATAACCAGAACCACCATCAACAACAGTCACGCCTGTTACCGCCCCACCAGCAACTGTTGTAATAAAGGTTGGCACTGTCCCGCCCAAATTGGGTCCAGTAGCAATTGCCGTTGCGCTGGTGTATCCGCTTCCAGCAGTAGTAACTGTTACAGCGCGAACCTTGCCCCCTTGCCTTGTAATAATGCTACCATCCCAATAATGAAAGTCTCCGTCAGCATCGGCTAGGTACATCTTGTCGTTAAACTGAGCCATCGAAACTTCAGTTGCGCTGTTGACTGAATAACCATTAGCCCACTGCTGAGTTGTGTAAGAGGCCCATGTGTTTGTTAATTGAAGCCAAGTAGCATCGATTGGATGCATGGTTGCAGTGCCATTTGAATCAATGCTAAAGAACCTTCCGTTGGTTACAGTAAGCAACTGCTCGTTGGCAGCAGTCTCGTAGTAACGCATCCCACCTACAGAACCAACCGCGCTTGTTGCAGTAGTGCAAAAGTTTGTTGTACCAACGCGAGTTTCAAGATTGCCCTTTGGAGAAAGGGTCATGTTGGACAACTGCTGTACTTGGTTCTCGGCTAGTAAGTCAGATTGCAGGCCGCTGGCTTGACCGCCTAAAAAGCTTCTAATGCCGTCAAACGCCAAGAGATCGTCTAGGTTATTGTCGTAGTAAGGCATGACTGCCTCCCTTTAAGCCGAGAACATTTCTTCTATGGTTAGCTCGCCTAAACTTTGCGGAGTGATCTGCTTGATACCGCCAACCTGGCTCAACTCGTAGTTAGCCATAGCTGCAAGGTCAGAGTTGGCAGTCTGCGTGATGGCCTGCGCCTTGGCATACTGCCGTTCACGCTCTAGGGCATCGGAATGGGTTAAGGCCAGAACCAAGTGATGAACGTGGGGCAGGCGAAGTTCATCATTCAAAGCCGAATCAGAAGGAGGAAAGTCAACGATGTAATTTGTCCTAGTAAGACACTTTAGCTTTTCCACTACACGCAATGGGATTGTGCCAGATGTAGCAAGCCTTGGATAAAGGTTTAGCTGTGCAACGCCACTGCTGTTACGGCCAGTAAAATGATATGTATCTGGATCGCCAGTGCGAGCATCGTCAAGCAAGCCTGGGTCTTGGCTGATGATCGTGGCCAGATCAATCGGATCAACCTCTGCATCGTTGTAAGCAACCGAGAGAGGGGTCTCGACATTCGTGCCTAGCGTGATTTGCCTATTTGTTCCAACTGAGTAGGTCGAGTTGGTTACAGTCTCACGCCAAGGCGCAAAGTCCCATACTCGGCGGTAAGCCAAGCTTGCGGCTTTCTGCAAGAAGGTAAGCGTATCGGCATCGGTCTTGCCAATCTTCTCGCCTGCGTATTGGGCGATTTCAGTTAGGGTCATTTAGTTCGATGAAATTGAATTAGGATCAATCTCGACTTCGTTTTCATCAAAGTATTTTACTTCGCCAGTTGTGCAATTTGATTCAATTCTTGCTATCATAAATTATCCTTCGTACAGTATGTTGACTGAGCCAGCATCAAATGTATCTGTTCCGTTTACTGTGGTTATGCGAACTCGATCAAGAGTTGCGGAAAGAGATTTTGTTCCACCAACAAGAGTCATGTACGCGGTAGGCGTTGGTGTCGCAAGAATGCCACCTATTGCCCAAGTATTAGCCGAACTTGAAAGCAAATTAAGAGTAGCATGACCACTTATCGCTACGCCAGACACGGCATCCGTTCTAATTGTAAAACTTGCTGTATAAAGTGATGTTGATATACCCGATGGGGATATAAGTGAACTTGCTGCGTTGTAACCAGAGGTTTCAACTCCACCCGAATCGCCGAGTTGTATTGCAGGCAAACTAGCTCCATTTGTTGAAACTTGGTCAAACATTACAGTAATCCGCTTCACCCAACTAGGAATGCTGGTAAAGTCAATTGCCGTTCCGCTGGTAGATGCAACAGCAGTAGCAGATGTGAATGGTTGCGACAACTTAGCTGGAGTTATCGATCCGTCCGCAGGAGTCGATGAGAATGTTCCAGTTGTTGCTGAAGTAATCCTACCCTTTGCGTCTACAGTTATAAATGGAATCGCTGTTACGCTTCCATAGGTTCCAGCCGTTGCTCCGCTTGTTGCAAGCGTTGCTGTTCCTTGACTAATTGTGAAGTCACCAGCAAGCGTAGTTGACAGATTGCCAATTGTTCCAGTAGTGCTGTTGAGTGTAGCAATCGTTCCAGTAGTGCTGTTAAATGTTCCAATCGTTCCAGTACTCGCTGTAAGCGTCTGAACTGTTCCATTGGTGATATTGGCCGCAGTAGATGTAGTCGTTCCAGCAGTAAGCGTTGGGATGGTCCCAAGCGTGATGTTGGCGGTGCTGGAGGTTAGGTTGGTAATTGTACCAGTAGTAATGGTTGCGCTGGTGCTTACTGTGCGATTGCCCGTAGCAGTTCCGTAGGTGAGCGCACCAGATAGGTTTAGGCCAGTATATGTTCCAACAGAAAGAGCATCGTCAAACAAGTTCTGAACTGTTGCACGCCTAGGCGCGCCTGTATCAGAAACTCCGCCAACAGCAATTAGAATCTGATCGGCAGTTCCCACTGTTGTTAATTCTGTCTGGGTTGTAATTAGGCCAGCGTAGATCCCCGTATCATCAATAAGGTTATGCAGGCCAGCAGCAGTGACAGTGCCGTTAGTGGCAAATGTTTGGGTTCTATTTAGAATTGTTGCCATAAATTAAGCTGTAAACCTCATTGCGGTTGCGTAAAGCGTGCCAGCGGGGATTGTTCCATGTGAAATTGTATCTGTATTAAGAATTGTGTATCTAATAACATTTGCACCCTCAACCCTAAATTGGCTCATCATTCTTGCTCCTGCCGTGCCAAGTCCTGCAGTACCAGAGCTTGAGCTAAGTGAGTTAAGTCCGCCCAAGACAATATCTCCAATTGCTGCACCAGAAACTGTAAATGTTCCAGTTGTTATATTTGATCCACTTGTTATTGAGTCAAGGTCTTGAAGTGTTGCGCCAGTAAATGCAGCAGTTCCATAATTAAATGCTGTAACTCCGCCAGTAGAGCCAGTAATTCTGGCTGTACCAAATGTAGCAGAAGCAATCGTTGATACGTTTACTGACTCAGTTCCAATTGAAGCCGTGCTTACAGAAATTGTACCCAGCGTGCTTGTTCCAGTAGAGGATGTAAAGCCAGTAGCAAAGGTTGTTACGCCGTTGACGGTTGGGATTGTTGCGGTGCTAATCGTTGCTGTGCTGATTGTGGCTGTGCTGATTGTGGCTGTACCAATCGTAACCGTGCCAGTAGTAGCAGAAATGCTGGAGCTAAAGGTGGCTGCGCCAGTAACCGAAAGAGAGCCTGTGCTGCTCACGCCTCCTGTGGATAGTTGAAGCGCGGAGGATACGTTGTTGCCATCGGTGATGGTCTGTATCGTGCCGTCAATGCCAGTGGTGCCGCTAGTCTTAATTAGTTGGACGTAACTGGTAGAAATGTTCTGTGTTCCAAGTGTGGGCATTTAGTCTCCTAGTTAGAAAGGCGGTTTTTAAGGACATCCCAGGCCATCGAGCAAGCAAGCCCTATCAGCCCAGCTACAGCCAGAACCTTCGTCCGTAAGTGTTCTAGCGCACCTAATCTATTAGCAACATCCCCGTGGAAAGCAAGTGACCTTTCGATCATTGATATAAGCGTCATTTGGCGTTCTTCCATCCTGGCAAGTCGCTCTGACACGTTGGCAACCTTGTCCCTAAGATCCGAAACCTCATCAAGACTCACGACCCTTACCCTCCAGGTATCTTAGTGAAACCGCAAGATGGACAACGGCATCCACAACCTCGTCCCGATCTCGCCCTTCCTCGACAATCCGCTTGATGCTTCTGTTGACAGAGAGGAGATGCTTTACCTTGCCAATGTACTTTGTTTCCTTGACCATGTTGTTGTTCTCTACGGCAAACTTTAACGCCTCCTTGAAACAAGCGTATTCCTTCGCCGTCATTAAGAAACGCAAACTCAAATTGGTCAGCCACATAGCGATGCGTTTCATTTGACATTACCAGCGTCTTCAGCCGCGCCCATAGTCGGTACATTGGGATATTTTGTGTGGGGCATAGCATTATTATCTGCTGGCTTGGGAGAGCAGGAGCAGAGCAAGAGGGCGATGAGGAGGAGGGGCATTTTAGTAGCAAACAGCTATACCGCCAAACCAGTTATCCCCTGTCTGTGTAAGACTTCCACCGCTTATGTTTTTTATTCTCATTAAAAGAGAGTAATAACCAGATAATTGTGCATCATCAATTTCTGCTTGGCTAAACCGATGAGCGTAAGTTGATGTAAAATAATACCTATAGTTATTTGATCCGTTGTTGTAGTTTTGAGTGGCCGCTACATCTATTAAAACTTCGGCTTGTGCGCCTGACGCATTTCCAAAACCTACATTGGCGGTTGTTAAATATTGTAGGAATGAAAATTGAAAACTGTTGGCAACTGGGTTGGTCGTAAATGCAAGCATCATCCCCCTTAATTCAACGGAACGAACCCAGCTTGGAATTGATACTTGAGCAGTATTTACATTTTGAAATGGCCTAATGTTGAGGTATGCGTTATTTGCCACAACCCCGCTTTGCCCAAGCTGGAGTGGTATCCAAAGTTCCCTTCTTCTAAAAATCGGCATCGCCTACTCCTAACTGAGCGTGGTAACTTCAGCAGTTCCAGCCGTAGCAAAGATACCGCCAATCAATCCAGTATAGTTGAATGGGACTTCATAATAGTCTCCAGTACTTAATCTAACTGTGAAGACTGAAGTACTTGCCGTTCCAGTACCCAATAGAACGTGTAGGTTGCCTGGGCCAGCATTGAAGATTGTGCATCCCAGCCTTCCAGTGCTTGCCGTTGCAATTGTGCCGTAGCTAGTCGAGGTGAAGTCAGTAGATCCAGTTCCGCCAGTTGTGGCGTTGGGCAATCGAATGCCATCAGCAACATCCGCTTGTAGCGTTGTAACCAACGCTTCAATGTCGGTTAAATTAACATTGATGACCGAAGTACCACTTGTGATGGTACTCAGATCAGAAAGGATCTGATTTAATTGCCTGCCCATAGAGGCTTAATCCTTGCGGTTGTAGATTGCCATCGCACCACCAGTTAAAGCAACTTGGTCGATGTCACCGTAAACGGTCACACCAGCAGCGTAGGTTGCGGCGGTTGTAGCACCACTGATAACAAGTGTAGCTGTGGATAATGTAAGAGCAGTTACCGCATCGTAGCTTCCAGTATTCGTGGAAGCTGACGATGCAATAATTGTCCCACCATTACCAAGCGTAAGGCGAGATAAGAGTCGCATACAATTAGGTGTGTAGTGCGATTCTGTAAGACGTGCCGTTGAGCGTAACGTTCAAGGACGCAGGGGATGTTGCAACTGTGTTAACAGTGCCACCGCTGGAGCTTGCCGTAAACTCAATGACGTTTGTCTGGTTTTGGGTATCAAAGCGAATAGCTTTTCCCTTGGCCTTGCGTTGGCTTCGTACAAATTCATTTGCCATATTTTTTTCTCCTTAAAGTTGCACGTTTGATGCTATCTGGCGTGAACTTGCTTTTGAATCTACTGCCAAGCTTTTGTTCCTGGCGATAGTACCCCTTCATTAGATTTGTTTGATTGACTCCCAGCGGGTTGTCGAGGGGTTCGCCAACCCCCACTAGGCTCAATCTTTGAGGGACGGTGAATCGTTTAAGGTAACGAGGGACAGAGTCCCTTTCGGCCACAGCCTTTTCCAGTTCGACAACTTTCCCATTTCTGGAGTCCTCGTACTGGTAAATAGGCATTAGCTATAGTTTTCCTTATCCGACTCCTCGGCCATCTTCATCATCTTTTCCTCTTCGGACATTGAGTTCTCGCCTTCGGCCATGTCTTCCGACTTGTCCTTAGACTCGCTCTCGCTCATGGCGTGTTCCACATTAACGTGGGCAACGCCATTCTCGATCATGTCAATTGTTCCAGAGAGTTCTACAGAATCACCTACTTCTGGCGAAACATTCTCACTACCATCGTTCATTTCAAACTTGGAAACTGGAAGCATCACCATTCCAGACTTCATCATTTTATGCATAGGTTTTTCAGATGAGGAAGAGGCTGGGGAGGTGTTACCCTCCCCAGCTTTCCGAGGACTCATAGCGATTACTAGAGTTCCCATTTAATTATTAGCTGTAGTTGGACTTCGCAACGATGACTCGGAAGAACCGAGGATCGAGTTGCTTGGCCGCGTAGAACGTCTTGAAGGACGCAACGACGCGCTGTCCATAGGGATCGCTTTTATCAGCAGCATCAAGGATCGTGACCTTCGGTGCGAAGGGCGAGCCAGAGGCGGCCAATGAGGACAAGCTAGGAACGCCAAACGCGCCACCACCGAGGAGGACGTTGGCATAACCAGTGTTAACACCAGTTGTTCCTACGCTGTTTTCAGCAATACCAGAGGCAGACGTATTGAAGGTCTGAACGTTGGTCGAGGAAATCACCGACACGCCGAAAAGTTTTCCGGTTTCTCCGCGAAAAATTTGATCGGGGGCAGAGTAGCTCGACACCTTCAACCAATCATCGTCCTGCTGTAGATCACGGATAACGGCAGGATGCGCGACAAGCGCGTAGCCGTCCTTGATCTTAGGAGCGCGGGCGATGAACAACGAAGTCGCACCATCGAGCAAGTCGGTGGCGGTCATTGCGCTGTTAGCAACTGACGAGGTAGCCCAGGTCGTTCCGTTCGTTGTGTTTTGAGCATAACGAGCGTAGGACTTGACTGCTACACCAGTACCAGTGCTGGTCGAGGAGTCCTGCACCAACGCGCGGTGACAGAGAGTGTCAGCGTGGAGGGCAGCATCTTCGCCAAGTTGTTTGGTGGCCTGGGCAAGATGGGAAAATAGCTCCGTTGCTAATACCACATCGGTCAAAATAATTTTTGAACCGTACTGCACCAGGGTTGCCTCTACTGAGGACAGCGTGAGATCACGCTCGTCACCAGAGGATGGGGTTGTTCCTTCCGACAAGGCGGAGATAGCAGTGATGCTAGGGTCACCGAAGCGGAAAAACCTAATGGTTTTATTCCCGCCAGTTTTGGTCGGGTAGGGGGTTTTCATTGCGAATTGCTCCATCTGGAGCAATGGGATTGCGCGTTCAAGCAATGCTTTTGAGAAGTAAGCTTGGAACTGCGCGCTGACTGAGCCTGTAGTTACCATATAATTAAGTATCCTTGTTTGTTATGACTACTCAACCTCTGTCAACTTCGCTTGCCATTTTCATCAATTCACGTTCTTGCTCTTCGAGCGTTAGTTCGTGAAAAGCTTTAGTCTTGGCAGGACCTTTGGGTTGTCCAGACGCTGGAGTAGTCGCTTTTCTGAGTTGAGAAAGTTCTTTCTCATACTCTGCAACCTTTTTCGACAAATCGGAGGCGGACTCCGCTTGGAGCTTCACCTTGGCAATTCCAACCGCATCCTTGATCCCCGCTGGGTAGTTACGCAGGATTGCGTGGTTTTGCAACATTTCCGATACGGCTTTATACAATGTGCTGTTTGAATCTTTGAGTTCTGGATTTGCTTCTACTTCATCAAGCAAATTTTTATCCCAAGCAGACTTTAGTTCCGCTTGAGTCTTTTGCTCGACCTCTTTCCTTTCCTCAACTTCGATGTCACCAGCTTTTTGTTCGGCAAGTTTTGCAAGATCGTCACGGCCTTCATCACGGTAGCTCTTTGCTGCTTCCCTGTAATCTTCCGCGCTAAACTTGCGACTTCCCGACTTTGTCTCGCCTTGAGGAGTTTCTGAAGTCTTCCTTGCCCTTTCAGCCTCAATCTGCTCACGCTCTGCTTTGATTCTGGCTTTCTCTGCTCGGACATCTTCCCACTCCTTCTCAAGTCGTGACTTAGCCTTCTCGTAACGGGTAGGCTTCTTTTCGGAAGCCGACTCCGACTTGTCTTCTGAAGATTGCGTTGTTAAAGAACTTTTGGCTTCCTCGGATTTCTCCTTGGTCGCTGAAACCTCATCCGAGGCTTCGAGTTTTGTTTGTTCGGCTTTATCAGCAGGCGCGGGTGTCTGCTCGTTATCTCCGCTGGCCTTTTCTGTAGCTTCTGTTTCTACTTTGGCTTTTTCGTCTTCCTTGGGAGTGGGAGTAAAATCCCGTCCTTCGTCAGCCGCTTGCGCCATCGCCAATACATCCGCTTCAGTAAGGTTATTTGAATCTGCCATTTGACCCTTTCTTTACACTTGTCGGTAGGGAGTCATTCTACCTAAAGGTTAGTCGGCTACTGGTTCATCCGATCCATCCCCATAGCCTGAGATGGCGGAGTTAAGTTTTTGGGATGCGAGCGATTCTAAGGTCGCAACACAACCACGGAAACCTTTAGCATACCCACAAGCGTCTGCAAGTGCCTCTGATTTTTTCATCACAGCAGAGCCGTTTTGACGCAGGGTTAGGTTAAGCAAAATAAGACTTAGCTTCTGTCCTGTTGGGCTTGACAAGAATCCTGTCCACGCCTTCTCGTCCTCATCTTCCCACTTAGGTTCGTTGACCCATTCTTGGTTGCGAATGAACGCCAATGCTGCTTTTAGTTTTCTCATAGCTTTATTGCCCAGGAATCGCCTTGGAATAGCGTGTAGTCCTTTTGTCCTATTTCCTCAAGTAAAGCCATCTTGACTGACTTCCAGCTCCAATCGTGACCAGCCATAATCCCACCTTCTCTAAGCTTCTTGCGCCAGCCCTTTAGGTCTGCCAGCACGCCTTCGTAGCGGTGATCTCCGTCAATATAAACTAGGTCTAGCTCGCCATCCTTGAAGAACTCAAGCGCATCTAGGCTTTTGCCTCTGCTATATAAAACATTCTTAAATGGAGATACGCGCTCTTGGAACGCATCAAATACAAACTTCATTGGGCATTGCTGACTCGCCCTATCGTTAATGTCGTAACCATTCAGCCAAGGATCTACGGCAAGAACATCCTTAAAATACTTTGCGAGAACTATTGTTCCCTCGCCACTATAAGATCCAATCTCAACAGCTCTGCCAGTTGCACCTTGTTCGTTCGCCCACTCACACAGCTTTGCCAAGCCTTCCGCTTGGAAGGCATCCCGCATTACTGGTACTTTCAACCCGCCATCGGTGCTGGTGCTTGGCCTTGCATTGCTTCTTGAGGCAATTGTTGCCCCTGCTGTTGCATCTGAGCCTTACCTGCATCACGAAGCTGTTTCTGGATAGCGCGGGATGTATTGGGGTCAACCTGTTCCAAGGCTGCCAAGTGCTGTTGTAAGTGAGCCATTAGAACTTGCATTGCGCTCTGATCGACCTGCTGTTGTCGCTGTTGAGCCGCTTGGTTAAACGCGAAGAGAACGGATATATGCGCTTTGTGATCATCGCTAGGCTTGATTGCGACTGGGAATCCAGTTGCAAGCATAGTCGCGATTTCAGTCGCTTGATCTTCAGCTTGATCGCCAGAGGCTGCGTTTGGATCTTGGAAGAGTCTGCGGACCAGCGAGGGATCATCTTGTTCAAGCACTGACTTTACCAGTTCTCCTTGGTTCACGAAAGGATTATTTTGAAACATCTGCATTCGCGCCACAGACTTCTGCAACGCAAACTGGCGGTTGATGAAGTCAAGTCCACCCTTTGGTTCAATCGAATATTCATCGTGGATACCTTCGGGTGGCATTGAACCAGTTTCTTCCGCATAGCGATACATCAAGTCTTTCTTGTTGTACTGAGTATAAAGCGACCAGCACTGCTTGAAGAGATGGGCTAGACCCATCCTAAACATACGATTGCGTAAATCGCCAGACGCTGCTGCCTGCGACTGCAACGCTTGAATCTCGGTGGCAGTCTTGCGATCCGACACCTGGAACTGCGACCCAGCACCAAAGTCTGGATTGCCCATCCGCTGTTCGGAAAGTAGACGCTCTTCGAGCATCAGTTTCTGGAAGTCAAATGGAGGTTGGCTAAACTGAACAGGTTTTAAGCCTTGTGGCAGAATCTGCCCAGGCTGCATCTTCAGATTTGATGTGTTTAACGAGATCGGATTCTGTGCTTCAAAAACGGGTCGGTTGGCCAGTTCAACGTAATCGGAGAGGGAGTTCTTGAGCTTATTTAGCAGGTTCTCATTAGGGAGCAGGATCTCTGCTACGCCTCTCGGACTGTACCAACCGCCCCCTGTTACCTCATAGGGGAAATCTACGAAAGGTGGTTCACCGTGACGATAGGGTAATGTGAAAGGTTTGCGGACATCTTCGGTTACGACAAGCGGACTATATGTTTCAACCTTCCATCCATCTTCGGAAGGGGTGTACATCTCCCAAAGGATAATACGATCATTCTCAGCTTCCTGAGTAATTCCTTCACGCCTGTAAATCTCGTCTTGAATCTCACTTCGTAAGCCCACTGATTTCGAGGGTTTACCTGAAATTGTTTTGATAAAGTCCTCATCCTGCTTGTACAAGGGATTTGCCTTATAGGAATCGACACTTGTCGAGATGATGTGAACGATAAAATCTGCATCTTTGAACTCCTTTGTATAGGCAGGAACAATAATATGGAAGGGATCAATAGCCTCAAAGTCAATGCGCTTCTTGTCCTCGTTCCAGATAATCTTAGCCACGCCTCGTCCGTAGAGGAGGATGTTGTCGATTACAGACACAATCTCTTTCTGGAAGTTGGTGCGCTCGCGCATATTGTAATCAAACCAACGCTCGGCTGATACGGTCAGCGGGGTTAGCTGTTGGCGCATCGGAACGAAGCTGGAGAGAATGTCGTTACCAATCGCGCTGTTGACGAAGGAAGGCTTTAGCTTCTCAATGGCTGTGTCGATTAGCTGAACGTGTAGGTCGGCTGCTGTAGGCCAAGGCTTGACCTTACGGCGCACACCAAAGTAGCGAGCTTGATAGAACAACCGCTGGCGGTTCTCCCAAGTCTCGCGCTGGTTTAGTGCATCAATGATTCTTGTATAATAATCTGTACGGCGAGTATCTTTAGCGTTCATTTGTTGCGCTCCACTTTAAGTTCGTATGAAAGATCGTTGACTGCATTCAAAGCTTTCCTCGCCCACTCGCGTGTGCCAGGTGTACCTCTGCGAATCTCGTTATAGTTTTGGTCTTTCATTAACTCTTCAACTATCCCCGTTGTGTGTGTTACTGGTGTCGTTGTTGCGCAACCACCAAGACTCACCACGCAAATCACGCTCAATAGCTTCGCGATTATGTTTCCACTCGCCTTCGATGTTGTTGACTCGCTTCTCACGCCAAGCTGGGATGAGGCGAAGGATTGATGCGATGAGATTAAATATCGCACCGATCACTTGCTACTTATTTAATGTTTAGACCAATCGTCTTTAGAAAATTAACGATCTTTTCCAAGAACGAATCGTCAGCGGGTGTGGGTGTGAGTTTAACAATGATGCGAGCTGCAAGAACGATGCCACCAACAGCGGCTACGATCTCTTGCCAGTTTGCAGTAATCCAATTCCAGATATTCATAGTGTTTATCCTCCTGGGTCAAATCCAGCCATGACGGGATCGTGGGATACCATCATTTCTTGAAGTGACTTCCAAGTTGGACGCTCTATCTGAAATGTCAAGTCAAGACCGACATTTGAGCTACTGAGGCACAAGGCCAGCGCGTCAGCCCTATCGGGTGAGGCTATGCCTCTGGCACGCATTGAGTCCTTAGACTCCACGCCAAGCTTGCCCTTGCTGTTGGTGATTGTACGCCTGCAAGTCAACTGCGCTGTCAAGTCCTCATCCTCTGGCAGTATGATCTCGGCATCCTCAATCTTTTTTGCCATCCCATACCACATCTCAGCCGATCTATTGGTATAGGCGTTGTTGTCATACGCCGTAGCCCCAAAGTTCACCCTATTGACTACCCAGCCAGACTCGGCCAGGGCATCGCACATAACCATCCCCATCCCGCTTGCGTCAGCGTAGATGTTGTTGGCTTCCAGCCCAGCCTTCTTAAACTCGACTATAAACCTTCCTACGGCTGCCATCGTGTCTTTCTCGCGCCAAGCGATCATAGGTAGAATCTTGTTGCCGTCACTTATGCAGATCACGTTCTGATCTCCACCCGCTGCAAAGTCTACGCCTGCTATGCGTACACCTGGCTTAAATCTAGGTGGCGTGTTGTAGCAGTTTTGTAGCTGGGTGAGGTTGATAACTAGGCTTTCTAGACCTATGTCAACAAACTCTCCGTAGATCATAGATCGTGTTAGCGGGTGCTTCTCGCCGTATCGCTGGACTACCTCATCAATTTGAGTCTGCGTTATGTGTGGGCAGTCAAACGCTGTAACTGCGTGCTTCTGCCACATATTGGCTTCCTTGGTAAACGCTCGATAGAACGCACCGCTAGTTCCGCCTGGGCTGGATGCGATTAGCAAGCGGGTTGGTTGACATCGGCTGATAGCCTCGAATAACGGGTCGGCTACGGTCTTGGCTTCGTCAACTACCATTAGCAATGGATGATATTCGTGGTCCTCTGCGTGCCAGCCTTCAGCACGCCCAGGATCAGTCGCTGAGTAGCCTATAATGCGTGATGTGTTGCCGTTAGGGTGGAGGTAGCGGATCTCGCCAGATGTGACCTCCCACGCACCACCAAGCTTGGCAATGTGATTGCGCAGGCTAGGCCAGAGTTGGCTTTCGACTTGGCGGAAAACGCCTGCCGTGGTTACGGCGATTGAGCGCGGGTAAACGAGCGCGTGCCATATCAAAATAGCCGAAATGACGGTGCTGGTCTTGCCAGAGCCGTTGGCTGCACGCAGAGCTACACGACAGTCTCTAGGCTCTAAATCGCGTAATACCTTCCTTTGCCAATCATAAAGATTGATGCCCAAGACATTAGATGCGAATGCAGATGGTTTAGAGAGGTCTTCAAGTATCTCCTCTTGCGTGCGTTTGGGAGGCTTTGGCATAGGCGTATGTT
>Ga0214917_10002376_pt1 | contig 22959 bp, 34 predicted proteins | sample LL_1208_BB_MetaG_FD_177983 | JGI IMG/M metagenome (GOLD analysis project Ga0214917, IMG submission 177983) | Freshwater microbial communities from Lake Lanier, Atlanta, Georgia, United States - LL_1208_BB | ecosystem: Environmental > Aquatic > Freshwater > Lake | place: USA: Georgia | collected...
GCATCCACGATATCGCCTGTGGTCACCTTGGATCGGGCGACATGGATTGCCTTAAGCACGTGCTTTGCCACGTCTTCAGTGCAACCCGTGTGACGCACAACCGCTTCGACCTCTTGTCTCATGGGCAGATATTCAAAGTGAACGACACGGGCAAAGCGGTCAATCAAAGCGCTGTTCATGGTTCGTGTACCAGCGTACCGACCTGAGTCATCGCCATTGCCCAACGTGTTATCAGCGGCAAACACCAGCACCCCGTTGGCTTTGCGGCGTACCGCACCGCCATAGGACACTGCGCTGTTGGGCTCAAGAAAACCATTGAGCGGGGCAAGTTCACCAGCATCAGCGTTGGTCACCTCATCCAGCAGAATGATTGTGCTTGGCGTGGTGTAGGCCGTCAGAAAATCTTTAGGCTGAAACACTGTCTCGCCATTGACCAAGCCAACCGCACCCAAATAATCCTCTGCGCTGGTGTACTTGTGGAAGTTGATCCGCACGTAATTGCGTCCAGTGCGAGCGGCAAATTGTCGGGCGGTTTCGCTCTTACCCGTACCCTTTTCGCCGCCAAACCACAAGTGCTCACCCGTAGACTGAGACAACAACAATTGTTTCAGAATGGACTCAGTCCAAATGAAGTTGGGGTCAATCGCAGGGGCATTGGGGTGATTCCACACGTCAACGTTGACAATGTCACCCTTGGCATTGCGCACGTCAACACCGAAAACCTCACGCACCGACTTGACTTCAGACACGTAGACTCCAGCAATGTCAGCAACATCGGTCATCGCCTCGACAGTCGCCGCCTGTTTAAACGGGGCAAAGGTATCAGCAACCGCCTTTGCGACCTGCAATTGCAGGGCATCAGGGTCAACCTCACCCCGTACCTCGCCAAGCTTTTGATTCAGCGAGCGCTCAAGCTTGGTCAACTTGGTATCCATCTCCATGCTCATGTCAGCCACTGTGCTGACACGGGTCACAAGGTCATTCAATCCCTGCTTGGTGTTTATCGCAAGCTGGTGCGCTTCCAGTGCGGCATCCATCGATCGGTTGGCAGTGGCCTCCATTGCTTTGACAGCGGGGTCAGTGCTATTAGTTGAAATAATTGTCGGCAGGGGAGTGGCGGCTTTGATCGCCGCCAAGGTGATATCGCCACGGGCAACCGCACCTGCGAGGTTTGTTGCCATTTCGGGGACGCTGGTGCTGTTCGCACCAAAACAACTCATGTGTGCGCCCCTTATAGCCGCACTGCCAAGGCGGCTAATTTCCACTGCGATTCTGCTGATTTCGGCTTTTGTAGTCATGGTTTCTTTCAAGTTAAATGTTAAAGGTTTCGCCATCAGTCGGGCAGATCGGGAGACCCTGCGCCAACCACTTACCAGTGAGGCGGACGGTATAACCACAGGCGGGACATGAAGCTTTGATCATGCGTGTGCCCTGCACTTTGCGGTCTGAGTACGACAGTTCGCCATGCGGGTATGCACCCAACCCTGCGATCAGGTCAGCGTAAGCGGCGGCAAACTCTGACGTACCACGGGTTGACTTCCATGCATTCTTAACGGCGGGGTTGCCCGTTGGTTCAAGCAACATAGCAGTGGCGGCTTTTTGGAAGTTGACCCCGTGATTCATTGCCCCGCTGGTGCTATGGCATAACTCATGCACCAGCACTGCGAATACATCGACAGGGTCAGCGATGGTAGGGCTGATTAGAATTTCAATGGTCTTGTCAGCGCTGTTGTCAGATGCCCAGCATTCGCCAATAGCTTTGGATCGCTTGGCATTCAAAGGAAAGCCACACGCCACACGTATGCGCTTTGGCAGGGGCTTGCCAATCAAGTCAAAGCTGGTGCGCAGTTCATTGACCCCAGCCTGTAGCCACTCTTCACGGGTTTGATAAGTCATGATGTTTCTTTCGGTTTCGTTGGTGCTAGTGAAAGTATAACGCAAATCACTAGCAATGGTTTACACGGGTTGAAATTATTTTTCGTTTAAAGCTTCAGTGGTCACGTGACCAAAAAAGAATCCGCCGATCACCAGCATGGCGATCCACAGATATCCAGCGTCAGCCTCAGACGCACCGATAAAAATGAACACGGCGCTTGCGAGGGTCATAAGAATGTAGTACATGGTTTTTCCTTTCAAGGTTGGATTGTTTGAACTGCTGACTTCACTGCACGATTCCATTCGGTGATGGTCACTGCATTGGGCAACCATTCGGGACGCTTACGCTGATGGATCTGCTCTGCACCGAATGGCAAAGCCACGCCGTTTAAAAAGACTCTAGTGCGCACGTCATAGCCCCAACCCATTGGAGTGCCATAGTCAAAAAGTTCTACTCGTGCTTCATCCTGTTTAAACGCAACAGAAGTAGAGTTGATGGCGGGGGCGGTGCGGATGACCTGATCCGCTTTGGTCATGTTGATGAAGTACTGCATGGTTTTCCTTTCAAAAGTACTGGTTTCAGTGGGGAATCCACTGGTATGCCCCGTAAGGCATACCGCTGGAATCACAGGGAATCGATCAATGCGTGGGCAGACTTGATCAAGCGGCGGGTGCGCAGGGTCTTGGACTGCAACACCATACGGCGGTCACGTGCGGCATCCAATTCGGCGTAAAGCTTTGCCACGTAGGGGTGACCAAGGTCACGGTCATACAAAGCAAGGGTCACGTTGATATCTGCGATGGCGTACTCGCATTGAGCGAGGGTGTAGCGGCTGAATTTGTCAGCGGCGGTGCGGTTCAAGTCGGTGTAGGTCATAGGTTCTTTCGGGTTGTTTAAATAGGAATTACCAGCCAAAGCGGTCAGCACAGATCGGGCCGATGCCACGGGCGATGGACTCAGGATCGGACAGGGTACGTGCGCACACTGAGCATTTGCCGAATTCTTTGCCATAGGCGATGGCGGCTTGCATGGGGTCACGGCTGACGCTGACAATGGATTGCTCTTGGTCAACAGTGCAGGATGCCACTGCGAAAAGCTTACCGCCGACAACCTTGCCAAGGTAGGTCTCACCCTCTTTGACATAGATCGCACCAGCGTTTTTGCCCGTGTCGGGGGCAGGGCTGAAAGTGAAAACATCCAAGCGCAGTTTCGGGCGCAAGATACCAGCGGCTTTCGCCTTGGCAAAGGCTTGCTCCACGGGTTCAAGTGAAACAGCGGGGGCGGCGGCATGGCGGGTTGATTGAAGCTTGCGCTTGGCGAGAATGCGTTGCACTGCACCCAATTGGTTGTCGGTCAGTCTGCCCCACTTGCGCAGGGATGAGAGCAGAGAAGCGGCAAAGTCGAATGAATCTGCGCTGTCGGTCAGCCATTGGTATTCGGCGGGGTTGGCATCGATCCACGCAAGCATGGCGGGTGACGCACCTCTGACGGGTGCATTGGCTACGGCTTGGCGGTCAGCGGCGGTGTAATTGGTGTAGTTCATGGTTGGTCTTTCGGTTGGTTGTTAAGCAGTGGCAATGGTTTGCAATTCAGCGAGGGTGACAATGCGGACAGTGCCGTTGTCCATAGCAAGATTCCAACGCTTGGCGTAAACAAACTGGACGGCTTGCTTAATTGTCAGGGGGATAGTCTTGACAGACCATGTGTTGTCATAGTCGCTGTACATGACAACGACATGGTTTTTTTTCCAAGAGGTGCTTTTCATGGTGATACCTTTCAGATGGTGGACAAAAAACGTTCGACTGAAGAGTCGATCCAGTATTCAGCGGTGAGGGTCTCACGCACTTGAATGAGGGTGAAGCCTTGCGCAAGCAGGGTTTCGATAACTTGTTTAAGTGACTTGGTCATGTTGCTAGTCCTAGTGAATGTTGCGTTGATAGGACTATAACGCAAGTGTTGACGGGTTCGTTTACACGATCTTAAAAAAAGTTAAAAATAGTTGAAGTGAAGACTCACTAACTTAGGTGCTTGGATTTGCGATGTATTCTTATATGTTGATGCTGGTTCTAAGAGTTTGTATACGATATGATTACTTTTACATGGAAAATAACTTAAGTACACTAAAACGCTTAAAACGGCCTACAAGGCGGGGAAAATTAAAAGGTAAGGGGTAGGTGAGGGTAAAAATAAAAATCGCTTCTAGGGGTGTTTAAATCGATCCTAGAGGCATGTGGATAAGGTCAATACCAGTGTGGATAAGTTGTTATGCACAGCAGTGCTGAGGTTGTCCACAGAAACGCTGACTTGTTCACATTAATAACCTGTGGATAAGATAACAACCTGTGGATAACTTTGGAGTTGTCCACAAGCGAGTAATAACCTGTGGACAATGCGAACAATACTGTTTAAACTACCAGCATGGGGATTTGTACAGGCAATAGCTGTTGATAGAGGATTATCACTATGCAAAAGATATCAAAAGAAGAGTATTTGAAGGCGCTTGAGGTTGCCGATCAAAATGATGATGATGATCAAATTGATAATGATGATGGGCTGGGCAATATCAGCGAAGCGGAGCGGTTGGCGGCTCATGCAGATGCACCAATACTAAGGGCAGATGGTAAGCCACACGGGTCAGAGTCATACACAAGGGTAAGAGCGCTATCAGTAAGTCAACTCGCATTCGCACAGGGGCTGATACAAGGGAAGACGTACAAACAGAGTTATAAGGATGCCTACCCAAATGCACAAGGCACTGACGCAAGTATCACCACAAGCGCTTACAGACTCAGCAGAGACCCACGCATTGCAGAGATGGTGAGGGATGCACTGGAAGAGACAGCAGAGCACCTTGCGGAGGATCGAGCGGCAACTCAAAGGTATGTGTTGCGGCAGTTGGTTGCACATAGTAAGACAGCTAAACAAGAGGGCACAAAACTAAAAGCACTTGAACTACTTGGTAAAAGCACAGGGTTGTTCATCGATAAAGCAGAGGCTGACGCAAAGCCTGTGAGCGCAGAGCAGTTGAAGCGGGAGTTGGGAGTGCACCTCCGACTGCTGAAGAGTGACAAGCGCAGTGCGTAGTGTGTGCGTGGTTTAGTGCAGTGCGCATCCTCACATCGGTCATCAGTAGCGTGCGATGCGTTTACACGTCATTTGGTGTTTAAACGATTTGCGCTGGTGTGACCCCTGCCGTACCCCGACCCCCCAGATTGGCGTTGAGGCTCCCCTCCGCCACTTACACTCTATTCCACTCCCCCAATTATCTTCCCCCAACCTATGCAAACGTTCGCACACAAACACCCCCCGGTAGTGTTTATTTTTACAAGGGTACGGGGGTATATATTTTTTCGTTTAAACCCCTTGCGAACGTTCGTGAGAACGTTTAAACTATACAAATGACCCCTCGCAGACAACTCGTTCTAGACTTCATCAAGGCTTACATTCGTATCCACGGCATAGCGCCGTCTTACGAAGTTATTGCCAAGGGTCTTGGTATGAAGTCAAAGGCGAATATCCACAGGATCATCCATAGATTGCAAGCTGACGGATTCCTTACAACTAAGCCACACAAGTTTCATTCCATAAAGATTGTGGATCGCAGTGTTAAAGAAATGGCTTCCCTGTGACCTTGCTGACCAAGTCAGAAATTGGAGAGTATCTGTCCATAGTGGACACATTGCCTGAAGCTGAGAGAAACAAGGTTTACAGGTTATTGGAGTTGGACAGGGTTGAAAGATGTCGGGAGAGCTACCTTTACTTCGTCACTCAGATGTGGCCCGGGTTTATTTCGGGTAAACACCACCAGATCATGGCAGATGCCTTTGAACGTGTTGCGTCGGGTCAGCTTAAGCGTCTTATCATTAACATGCCTCCTCGTCATACAAAGTCAGAGTTTGCGTCATACCTGTTGCCATCATGGTTTCTTGGTAAATACCCGCAGAAAAAGATCATTCAGACTGCCCACACCGCAGAATTAGCTGTTGGATTTGGACGCAAGGTCAGGAATCTTGTGTCATCAGAAGCGTATTCAAAGGTGTTTGACACTAAGCTGTCCTCGGATTCAAAGGCCGCAGGACGGTGGAACACTGACGCAGGTGGAGATTACTTCGCTATTGGTGTTGGTGGAGCCGTTACCGGTAAAGGTGCAGATGTATTGATCATTGATGATCCTCATTCTGAGCAAGAGGCAAGACAAAACAACCCCGCAGTGTTTGATAGTGTGTATGAGTGGTACACATCTGGCCCTCGCCAGCGTTTACAACCCGGTGGATCTATCATTATTGTGATGACCCGGTGGTCTAAGCGGGATCTGACCGGGCAAATCCTCAAGAATTCAGAAAAAGAAGGCGTAAACGACTGGGAAGTGATTGAATTTCCTGCGATTTTGCCGTCAGGAACCCCTTTATGGCCCAATTTCTGGAAAAAAGAAGAGCTTGAAGCCATTAAGGCTGAGATTCCTTCAGCTAAATGGGAAGCGCAGTACCAACAAAACCCCACCGGCAACGAAAGTGCCATCATCAAGCGGGATATGTGGAGGATTTGGGACAAAGAGACTCCCCCTTCCTGTGATTATTTGATCCAAAGCTGGGATACTGCCTTTGAGAAGAATAACCGCGCAGATTATTCAGCCTGCACCACGTGGGGAGTGTTTCAACATCCCGATACGCAGGGCAATTTAAAGCCCAACATCATCGTCTTGGATTCGTTTAAACAGCGGATGGAGTTCCCAGAGCTAAAACAGAAAGCTATGGAGATGTGGAAGGAATGGAACCCAGACACATTGATCATTGAGAAGAAGGCAGCAGGCGCTCCTTTGATATATGAGCTTCGGATGATGGGCATTCCCTTACAAGAGTTCACACCAAGCAAAGGAAACGATAAGATAGCGCGTGTAAACGCAATATCAGACCTGTTTGCATCTGGCGTGGTCTGGTGTCCAGAAACCCGCTGGGCTGATGAGCTAATGGAAGAGCTCGCAGCTTTCCCCTATGGCGACAACGATGACCTTGTTGACTCAACAAGTCAGGCATTGATTCGATACCGGCAGGGCGGGTTCATTGGAATAGATTCAGATGAGCAGGACGAAGTTAAGTACTTCAAAGGCCGCAGAACCGAACGGTATTACACAGTTTAAGGATTAAAAATGGCAACAAGTTCAATGGATAAAGGTTTGTACGCAGCTCCTCTGGGGCTTGAGCAAGATATGGGGGCTCCTATTGAGATTGAGATTGAGGATCCCAAGGCGGTGCATATTGGAATTGGAGATCTCCAAATTGATATGGAGCCACAAGAAGAAACATCAGAGGATTTTGATGTCAACCTTGCGGAGTACATGGACAACTCCGAGCTTGGAAGCCTGTCATCAGATTTGATTGATGATTTTGAAAAGGATACTCGCGACCGCAGAGATTGGATTCAAACCTACGTCGAGGGCTTAAAGCTTCTAGGTCTGCGCTATGAAGATAGGACAGAACCTTGGCAGGGAGCCTGCGGTGTATTCCACCCAATGCTGACCGAGTCTGTTGTCAGGTTCCAGTCAGAAGGTATTACAGAGACATTCCCAGCTATGGGGCCTGTCAAGACAAAGATTATCGGCAAAGAAACTCCAGAGACTGAAGAAGCTGCGCAGAGAGTTCAGGAAGACATGAACTATCAGTTGACGGAAGTGATGACTGAGTATCGCCCGGAGCATGAAAAACTGCTGTGGTCTCTGCCAATCACCGGATCAGCCTTCAAAAAGGTCTATTACGACCCATCAAAAGGCCGCCAAATGGCTGTGTTCATCCCCGCAGAGGACTTAGTTGTCCCTTATGGCGCAAGGGATATTGAGTCTTCAGAGCGTGTTACCCACGTAATGCGTAAGACCAAAAATGAGGTTTTGAAGCTTCAGGAGTCGGGTTTCTATCTAGACACAGATTTAGGTGACCCAAGCTACGAGCTTGATGATGTTGAGAAACAAAAGTCAGAAGAAAGCGGAATGTCTGCTATTCAAGATGATCGCTATCGCATTCTTGAAATGCACGTAGACATTGATTTAAAAGGCTTTGAGCATAAAAACGACAAGGGTGAGAAGACAGGTATCGCTCTTCCCTACGTCGTAACGGTTGAAAAACAATCAGGTGAAATTCTTTCAATAAGGAGAAATTGGTATGAAGGAGATGAACTTCACATCAAGCGACAGCACTTCGTCCACTACCAATACATCCCCGGTGATGGATTCTATGGTTATGGTCTTATCCACCTTATCGGGGGATATGCGAAGTCAGCTACGATGCTCATTCGACAGCTCGTTGATGCTGGGACGTTATCTAACTTACCCGGAGGTCTTAAATCTCGCGGCCTGCGCATTAAGGGGGACGACACCCCCATCCAGCCCGGAGAATTCAGGGACGTAGATGTGCCTTCCGGAAGCATCCGTGACAACATCTTACCGCTGCCTTACAAAGAACCAAGTCAGGTTCTGTTTGCTTTATTCCAGAATATCGTTGAAGAAGGCCGCGCTTTTGCCAACGGCGGGGACATGAATGTTTCCGATATGTCTGCGCAGGCTCCTGTAGGCACAACATTGGCAATTCTGGAGAGAACCTTAAAGGTTATGGGAGCAGTTCAGTCCCGTATGCATTTCTCCATGAAGCAAGAATTCAAGCTTTTGAAGGTGATCATTGCCGACTATGCGCCTGAAGATTATGACTACGAGCCGCAAGAGGGTAGCCGCACCGCCCGCAGATCAGATTACGACAGCACGGACGTTATCCCCGTCAGCGACCCCAATGCATCCACAATGGCGCAGAAGATTGTCCAATATCAGGCAGTCCTTCAGTTGGCTCAAGGTGCGCCACAGTTGTATGACTTACCCCTGCTGCACCGCCAAATGATTGAGGTTCTTGGTGTAAAGAATGCTAATAAGCTGGTCAAGACAGAAGAGGATCAAGTTCCTACTGACCCGATTCAGGAAAATCAAAATGTTCTGACGGGCAAGTCAGTAAAGGCTTTTGTGGAACAAAACCACCAAGCGCACATTCAGATTCACATGATGGCAATCCAAGACCCTAAGATTGCCCAAATCATTGCTCAAAACCCGCAAGCGCAAATGATTCAAGCCGCAATGCTTGCCCATATCAATGAACATACTGGGTTTCAGTACAGACTTGAGATTGAAAAGCGCATGGGCATGTCACTGCCAAGCGAAGAGCAATCCAAGCAAGTTCCTCCAGAAATGGCAGATCACCTCGCCATCATGGCGGCGCAAGCAGCCAAACAACTGTTTCAACAAAACAGCCAAGAGGCTCAACAGCAACAAGCTCAGCAACAACTGCAAGATCCTATTGTTCAGATGCAAATGCAAGAACTTCAGATCAAGCAAGGCGAATTGCAGCTTAAACAGCAAAAACAACAGATTGACGCGGCAGCCAAGGCTGATCAGATCCGCGTTGAGCAGGCTCGTATTGAGGCGCAAAAAGAAATCGCCGCTATGCAAGTATCGGCAAAAGCTGCTGAGAGCAAAGATCGTTTAAACAAACAAATGGAATTAGATGGATCACGCTTAGGTGTGGACATCGCCAAACACCGATCCCAAATGTCGGTGCAAGCCGCGCTAAGAAATGCGCAACAACTTCCTAACAGACCCAAGAAAGGTTAACTATGGATGCAACTCGTGTCTTACAGCACGTGCGAACTGAGCTAGAAAAAATCCGACAGGAGCAAGTGGATTTCCTAGCCAGCGGGAGACTGACTGATTTTGCCGAGTATCGGCATGTCTGCGGGGTGATTCGAGGTCTTGGTCACGCAGATGGTTTTATATCCGACCTTGCGAAGAAAATGGAGTATTCCGATGACTGAATTTGATGTTGAGGGGGTTGATCTGTCTGGCATTTTGAACGCAACTGCTGAACAAAAAGCCAAACAATTACCTGACCCCACGGGTTTTATGCTGCTTACCGTCGTTCCGGAAGCAATGGAAGAGTACGCAGAAAGCGATATTGGGATTGTTAAGTCCAGCCAAGCTATTTGGAAGGAAGAGATTTTGACCCCCGTGCTTTTTGTTGTGAAGCTCGGCCCAGAAGCCTATAAGGACACAACTAGGTTCCCGTCAGGGCCTCGTTGCAAGGTTGGTGACTTTGTCATCGTCCGACCCAATTCAGGAACCCGCCTGAAGATTCATGGTCGTGAATTCCGTCTCATTAACGATGATTCGGTTGAAGCGGTTGTGGAAGACCCAAGAGGCATCACTCGTGCAGCATAAGGAGTAATACATGGCAACATCAATTGAAAATGATACATACGAGTTTCCGGATGAAAAGGAAGCTAAAGCCTCAGAAGAGAAGTTTGAGGTAGATATTGAAGACGATACGCCTATCGCAGATAGGGGTCGTAAAAGCGCTGGCCCGATAGATGAGCCCGCAGATGAAGAGCTTTCCAAGTACAGTAAGGATGTACAAGAGCGCGTAGGAAAACTCAAGCGCGGCTACCACGATGAGCGCAGAGCCAAAGAGAAGTCTGAGCGAGAGCGCTTGGCGGCAGAAGAGTTTGCTGCGCAGGTTTATGAGGAAAACAAGCGTTTAAAGGGGCAACTCAAGTACGGCAGTGAAGTTTTCATTGAGCAAAACAAGTCTACAGCCCAGATGTCTCTGGACGCAGCCAAGAAACGCTACAAGGAAGCCTATGAATCTGGCGATTCCGATGGCGTGGCTGAAGCTCAAATGGAGATTACCAAAGCAACGCTCAGGATCGACCGGGCAGAGCAAATGCGCCCAGTTGAAGAGCCTGAAATCTTTAGACCAGCTCCCCAACAACCCGTTCAAAATATTTCGCCTAGAACCCAGCGATGGGTTGAAGCCAACTCTTCGTGGTTTGGTGCAGACGAAGAAATGACAATGGCGGCTATGGGCCTTGACAGGAAACTGAAAAAGGAATATGGTGACGACTATGCGGGTACTGAAGAGTACTTCCAAACCATCGATAAAACGATGCGCAAAAGATTTCCTGAGAACTTTGATTCTCAGCGCCATGAGGACGATGATACCTCCTATAAGTCATCAGAATCGGATGAGGAATCCCCTCGCCGCGCCAAGCCTGCTTCTGTCGTAGCTCCGGCTACACGTAGCACCCCACCCAATCGCGTAAAACTATCAGCATCTCAAGCCACCATTGCGCGTCGGCTTAATGTGCCTATAGAAGAGTATGCGAAAGCGGTTGCAAATTTAAGAAGGAATGCTTAAAATGGATCAAGTACAAGTGTCTGACAAGACAAATCGTAAGCCCCGTGAGCTAGAAGCCCGTCAAGAGATGCAGCGACCAACGTCGTGGCGTTTACCTGATGCCCTTCCCTCTCCTGACAACCGACCCGGCTGGTCGCATCGTTGGGTAAGAACAAGCACATTGGGGACAAATGATCCGTCCAACATTTCATCTAAATTTCGGGAAGGATACGAACCCTGCAAAGCAGAGGAGTATCCAGAGCTAATGATGCACGCCTCAACTGATGGACGCTTCAAAGGCAATATTGAAGTTGGTGGTTTGATTCTTTGCCGTATTCCGGCTGAGTTTATGGAGCAACGGGAAGATCATTTCTCCCGCCAGAACAAAGCGCAGATGGAATCGGTGGACAACACCTACATGAAAGACAACGATCCACGGATGTCAAAGTTCGCGGAAAGATCGTCAAAAGTAACATTTGGCACAAGTTCTTAAATTTTTTTAAAGGAGTCTTAAATGGCTTATCCGGTAATTGAAGCCCCTTACGGGCTAAAGCCGATCAACTTGATCGGAGGTCAGGTATTTGCGGGTTCTACTCGTGAATATCCGATCACTAACGGTTACTCTACGAACATTTTCTACGGTGATTACGTAGGTTTGTCTCGTGGTGAAATCGTCCGTCTGTCTGTGTCTACTGGCACAGCAGGTAACCAAACAGGCATCTTTTTGGGATGTTCGTTTACTAACCCCGTCACAAAACAAAAGCAGTTCCAACAATACTGGCCCGCATCAACTGCGGCTGGTGATGCAGTTGCTATTGTTGCTGACGATCCTGACCAAGTGTTCAAGGGTGTTGTTTGCTCTGCTACTACCGCTGTTGCTTCTGGCGCTCGCGCCATGATCGGTCAAAATTTGGCTATGATCAACAACACAGGTAGCACCGCAACCGGCAACTCCAAGAACGCAATCTTGGCTCCTAATGACACTCCTGCCACTACTTCTTCCTTGCCCGTTCGCGTGCTTGGTTTGGTGACTGACACGGCTGTTTCGCTTGGTACGGCAACGTACACCAGCATTTCTACTGCTACTGTGACCTGTTCGGCTCTGCCTTTCGCGTTACCTGTTGGTACTGATGTTGGATCGCTCGATTCAAACGGAAACTATGTTTCTGCCGGGTCGTTTGTTGACACCGCCGCAGCCGCTGGCGCTACTTCTTTTATTCTTAACCAAGCTCCTGTTGCTACATTGAACAGCACTATTGTGTTCATGCAGTATCCAGAGATTCTGGTCAAGATTAACTTTGGTCAGCATCAGTATTACGCTGGCACTAGCATTGCTTAAGGAGTAACATAAAATGGCTATTTCACGTGCACAACTACTTAAAGAGTTGCTCCCCGGCTTGAATGCCTTGTTTGGTATGGAGTACGCTCGTTACGGTGAAGAACATAAAGAAATTTATGAAACCGAAACTTCAGAGCGTTCTTTTGAAGAAGAAACCAAACTGTCTGGCTTCTCAGCCGCACCTGTCAAAAACGAAGGCTCTGCCATCGCTTATGACAATGCTCAAGAGGCATGGACTACTCGCTACAACCACGAAACCATTGCTTTGGGTTTCTCAATCACTGAAGAAGCGATTGAAGATAACTTGTACGACAGCTTGTCTGCTCGTTACACCAAAGGTCTGGCTCGTGCTATGGCTTACACCAAGCAGGTTAAAGCTGCTGCTACTCTCAACAACGGTTTCTCTGCCGCTTATGTCGGTGGCGACGGTGTTGCTTTGTTTAGCACTGCTCACCCCTTGGTTTCTGGTGGAACCAACTCCAACCGTCCTGCCACTGCTGCTGACTTGAATGAAACTTCGTTGGAAAACGCTGTTATTCAGATCGCTGCATGGACAGACGAGCGTGGTTTGTTGATCGCCGCCAAGCCCAAGAAGCTGATTGTTCCCCCTGCATTGCAGTTCGTGGCTACCCGCCTGTTGGAAACCAACCTCCGTGTTGGCACTGCTGACAACGACATCAACGCATTGAAGAACAACGGCTCTATCCCCGAAGGCTACACCATTAACCATTACCTGACCGACACAAACGGCTGGTATTTGACTACTGATGTACCTAACGGTTTGAAGCATTTCGTTCGTTCACCCCTTGCCAACAGCATGGACGGTGACTTTGATACCGGCAACGTCCGTTACAAAGCCCGCGAGCGTTATAGCTTTGGTTGGTCTGATCCATTGGGAATTTATGGCTCCCCCGGTTCGTCTTAATCAGGCAATGTAAAAAAGGAGCTTCGGCTCCTTTTTTATTGTTTAAACTCTTGTATTGAACGTTTAAATGGTGTATATTGAACGCATTCCGAGAATCATCGGTGTATCAAACAGTCTCGGCTGACGACATGCAGATTGATACGCCACAACGCATGGAGAATTAAAATGGCAAATACTACATTTAGCGGCGCAGTACGCTCGCAAAACGGTTTTGAGACTGTTTCAGTTAATTCAACTACTGGCGCAGTCACTACCACTTCTACTTTTGGCACTGCTACTAGCGTGACCACCTTGGCTGCTACAACCGTAACAGCTACAAATCTTGTTTACACAGATCAGAATCACCCAACAACTGCGGCTATTAACGCCACAGCAACAGCCACCGCAGCACAAGTTGCTACAGGCTACATCACCTCTACTTCTGCTGCTGCAACGACCATTACTATGCCTACCGGCACTTTGCTTGGTGCGGCTTTAAGCGCTACCGCCGGTACTGTGATGGATTTGTACATTGACAATACCGCTGGCGCAAGCACCGTGACTATTGCTGTGGCTACAAACGGCATTCTGTCTGCCGCAGCAGCCGCTGGCTCTGGTGCTGGTGCAGGTCTATTGACTGTGCCATCTGGCGTAACAGGCTTGGCCCGTTTCACCATCATGTTCTCTAGCGCAACAGCTTACGTCTTCACTCGTACAGCCTAATTGATCTTGGGGGCTTCGGCTCCTTTTTAAAAGGAGATTGATTATGTCAATGCAGACAGATGTAAAAAGTGCTCATTTAAGCGCTGCTGGCTCTTACTACGTTGGAAGAACACGCCTTAAAGGGTTTGTCGTTAGCCCAAAAGCAAGCACAGCCGCAACATTTGAGATTAGAGATGGTAGCTCTACAGCCGCCGTTCTTTACACAATGGACATTGCAAGTCTTGGAACGCCAAACACATTTTATGTGCTAGTCCCCGGTGAAGGTATTTTGGCCTCTACGGGTTTATATCTGACAACAAGTGTTGGTTCTGTTACCGGCATATCGGTGTTCTATGGCTAGCCCAGCATGGACGCGCAAAGAAGGGAAGAATCCGAGCGGAGGTTTGAACGCCAAAGGTCGGGCTTCCTACAACGCAGCAAATCCGGGGAAGCCGGGGTTGAAAGCTCCTCAACCCGAGGGTGGCAAACGCCGCGACTCTTTCTGCGCCCGTATGAAAGGGATGAAAGCGAAATTGACGAGCGCAGAAACCGCAAGGGATCCAGATTCGAGGATTAACAAGAGTCTTCGTGCTTGGAACTGCGCTGATGGCGGGTATGTAACGCAAGCTGATGGTTGTGCTACCAAAGGCAAAACAAAGGGTAGGTTTGTATGACTGAGCAAACAGACACCGTAAAAAACGTACTGGATGTGGTGGCAGTTTTTACCACTCTCGGTACATTTTTGAACTTACTTACTCCTGTGTTCGGTTTGATCGGTGCAGTAGTCGGTGTCATGCGCATCTACGAGATGGCTACAGGCAAAGAGTTTTCAACACTGTGGCGTAAAAAGGAAGACGACGATGCCAGCGAAAAGTGAAAAACAAAAGACCTTTATGGACGCCGTGGCTCATAACCCAGCGTTCGCAAAGAAAGTTGGAGTCCCCCAATCTGTGGGTAAAGACTTCAGTGAGGCCAGCAAAGGCATGAAGTTTGGTAAAGGATCTGTGACTCGCGCAGATTCTCAAACAATTAACAATCCCAAAACCAATCAAGGTAAGCAGGAATTTTTTAAAAAAGGTGGCATTATGGCAACGAAAATGAATCCCGGATTTATGGCAATGATGGCTAAGAAAAAAACTGGAGCCAAATCAGAGATGCCCTCAAAGATGGGCAAACCTGTGATGAAAAAAGGCATGGACACTGCCAAAGATGGCATGAAGATGGCTAAAGGCGGTTCAGCCTCTGCCCGTGCCGATGGTGTTGCTCAAAAGGGCAAGACTAAGGGCAAAATGCTCGCCAAAGGCGGCAAAGCGTATTGTTAATTTAAGGAGCAAATCATGGCAAAAGCAAGAGATTTAGCAGCATTGGCAGGACTTGCGGGTCTTGCTTATGCCATGCGCAATAAAGATAAGGGTATGACTCCCGAGCAAAATGACACTTTGGCAAATGCCAATAGAGTCAGCAGAATGTCTGACGACAGCGATACTTTAGCTCGTGTAAATCGCAATATGTCTTCCGGGCAAAATGCGGTTGATGACACCAATGCTGGCGTTTTAAACGCAATTCTTAGACCCAAGGCAAGTGCTGATACTGGCGTAGATGACACAACCGCAGAAATGTACCCATCTGGAGTGATGGGCGGGGCTAGACAGCAGACTGCCTCAAAACCTGCGGCAAGACTCAAGTCAAAACGTATGTCTGATGCTCAAAATGACATGTTGGCAAAAGCCGGGAGAGATCTTGCTGGTTACCGTAATGAAGATTATGGCAATGAGTCAATGCGCCCTGTAACTTCAACGCCAACAATGCTGCCCGGATCTGACCCATTTGAACCGCTTAGAAGCGGTACACGTCACCCAAGAACGGGTCGAATGATGAACAAAGGCGGCTCAGTTAAAAAAATGGCTTCAGGCGGAATTACATCATCTGCGTCTAAACGTGCTGATGGTATTGCCACTAAAGGCAAAACACGCGGCAGAATTTGTTAAGGAAAAACCATGAAAAAACGTTATGACGAGGGTGGATACATCCCCAAATCAATCTTCAACCAAGAAGGCACTGACATAGCTGATGTTGGCGAATCAAGGTATATGGCTGGGCCATCTGAAGAAGAACCCAATGCCAAGAAAAAACCTAAAGTTGCTCGTAAAGAAAATTACAGCAACGAGGGGCGAAGCTCTAAGCCAAAAGAAGAAATGAAGCAGATTTCCGAGCCAGAGTCATATAAGACTCGCTCAAAGCTTGACCCCTATGGCGTGATTGAGGGCGCAGCCAACAAGGTTAAAGGCGCAGCAAGCAGTATTGGCGACGCTTTGTCTAGTCCCTTCCGCGCAATCCGTGAGGCTGGCAACCGTGGCAATCCTGACGCCAAGAAAATGGCTTCTGGTGGTATGACTGCTTCTAGTCGCGCTGATGGCTGTGCTACTAAGGGCAAGACCAAGGGTCGATTTGTATGATGTCTTCTCGCGGTATGGGCGCAATCAACCCCAAGAAGATGCCGGGGAAGAAGGAGATCACCCGTAAGGATGATCCGAACAAAGTTGCCATGTACAAAAAGGGTGGCTTGGCAAAACAAGCTGCTACCGCCATAGCCATGAAAGCGGCAGGCAAGAAGCCAAAGAAAATGAAAGAAGGTGATTTGGTTGATGATGTCAGCGTAAAGCCAAATTATATTGAGCTAGATAAAAACTTTAAGGCTATTGGCGCTAGGCTTGAGGGTAAAAAGTCTTTGGGAAAAGATTCTGAATTGTCAGCGTACATGGATTTGGATGCAATGAAAGCTGGCAACCAATCAACAAAAGCAAGCGCCTCAAAAATTGGTGTTAACTACACAAAAAGATTTTCTGATGGCGGAAAAACAAAATCCAAAGTAAACGAGGCGGGTAATTACACCAAGCCAGAGTTACGTAAACGGATTTTCAACAGCGTCAAAGCTGCGGCAATCGTGGGTACAGGCGCAGGGCAGTGGAGCGCGAGAAAAGCGCAGGTAATGGCTAAACGCTATAAAGCTGCTGGCGGCGGGTATCGTGATTAAAAAACCTCAAAAATCCCTAAAGGATTGGGGAAACCAAGATTGGACAACTAAAAGTGGTAAAAAATCTTCTGATACGGGTGAAAGATATCTTCCAAAAGCTGCAATTAAAAGTCTCAGCGCTTCTGAATACGCTGCGACAACACGTGCAAAACGTGCTGGCAAAGCTAAAGGGAAACAATTCGTAGCCCAACCTAAAACAATTGCAAAGAAAACGGCAGGATTTAGATAATGGCAAACACTTCCGGCGCATCGTCGTTTAACCTAGACCTAACTGAGTTGGTCGAGGAGGCGTTTGAGCGCGCTGGTGGTGAGCTTCGCACCGGATATGACCTGCGCACAGCCAGACGCAGTTTAAACATCATGTTTGCTGACTGGGCAAACCGTGGTATTAACTTGTGGACGATTGAGACCGGCACGATTAATCTGGTTCAGGGTCAGAATACTTACGCCCTGCCCAATGACACCATTGATTTGCTTGAGCATGTCATTAGAACACAGGCAAATGTTGCCGCAACTCAGGCTGATTTGAGTATCACTAGGATTAGCGTTTCTACCTACGCTACGATTCCCAACAAGATTACCCAAGCCAGACCTATTCAGGTTTGGATTCAACGATATAACGGACAGACTAGCCCTATTTCATCTACGCTAACCACGACAATCACAAGTACATCAAACACAATTGTGTTAAGTGATGTTACGGGTTTACCCGCATCTGGGTTTGTAAAGATTGATAACGAGATCATTAACTACGGATACATTACTCAGAACACAAACGCTGTATCTGGGACTTTAAATAATTGTTTCCGTGGACAGCAAGATACTATTGCGGCGGCACATACGGCTGCGGCTACCGTCTATTGGCAGCAAGTCCCCGCGATCACCGTTTGGCCTACCCCAGACAATGCACAGCAATACCAATTTGTGTATTGGCGCTTGCGACGTACCCAAGACGCAGGCGGCGGTGTCAATATCATGGATGTACCGTTCCGTTTTATTCCTTGTATGGCGGCTGGCCTGTCATACTATATCGCTGGCAAAGTACCAACAGGTATGGAGCGCTTACCCATGCTAAAACAGCAGTATGACGAGGCGTGGGAGCTTGCCGCATATGAAGATCATGAAAAGGCAGCATTACGTTTAGTTCCTAGGCAGACCTACATTGGGAGGTAGTCTTGAGTAATCGTTTTGCTTCTGGCAAGAATGCAATTTCGGAGTGTGACCGCTGTGGTCAGCGGTTCAAGTTAAAGGTTCTTAAGACTGAGATCATCAAGACTAAGAACTACAACTTGTTGGTGTGCCCTGAATGTTGGGATCCAGACCATCCGCAGTTGCAGTTGGGTATGTACCCCGTGGATGACCCACAGGCTCTGAGGAATCCTAGACCTGACCGCAGTTATGTGACTTCGGGTTTGTTGGCTGACGGCAAGGCGGGCGGTGGTAGTCGAATCTTTCAATGGGGCTGGGCTCCAGTTGGAGGTGCAAGCAGTTTTGATGCGGCATTGACGCCAAATAATTTGAATTTGGTTGTACAACTTGGTACAGTAACGGTAAGCGTAACCTAGGAGTTAAAAATGGACAAAGCGGATTTAAAACAAGACAAGAAGATGATTGCTGGCGCAGTGCATAAGCACGAGAAAAAGCTGCATCCCGGCAAGCCTATGACCAAATTAGCCAAAGGCGGCAAGACCAATGAAATGATGTTGAGCATGGGTCGTGGTATGGCTAAAGTTGCAAATCAGCGAGGCAGATAATGGCTAAATTCAGCGACAAACGAATGGGCAAAGAGGTTGGCAACGCTATGGTGTACGCACAACCACACAACATGTCTGGCAAGGCTGTGGGTATTGAGCCCAACCCCGGCAAAATGCCAAATCGCAGCAAAGCCGACACGGTTGATATGACTATTGGCAACATCAGCAAATCTGCTGGTAACGAGCCTATCAAAACCGACGGCATCAAAATGCGTGGTACTGGCGCGGCTACCAAAGGCTTAATGTCTAGAGGGCCAATGGCGTAATACATGACCTATGCCGAGTTAAAAGCAGCCATTCAAGCGTATACGGAGAATACCGATACGAGCTTTATTGCGGAGATTCCGGTCTTCGTGGAGCAGGCTGAGCAACGCATTTATAACTCGGTACAGTTCCCGTCTATTCGTAAGAACGTGACAGGTGTTGTATCTTCAGCGACACCATACCTTAGTGCGCCATCTGACTATCTTGCCTCATATTCTTTGGCGGTGGTTGATGGTGATGGTAACTATGAGTACTTGCTAAATAAGGATGTGAATTTCATCCGTCAGGCATATCCCAAAACTACGGATACTGGGTTGCCTAAGTACTACGCGTTGTTTGGGCCTACTACAACAAGCAGCACTATTACCAATGAGCTGTCGTTTATGCTTGGCCCCAAGCCAGATGCAAACTACACAGTTGAATTGCACTATTACTATTACCCAGAATCTATTGTTCAAACTCCTGTAGTCACGTTTGGCGCGATTACAGGGGGCAGTGCTTACACTAATGGCACTTATTTAAACGTGCCTTTAACAGGTGGCGCAGGTTCAGGCGCAGTTGCCAACATTGTGGTTTCTGGCGGTGCGGTTACTTCTGTTACTTTGACGCAAGGCGGTACAGGGTATGTTGTAGGGAACACATTAAGCGCAGCGGCCTCCACGATTGGCGGCACGGGTACATCATTCTCTATTCCAGTTGCCACCGTGGGTAATGCTCTTGGCACTTCTTGGTTGGGGGACAACTTTGATACGGTTCTTTTGTACGGTTCATTGTTAGAGGCTTACACCTACATGAAGGGTGAAGTTGATATGATGCAGTTGTATAACCAGAAATACATGGAAGCGTTGTCATTGGCAAAACGTTTGGGCGATGGTATGGAGCGTCAAGACGCTTATCGTTCTGGGCAGTACAGACAGGCAGTAGGGTGATATAGATGGCATTTACCGGAAACTTCACCACAAATACTTTCAAGACTGGCTTACTTGACGGGGTGTTTAACTTTGATACTGGGACGTCTCAAGTATTCAAGATTGCTCTCTACACCAACGCGGCTACATTGGATGCAACCACTACAGCTTACACAAGCACAGGCGAAGCATCTGGCGGGAATTATTCAGCAGGTGGTCAGATTTTGACCATTTCTCAGGTTCCCACTATAGGGAATCAAACAGGTATGGCAACAACATATCTGTCTTTTGCAAACGCCGCATGGACAGGATCAATCACCGCAAGAGGCGCATTGATTTACTTGGCTAACGGTACAACCAACCCAGCAATCTGTGTATTAGATTTTGGGAATGACAAGACTAGCGCCAGCACGTTCACCGTACAATTTCCCGCAATCACCAATACGTCTGCAATCATACGTATTTCGTAATCCAATCAAGGAGTTTTTATGACCATCGAAAAAATCACCGCAAATGTTTTGTGCGAAGCGGCAACTAAATACAATACCATGCCTGAAGACCAAATGTCTATTCATGGCACGTACCACGCTGTTTGCTATGACGCCAACGGTAATGTGAAGTGGGAAGACGACATCATTAACTTGGTCACCACCGTGGGCAAGAACTTCACACTAGACACTACGCTGGGTAATACCGCTGGCGGGGCAGTTGTAATGGGTCTTAAAGGCACTGGAACGGCTGTTGTGGCAGATACTCAAGCATCTCACGCATCTTGGTTGGAAGTCGGCTTGGCTAACGCTCCTACATACTCAGGCAACCGTCCTACACCATCGTTTAGCTCAGCTTCATCAGGCAGCAAGACTACGTCCTCAGCCGTGTCGTTCTCAATGACCAGCACTGGAACTGTGGCTGGATGCTTTATCAACATTGGCGGCAGCGCTACGAAAGACAACACAACAGGGACATTGTTCTCTGCTGGTGACTTTTCTAGTTCCAAGTCTGTTGTTAACGGCGACACAATTGCGGTTACCTATACTGCCACATTGACTTGATATGGCATACGGCTGGGGTGATAATACTTGGGGCGCATTTGGCTGGGGCGGTGTAACCGTCTATGCTGATTCCGTCACTGAGACTGCCGCCCTAACCGATGCTCAAGCAGCACAAACAGCCTTTACAGCTTCTGTTACAGAAACAGCGGCTTTAACTGATTCTCAGGTTGGTGGATTAGTTCTTGCGGTATCTGTTACTGAAACAGCAGCCACATCTACAACAGAATCTGTAGTCGCAACATTTGCAGGAAGCATTACCGAAACAGCGGCAACAAGCACCACGGAATCTGCCACCGCCAACTTTCCTGTATCCCTGACAGAAACAGCAGCCACATCCACGACTGAGAGCGTGGCAGCCACATTTGCCAAATCAATTACAGAGACGGCAGCAACCAGCACAAGTGAGAGCGTAGCAGCTACGTTTGCACAGTCAATTACGGAAACTGCGGCAATTGCGGAAACTAATGCGGCTGCAACGTCTTATACAACCACGGTAGAGGACAGCTTAGCTACCAGCACAACCGAGTCCGCAACGGCTAACTTTGCCGCATCTGTAACTGAAACGGCTGCAACATCAACGACAGAATCAGCGGCTGCCACGTTTATTAAGAGCATTACCGAGACGATGGCGGCTACGGATGAGATCTTCTTTAGCTGGCTTGCTTCTATAAATGAGTCTGCGGCTATTGCAGATATAAATGTAGTAGGCACGTATTACATATTGAGCGTCAGCGAAACCACTGCAATTGCTGATAATCTAGCGGCAATAACAAATTATAAAGTAAGCCGCACTGAAACGGCTGCAATCACGTCTACCGAGACAGGTAGAAATCTATGGGTAATTATTGATGACAGTCAGACCGCAAACTGGCAAAATATCAGTAATCCACAAACACCGGGCTGGTCTGTTATAAACAACGCAGAAACAGCCAACTGGTCAACAATTTCTACAGTGTAGGAGCTTAAATGGCAAACACATCCCTTATCGGTTTAACGCTACCCACAACAGGCTCTTTGTCTGGTACGTGGGGCGATACCGTCAACAACGCTATTTCTGAAATTGTTGATGCTGCTGTAGCTGGCACACAAGTTATTTCTACTGACGCTGACATCACGCTGGCTCTTACGACCGGTAGCTCATCAAGCACTGGCCTCACAGGAAATAGCTCTCAATATGCCATAATTCGTTGGACTGCTGGGGGAACAGCAACTCGCACTATTACAGTGCCTGCCCAGTCTAAAACCTATGTGGTGATTAACAACACCAGCAGCACCCAGTCAATCCTTATTAAAGCGGCTACAGGCTCTGGCGTAACTGTTACGGCTGGTACACGAGCAATCGTTGCTTGGGATGGTACTAACTTTGTAAACGTAGGTGGCGGCACGGCTGGCGGCTCTACAACTCAAGTTCAGTACAACAGTAGCGGTGTATTTGCCGGTTCCGCAAACATGACGTTTGACGGTACTAAGTTGACTGTTGGAAACATTCTTGATTCAGGTCTTACAGCAAGCAAGCCCGTTTTTACCGATGCAAGCAAGAACTTGGTATCTACTGGAACATTGGCTTATGACCAAGGCGGTACGGGCCAGTCTAGCGCGTTTACACAGTATGGCGTAACGTATGCTTCTACCACATCCACATTGGCAACAACTGCGGCTGGCACGGCTGGTTATGTTTTGACTGCTAACTCAGGATCAGCCCCGACATTCCAAGCACCCGCAGCTTCTGGCGTAACTCAAGCCAAAGCAACAATGATTAACTTTATTTTTAGCATTTAAGGAGCTATCATGGCAAATCCAAACCTTCTAGCCGCGACCACAGCTTCCGGCACAACCACGTATTACACCCCGGGCGGCACTACTGCTGTTGTCCTTTTGGCTAACGCCGCATCTAGCGGTCAGGTCTACAAGATTAACCAGATTGTT